>Ga0099364_10006773_pt1 | contig 16606 bp, 9 predicted proteins | sample TergutTh196P3_FD_73070 | JGI IMG/M metagenome (GOLD analysis project Ga0099364, IMG submission 73070) | Microcerotermes parvus P3 segment gut microbial communities from Pointe-Noire, Republic of the Congo - Th196 P3 | ecosystem: Host-associated > Arthropoda: Insects > Digestive system > Gut ... | reverse complement strand
GGGTCAGTGATGAGTTTGGAGGTGAGCGGCGTCACCCGGTGACGCGATGGAAAGGTTGGGTTTTGCTTTGCTGCTGCTGTTGTTGCTTTATCTTTCGATCATCGCCGTTGGATTTGTCGCGTATCTTGTCATGGAATTAGGCACCACGAACGATGGTTTGCGTCTGTTCCGTGTCCTTTTCCCGCCGCGCCGTCAGCGAACCGTGCCGTGGGGCGTCAGTGCGATTCCGCTTGCGCTGGCGGTTTATCTGATGGTGATGCTGCTTTCACAATGGTTCGTCCTGCGCGTTATCCCCGGAGTATTTGAGATTCAGCACAATGACAACGTGCTCGTGTTTGAAGCCGTTGATCGTCCCACTGACAACGAAACCGACAGGGGCGTCACCCAGCCGATTTCCGACGAAGAACTGCCCGACCAGCATCCTCTGACGATCCTCATGCAGAAGAACGGTCAAAACCCGATGGTGATTCTCGTCTGTTTCCTGACGGCGGTGATTGTCGCACCGCTGACGGAGGAGTTCATGTTTCGCGTTGTGATTCAGGGCGGCATCGAAGCGAAATTGCGACGCGGGTATGGTCATTCCGCGCCGGCCCAACGCATTCCGATTTTGTTGACGGCACTGTTCTTCGCGGCAATCCATTTTCGCACCCAACAGGAGACCACCCCATCGTCCATTGACCGCATATTCCAGGCGATGACGGCGACGTTGATCGGCAATCTGGTTGCAATGGCGGTGGTCATCGTGGTTTTCCGCCGCTTGTTCCGCATTCGCTGGAGCGACATCGGGCTGTGGGATTTCCGGCGAACCGGTCGCGACGCTCTGGGAGCATTGCTCCTGCTGGTAACCATTCTCATTCCGATTGGTGTTGTCAAATATGTGGTTGACATGTTCGCCAAATCGGATGGGGCTGTCCAACTCGGTGTCACAAGCAGCATGGTCGATCCGATCCCGCTGTTCCTGTTCGCACTGGTTATCGGGACGCTTTACCACCGTACACGACGTTTTGCATCAGTGTTTTTCCTGCACGCGTTTTTCAATCTGTACAGCTTCATGATCCTGGTGTCTATGACCTGGTAGGACAAACAGGACGGAACCGTTATGCCGTGGTCGCCGATCGGAGCCGCAATCGTAAAATTGCGGCTCTGATCCCCTTGCACTGATCAATGGCAAGTGACGGCACATCCGGTTTACTCCCATGGTTTTCATGTTAAAATATCCAAACATGGGATTTCAAATCGAAGTTCTGTGGTGTTTCGATTCAAAATGATTGGAAATCAGCACCGGTTTTATGTTATCAGTCCAAGAGGTTCTCGGTCCCGGCGGGGTGATTGCCCGACGATTGCCGAATTACGAACACCGGCAGGAGCAGCTCGACATGGCACGGGCTGTCGAAAAGGCGTTACGCGTGAGGAAGCATCTTGCCGTCGAAGCCGGAACCGGCGTCGGAAAGAGTTTCGCCTATCTCGTGCCCGCGATTTTGTATGTGGTCGAAGAACAGCAAGAGTCGGGAGACAAGGGAGCAGAGGCGAGGCAGCCTTCGGAATCTCATCCCTCGCCCCTCACCCATCATCCCTCGCTTGACACTCTCAACACGGATCTCGACCAACTGGCACAAATCGAAAAAACACGGACGAAAGGCGTTCCCCGCGTTGTCATTTCGACGCACACGATCAGCTTGCAAGAGCAGTTGATCGCGAAGGATATCCCGTTCCTCAACGCGATTTTGCCCTACGAATTCAGTGCCGTGCTGGTCAAGGGACGGTCGAATTACCTGTGCCTTCGCCGGTTGGACAACGCGGCCAAACGGGCCTTGACGTTGATCGCCGACGAAGAGGCGGACGAGCTGGTACACATCAACCTGTGGGCGAAATCAACCTCGGACGGCACACTTTCCGACATTTCCCCGCAACCCCGCCACGATGTTTGGGACGACGTCTGTTGCGAAATGGGCAACTGTCCCGGCAAGTCGTGTGCGTTTGAACGCAAATGCTTTTATCAACAGGCACGGCGGCGCATCGCCAACGCACAGTTGCTGATCGTCAATCACGCGCTTCTGTTCAGCGATTTGGCCGTGCGCCGGCAAGGCGGAAACATCCTGCCGGTCTATGACGCGCTCGTGTTCGACGAAGCGCACACGATGGAACAAGCCGCCGCCGATCACCTCGGCATCACCGTCACGCAGGGACAAATCGATTACCTGCTCAACAAGTTGCACAACCCCAAGTCGGGACGCGGTCTGCTGACCCAGGTGTTTCATGAACCGTCGGAAATCGCGGTGGCCGAATGTCGGCGTCGCGCGGCCAATCTGTTTGAAGACATCGGGCAATGGCTGATCCGACGTCCCGGCGGCAACGGGCGCGTCCATGAACCGAACATCGTCCCCAATCCGCTCGGCGAAGGCTTGCGAAAACTTGCCAACCGGTTGCGCGACTGCATCGACAAGATTGAAAACCGCGATTTGCGACAGGAACTGACGGCCGCTCGCAACAAAGTTGTGACGATGGGACAAACCGTTACGGTCTGGCTCGACCAATCGGACGATTCACTCGTGTATTGGGTCGAAAAAACGACTTCACAACGGGGTTACAGCCGGATTTTACTCGAAGCGGCTCCGGTGCATGTCGGGCCAATCCTCCGCGAGCATCTTTTCAACGCCGTACCGTCTGTGACGATGACCAGTGCCACGCTTTCCACCGGCAACTGGCTTCGGACTTCAGATTCCGCTTCGAACATCAACACGGAAGCCCGGAGCCTGAAGCCTGAAGCCAATACGTTCCAGTTTTTCAAATCGCGGATCGGTCTGACCGATGTGCAAACCGGACTGGTGGGCAGTCCCTTCGACTACAAGCGGCAGGCGACGCTCGTGATGGTCAAGGGCATGTTGCCGCCCGACGCACCGGAACGCGAACATCAGCAACAGATCAACGCCATGCTGCAACGTTATCTGACCGATACGGACGGGCACGCGTTTGTGTTGTTCACCAGCTATTCGCAACTCAGGAAAACTGCGGCAACACTGCTCCCGTGGCTGGCCGAACGCAACATGCCGTTGCTCGTCCAGGGGGAAGGGATACCCCGGTCGCAGATGATTGCGCAATTCCGCGAAAAACCCCGTAGCGTGTTGTTCGGGACGGACAGTTTTTGGCAAGGCGTCGATGTGCCCGGCGACGCATTGCAAAACGTCATCATCACGAAACTGCCGTTTCTTGTACCGAGCCAGCCGCTCGTGGAAGCCCGGCTCGAAGCCATCGAAGCAAGCGGCGGCAATCCGTTCCAGGATTATCAACTCCCCAGCGCGATTCTCAAATTCAAACAGGGCTTCGGACGCCTGATTCGCACCAAAACCGATCACGGCATTATTGTCGTGCTTGACCCGCGCATTCATACGAAGAGCTACGGCCGCAGATTTCTCGATGCATTGCCCGATTGCACTGTGCGAGTCGATTCGGTTGAAACATCAGAGCCGCAATCGTAAGATTGTGAAACAAGACTCGCAATTTTACGATTGCTTCTCTGTGGCAGGAAAGTCAACATACCGGTTCACCGTCCGTAATTGGCGCGTGGTGACATGGTGATCACGAGGACCTTGCCATCATGGTCGTCCGGCAGAGAACAGCACCAGATTGGTTCCTTGGTGCGAATTTTCCGGTCTTCCTTGATTTCGCTGATACCGGGGAGTTTGCCCTTGCGCAACTCTTTGACAAGTTGGTTGGCAAGCAGCGAAGGAAGAACTGTGGTTTCACTCCATAAGTCGCGATCTTTTGCGTCAGCGTTCGGAAACGGCGTGAGGAGCTGTTCCAACGGCGTCCCAGAACGATCAGTCACGGTAAACCGCCCGGTGTCGGACACGACAAAGTGGATTCGTGCTTCAAACGCACCTGAATACCATGAACGGGTACCGACAAAACTGTAGTATTGTGTGTCGAGGACGGAAAAACGCTGCGATGTCTCGCCGTCTTCCACTCGGCATAGCCTGACGGCAATTGTCAGTACAAAGGGAAAACGGTTGCGCACGAGCAAACGCTGGTATTCCATTACCTCTTCATCGGTGGAGACAGTATCGCTTTCTTCCGTCAGCAGAACAAATTCGCCATAGGTCGAAAAACGGGAATAATGGGAGACGATCCCGCCGAGCAAGAGAACAAGAAGAAGCAAAAACAGGATGTTGCACGAGATTTTCCGTCCGCGACCGACAGAGGGCTTTTTCTGCTCGATGGTATCCGCATTGCCATTTGCGTCAACCTGGCGGCGAAGTGGATTGCGGTTTTGAAAATCTTTCATTGCCCCACCGCGATTCAGGGAAGCATCCATTGAAGAACGACGAGGATTGCCGCCATGAGAATGACCAGCAAGATCATCGTGCGGACGGAACGGGCCAGAATCGTCGGCATTTTTTCGCTACGTGTCCCTTGGTACACAAGCGAAAACGCGACGATCAGCGGCAAGGCAAAAAACAGTAGCGGGATTTGGTCGAGCATGATAGTGATTATCCACGGATGCCCCCGAATCAATCATGACGGCGTTATGGCGTCTCTGATTTTTTTTGATCTTCCGTGTCTTTTTTCTTCTTTTTATCTTGTTCAGTGTTTTCCGTTTCAATCACCGGACCGGAAACGGCGTCGAACACCACAAGAATATTCATGAAACCGGCAATGACGGTGAAAATTGTGCCCAGTTCAAAATAACGGCCAAGGTGCTCATACAGGTTGTTGATCGTTGGATTACCCTTGGGCTTGGTGGTTGCCGGGCTGTTCGGTGGGGCCATCAGACCGTCCCATCGCGGCGGAAGCCCTTGCTTCACGAGGTTTTCCTGCAATGTCGCCGGGATAGCCGCGATGCCAAGAAATGCCTGCGGAATGAAAAAAAGACGCTTTTCCCCTTTGGTCCATTTTGCGTAAACCACTCTTGCCGGGCCATATTCGCGGTCACTGCCCAAATAGCACCCGAACAGAAAAATGCTCATAATGCAAATGAAAAAGAGTACCGCTTTTTCCCTTCGCCCTTGATACCAATGTCCCAAGCCAGGCACAAGCCACGCCAAAACCGCCGCCAAAAGCGGATTTTTCAATCGGCTCGTGTCAAAAACCTCGACAGGTTCCTCTGTTACGGTCGATTGGTTGGTGTGCGGGTCCGTCATTTCGGCCATGATTTCGTATCGTACAAAAATTTGGTTCACATTCGCGCATCTCGACTTCCATTGTGACACGAACAGGGGATTATACAACCCCACCTGTGAATTTTGAGCCGCACAACGCCAACAAAGCGAAGTTTTCAAACAGCAACCCGGAGCGAAAGCGACGGGGTTTTCGGAAACAGTACCGTTGAACCAGTCACTTACGTTTCCGGTTGCTGTCCTGCTGAAAATGTCACTTGACTTGGCGTGGAACGGTAGAGCGTAAAGTATCTAACCCGGATTTGGAAAAAACTCTATGCTTTTTTGTTGCGTTTTCGGTATTGGCTCACACCAAAAACCCCCAAGCTTCCAAGTGACCAAAGCAAAACTGTTGCCGGTTCGGGAACTGCGCCCTTCCCGTAATCCGCTTTGGCAATGTAGAGGAAATCCTGATATTGACCGGTTCCGCTGGTGTTGTGAATGTTCATCACAAAAACAGCATAGTTTCCAATCTCGTCATAATACTGGGCAGGATTGTAAACACCTGTCCAGTACGACTGGTCACTGTTGATTGTCAGCAAATAGGCAAGAAATTTGTTGCTTGTCCAGTTAATCGTTCCTTGGGGACTCATCAAACTGCGAAGTGTTGTCAAAAGCAAGCTCGAATCACTCGTTCGTTGTGACGAATTGGTATAATTGTACAGGCTCGAAGTAAACGCACCTGTCGCAAATTGTGTGTAAAGAAACGCAGTTCCGACCGAAACGGCCTTGCCATCCGAGTCGATTCTCGTTGAATTTCCACCGGTAAAATTCAATTTCGCCGTACCACTTGAAGCGACTGAACCAACATTCGGTTCAACACAGAAGGAATGGAATGTGTTGACGGCGGTGCTGGTTCCGTTGAAATAGGCACCCGAAATGTCCTGGCCTGCAGGACCGGTGAACAGCCGCTCGTTTGTGCCGCTGATCCCCCCGGAAGAAAAGGACAGCCCGTAAGTTCCAATGTTGTTGAAATTGTTCACAATTTCATTTGGCGTCAATTCAGCACGAATCATGCCCGTACCGATGACAGTCACTGCGACCGCCAGCAATGTTGATAATTGTAGTTTTTTCATTATTGTTCTCCAGTTTTTTTAGTTTTTAGCCACAGAAAGACACGGACATTTTTGTTCGTTATTCTTCTGTAATCGCGCTATGTTGCACCCATATTTTCGTAACAACATGCACGAGCAGTACCATAAAATGACATTATAGTTAAGATGGGCAAGATAAGAAACAAAAAAAACAGAAATAGAGAAAAATTAATTTTTGTATTTCGCCATATTCTCTTGTGAACGAGAAAATACACAAGATATTTTGAGCAAATGAGTGGCGTAAAAAAGAATAATGTAATTAGTGCAACGATTTCAATTGCGGGGCGGCGATTTTTAAGATCAACTGTTCAATGATGATTCGTGGGGAAATACGACTGTCCCCTTTGAAATCGAGATCGGCTTTTAATAGCCAATCGAGCAGTTTTGCGCCGCGGTGTCGTCCGAGCCGCTTGATCTGGGTTTCGCTTTTTTGAATGACAAAGCGTTTGACGCCCGCCTGTTCGAGAGCGGTGGAGAGTTGGATACGTTTTCCCTGTTTTTCCGCGTCAAGTATCAGTTGCGTTGCGGCGGCAAAACGACGGAGGGAATAGGCAATCTGGGCAAGGATACCGACAGGATTTTCTCCGGCCTGCATGAGCATGTCGAGTTGGCGGACTGCTTCGGGAACATTACCGGCCAGGGCAAGGTCGAGCATTTCCCAAGTGGTTCGCGTACGCCACGAACCGACGTTTTCCTGCACGATGGTTGCGGTGAGTTTCCCGTCTTTGGGAACAACCAATGCCAGTTTCGTCAGTTCCTGGTCGAGCAAGCCGAGTTCTGTCCCGATCAGATCAACGAGCAACTCGGCGGAGGCCGTATCGCAATTCAACTGGTGTGCATCGTGTGCCCAACCGGCAAGCCATTTCGGGATGGCCGCTTCGCCCGGTGGGCTGCAATCCATCAGCCAACCGCTTGTTTCGGCGGCTTTGTAGAGTCGTGTGTTGGACGGAAAGGTGCCGACGAGCAGGATCAGTGTGGACGTCTGTGATGGCGAGGCTGCGTAATCTTCCAGTTCCCCGCGAAACCGGGTCACGAACGTGTCGGCGTCTTCGACCACCACAACGCGCTGACCATCGCCGAACATGGTCATCATGGAAAGTTCCCTCAGCACGACGGAAAAGGCCGCCTGGTTGCCATCGAATCGCGTCAGGGAATATTCGGCGTCGTCATCATGGAGCAACGTCGTCCGCAGTCGCCGGAACGCCTGCGATTTGAGAAACGAATCGCCGCCAAACAAGACACAAACCGGCTTGGACGGAAGTTTCACCGATTGTTTCAGATATTCCGTTGCGTGCAATACTTGTGCTTTTGCCATGTGAGGAGTGAGGAACCAGGGAAGTGAATAAGGGGAGTCGTTAGGAGTTGAAACAAAAGCCGGAATGAAGCCGGTACTCCGGCGCAATGACGGGATTTTTGTATTCACCACGAGTCACGATGATGTTTTGCCCCGGCTCCTGGAATCGGATAGCAGTTCACGATGTGACCGCCTAATCAGAGCCGCGACGGTTACGGAGCGGTCGAAGCGGAGAAGTCTTTCTGTGGATGGATATCGTTCCCTTGTTTGACCGCTCGATAACTCTCGCGGCTCCGATGAAAATGATCATATCATTTTTGCGCGATTCCAAACATCACCCCACAAACTTCAGCACCGGTTTTCGGGCGGCGGTGACTTCGTCCGGGCGGCTGATGGGCGTCGAGTGTGGGGCGTCGTGCAGCAATTCGGCACCGGTGTTGATAATTTCAACCAGCGTATCGGCAAAACGGTCGAGCGTCTCTTTCGATTCCGTTTCCGTCGGCTCAATCATGAGTGCCTCCTTGACGATGAGCGGGAAATACACGGTCGGCGCATGCCAGCCGTAATCGAGCAACCGCTTGGCCACGTCCATTGCGGAAATGCCTTTTTCGGCTTTAAGTTTGGCCGCACTGGCGACAAATTCGTGCATACAGCGGTCGCCGCAGGGCACGTCAATGTGATTTTTCACCCGAGCGAGCAGGTAGTTGGCGTTCAGCACGGCGTTTTCGGTCATGCGCTTGACGCCTGTAGCACCGAGCGTTCGCAGGTAGCAATACACGCGATTGAGGACGCCGACACTGCCGAAAAAAGATCGGACGCGACCGATGGATTTGGGAGCGTCGTACTGCAAAGAGTAATGCTTTTGGCCGTTTTCCTCGCGGTGGATGACACGCGGGACAGGCAAAAATTCCGTCAGCGCGGCACTGACCGCAATCGGCCCTGACCCGGGACCGCCGGCACCATGCGGCGTCGAAAAGGTTTTATGGACGTTGTAGTGCATCATGTCAATGCCAAAATCACCGGGGCGCGTGATTCCGGCAATCGCATTGAAGTTCGCCCCGTCGAGGTAAACCAGTCCGCCCGCCTCATGCACGAGGTCGCAAATCGCTTTGATATTCTTCTCGAAAATGCCGAGCGTGTTCGGGTTGGTGATCATAAAAACCGCAACGCGGTCGTTAAGCTTGCTCCTCAGGTCGTCAAGATCGACAAAACCGTCTGAATCGCTTTTGACTTCGACCGTTTTGAGACCGGCAACCGCCGCGCTGGCCGGATTGGTTCCGTGTGCCCCGTCAGGAATTAGTACGATATTCCGTTCATGTGGGCGATTTTCCCGCTTCGCCCGGTCTTTCAGATATGCCACCGCAACGAGCAGCGCGGTCAGTTCACCGTGCGCCCCGGCGGCCGGTTGCAGACTGACGCCGGGCAGTCCACTCAATTCGGCGAGCATTTCCTGCAATTCAAACAGAATTTGCAGTTGTCCCTGCACGGTCGATTCCGGCTGATAAGGGTGCAAACCGGTCAGTTTCGGCGTCGCGATGAGTGTTTCGTTCCGTCGCGGGTTGTGTTTCATCGTACAGGAACCGAGCGGATAGAAATGTGTGTCAACCGACATGTTGAGCATGGCGAGGTTCATAAAGTGCCGCACAACATCAGGTTCGGACAATTCCGGCAATTTCGGCGCATTTGCGGCCAGTTGATCTGCCGGGATCAGATCGGCAAGCGGTTGCTCCGGCACATCCGACGCCGGAAACTCTGTCCCGCGCCGTCCTTTACGAGATTGTTCAAAAATCAAATCAATTGCTGATATGTTGCGCATTTCAATTGCCTTTGTAATGGTAGCCGGCAACGAAGGTGAAGCGGTCACGCCGTGACCGCTGTATCACGAAGCAACCGAATCATCACGCGTTCGATCCGGTCACTGCGATCTGTTCCCGGCTGCCATTGGTCGCGCCCCGTTGGGGCTTGTATTGTTCATCATGGTCGCTACCCCCGGATAAATCCGGGGGTTATAGAAATCTTGCCCCATTCGGGGCAATTTAACTTCATTCATCAAAATAGTAAATGACAGTAACGGTAAGTCAAGTCCATATCAACATTTTGAATTGATTACACGAACTTCTTTAAATTTAAGAGTACAAATTTATTATATTTTGATTTCCAGAAGTCGCAAGACTGAGGCAAAATCCTGATTTCCGAAGCAAAAATCCTGTTTCCCCAAAAAAGCGATTTTGCGATTTTTTCCTGATAGTGATTTTGAGATAAATGGATTTTTTGGGCATTGTCCTTAAAAAACTTGCAATAGATGGAGTTTTCCGATAAAATGATTCTATAGAGAGTTGCTCGACAGGATGCTGAATGTCGAGAACCATTTTTCCCGCCTTATCCGAAGAATCAGTTGCAGAAATCAAAATTTTGCGATTGTTCTTTGTCCGTATCGTTTTGTAACGTCATTTTTGCTGCGGCAAACTATGCTTGTGCATGAGATTTGCGTTACAAGACATTGATCCTGAAAATATTGCGCAAGGCGCAATATCCTTTTGAGGTTGAAATATGATTGGTGCATCTGTTATGCCGAAACACCTGCGATGGAATACCATCCTTGTCGTTGCTCTGGCTGTCCTGTTGGTGACGGGTTCTCATCTGTTGGCGCAAAGGCAACAAGGTCAGGGGCAACGGGGGCAACGTCCCAATACGTCCGAGGCTCCGCCGTCGGAAGTTCCCCCGGAGGCCGCGCCGGATGCAAAACCGGCATCGCCTGAAGTCAAGCCGGACGAAAGTTATACCATGCTGGTCACTCCGGCCATTGCCGCGCGCATGGGTTTGACCGACCAGCAAATCGCTCAAGTGGCGTCGCTGATGGTGGAACGTTCGCAAAAACTTTCAAGCACGGAGGAAGACCAGTGGAATGCCATCCGCGCGGAAAATGAAGAGAAATTGAAAGCCGTCCTCACCGAGGAGCAACAGGCGAATTGGCTCAAGGTCATTCATGAGAAAACCCTCATCATCATTTTCGACAAAGCCGCCTGGGCCGAAGTGCTCACCTGGTTTGCCGACAGGCTGGGTTTGCAGTTGATTATGGAAACGCCGCCGCCCGGCACGTTCACGTTTTCCGACCGCACGGAATACTCGCCCGCCGAAGCCCTGGACATGCTCAACAGCGTCTTGCAGGCACGCGGATATACGCTGGTTCGCTACGAAAACCTGTTGCATCTGTTCAATCTGACCAGGACGAAACAGATTCCGGCGGTGTATTTGCCGAAACTGCAACCGGCCGACCTGGACAACCGCAAGGCCAAATTTGAGTTTGTGGCCGTGACGTACGCGCTGAGTCGGCGGAATCGCGAAGCCGTTGATGCGCAGATCAAGCAGTATTTGGGGCCCAACTCCTACGTCATCGACCTGCCGGGCAATTCGTTCATGCTGATCGACACGGTGGCGTCGCACCGCCTTATCAATAAGGTGATCTATGCGATGGCCGATCCGGCGGCACCGGAACAGCAACAGCGTCCCCCGCAAGCCCCGGGCGAGCTGCCTCCGCTGCCGACAGATTGGGACACGTACACCATTTTGAAAAACGACCCGGCAAAGGTCGAGGAAATCGTCCGGGAGTACGGCGGCATTTCGTCGATGGTGCGGCTGCCCAATTCGCCGCAGATTCACGTACTGGCCAACGACGACCAGCACCGCAACGTCCGGTCCATCATCGACCGCCTTGATGTCGATCCCGGCACGACGATGATGCCAACGGTTCAGATTTATTCGCTCGACCAGTTGGCCGACGCGCCGCCTGAACGGCTCTATATGATGTATCGCATGTGGGGATCACTCGCCAATCTGTACGACGTCAATGAGACCTTCGTGAAAAAATTTCTGGAGATGCTCGAAAAGATCGTGCCGAACGCGGTTACCACCTACGAAAGCAACAACCGCAAGCTGGTCGTGCTGGCTGTGCCGGACGATCAGGCGAAAATCAGCGAGTTGATTGAAAAACTCAAACGGACTTTCACGGATGAAGATGCGCCGGTGATTAAGGTTTATAAGCTGAAAGGCAGTGTTTCGCTCATCGAGAATGTTGTCGAGAATGTCCAGAAGCTTGTTCCCAAAGCCATGGTCGAATTTAACAGGGGCGACCGTTACCTGCTCGTCGTCGGCTCGGCGGATGAACACAAGATGATCACCGCCGCCATTGAGGAGGTTGAGAGCGTTTCCGACGACGGCATTGAACGCAAGATGGTGTGTTACCCGGTCAACCGGATGTTGTCGAACCGCTGGAACATGCTTTGGCGTGACCTGCGCAGGATGCCGGAATTTGAAGGCGTCCTCGAACTGAGCGAGGGACGCGATAATCAGCTCACGATTTGGGCCACCGCCGAGCAGCATGTGCGCATGAGGCAAGTGCTTGACGAACTGACTGGCGGCGGAGAAGCAATCGGCGGTGCCAACGACGCGGATGAAGGCGAAGGAACGACAACAGGCACAAGCGACAGAGGCAGGGCGAATGAATTGATTGCGAAAGCGTTTGTGGTTCGCCGCGGCAATGTGAATTCGTTGCAGTGGGTGTTGCCGCAGGTCATCCCCGGCATCAGTGTTTATCCTGAACCCGAGAGTAGCACGATTTTGGTTTATGGAACCAGGAAAGCCCTCGACAGCGTGGAGGATTTTATCTTCAAGGTCGATGAGGAATTCGGGTTCGGCGTTCTCGTTCTCCCGCTGGACACCAGGCCGACAGACGATTTTATGACAACGATGCGCATGACGTTCCGGCGGTTCGGCAATGTGACGTTCGACCCGAAAAACATGCGTTTGATCGCTTACGGCCCCAAGTCGGAACTGGCTCAAATCGAAAAGATCATGGCCGAGTTGAAAAGGACAACTCCTGAAGAACCCAAGACGATGATGACACTGCCGGTCAAACAGGATTTGCCGGATCATCTCGTTGAGTTTGTGCGGGACGCCGTGCCGCGTGCCGAAATCCAGTACGACAAGGAAAGCAAGCTGGTTTCCGTGGCCGGGACAAAAACCGAGCAATTGCTGGCGTCGAAAGTGATTCTCGAAGTGGAAGCGAGTCTGCCGCCGCCGGAACGCGTCCGGCTGTTCCCCGTCGGGCGGCTTATCACCGACGATTTCATCAACACGGTGAAAACGAACGTCGATTACATCCGCGAAGTCAAACGCGACGATCTCGACCCGATGAGTTTGTATGTCAAGGCGCGTCCGGCGGTGCTGGACGAAGTGGAACGCCTGCTCGACGACCTCCAGGATCAATTCAAACTCAAGCCCTCCAGCCTGCTGGTTGTTTATTCCGTGACGCAGGCGGAACGTTCGCGTTTCGACTCGGTGCAGAGCGAATTGAAAAAGGAAATCGGCGAATTCCGCATTTTGAACGACGACCGCAGGAACGTCATGCCGGTCTGGGCATTGCCGCTTCAGCACGAGCGCATCGGCGAGATGCTCGAATCGCTCAAAACGGTCGCGCCGCTTGTCATGCCGGAGAAATTCATCACTTATTCGCCGCGTTTCACCGAAAATGCCACGCTACAACAACTGGTCAAGGACATTTACCCGGATGTCAACATCACGGAGGACAGCGCGAACAACCGCCTGATTCTTCGCGTACCGACGCAAATTGCCGAGTCGGTCGATTCACTGCTGAAACAGATTGATACGGCGGACCCGAACCGCGTCAAGCGGTATTTCGCATCGTATCCGGTTGGCCGGGTTAATATCCTCGACCCCCTCAGCGGCAGTTATTTCAGTTGGTATGATATGTTGCAGCAGTTGCAGCCGCTCGCACCGAACGCGAAACTGACGTATGATACCATAAGTCAAAGCATTTTCGTCTGGGGGACGGCGGAAGAGCATGAGATCATTAAGGAGACCATCGAAAACATTCACAACACCGAACCCGCCGACCGGTTCGGACGTTTTCCGATTCATCGTGCCGATCCTTCGGAAGTCATCTATTTCGTGCAGGGGATGCTCCCCAATCTGCAATTCATGTATGACCCGACGGGCAAAACGCTCATTGTGCAAAGCAGGAACGCCGAACAACGCAAACTGGTTGCCGCGCTGATTGAAAAGCTCGACCCGGAAGACCCGGGGCCGAACGATCCGCAGATACGCTTTTACCAGTTGAGTGACATGCCGTCGGACCAGGTGATTAACACCTTGCAATGGCTGACCCATGAAGCCTACATCGTGCCGGACGCGGTCAACCGCCAGTTGATGGTGGTTGCCCGGCCCGCCGAGCATGAATTGATACGGAAAAACGTTGACCTGATCGTTTCCACCTTCACACCGGACGAGCCGGTGCTTTTTCTTTATACGGTCACGGATGACCAGCGCAAACGCATTGAATCCTTCGTGCAAACCGCCACCGAAGAGATGGCGGGGCTGAGTATCCGCATCGTGGACGACACCTCGCCCGGGCAAATGTCCATTTATGCCAGGCCGCTCGGACACCAGTTGATCGCCGACGCGCTGGTGATGATGTCGGCCAATACCGCCGCCGGTTTTGAACTGGATTTCAGAATTTTCTCGCTCACCGCCGTGGATTCTGAAACGGTTCAGAAAGCCCTGGCCGACCGCGTCCCGGAGGCCAAGCTGATTTTCGACGAAAAAGGGATGCGCATGCTCGTCTGGGCGGCCAAGTCCGAAATGGACAAGGTGGTCATCATCTTTGAAACGCTCGACCCGACCGTCCTGAAGAATCTGAAGTACATGACCTATCCCGTTGCCATCGGCGATCCGGAGACCGTTCTTGATTCGATCAAGCAGGTGTATCCGAACATCAAATCGCAGGTCGATGAGCGGAACAAGCGGCTGCTTATCTGGGCCACGCCGGAAGAACATGCGGCCATTGCGGAAATGATTGAAGCAACGAACAAAGACACGCAAGTCACATTACAGGAGCGGTTCCGGTCGTATCCCGTCCCAAAGCTGTCGCCCGCCTCGGTGAAGGAGATGATTGAAACCTTGTTTCCCGGCGTCGAGGTTTACAGCGGCGGCTATTCCCTGTCAGCTTACGGAGGCGTCACGGAATCGGCCCGCGTGACGGTTCGCGCGACCGCGCGGGAACACAAGGACATCGAGACACTGCTCGAAGACATGCAATCGACCGACGACCCGTACCACGCCGAATTTGCCGTGTACCCGATGGGCGACGCCGACCCGGTGACAATTGAGTCGCTGCTCCAGGGCATGTTCCCCGATGCGGAATCGTTGACTTCCTACGAAATCAAGAACCTGTTGCAGGATGACCCGATGCGTAACATGAGGTTGCAGTACGGAGGGATTTGGTTTGGCGATATGCCGATGAACCGCACACAGCGTCAGATAGAATCAATTCGCGGTACACGATCCGGCTGTTTCAAGGTTGACCCCGGCACGCGCTCGGTCATGGTGTTTTTACCGGAAGACGATCAAAAAAAAATTGCATCTCTGATCGACGATATAACGAAAATTGCCAAGATTTCCGGCAAAATGACTGTGCGAAGGTATGAATTGGAAGAAGGTTATATCTACCGATATATTCCCATGTTGCAGGAAATCGTTCCGACTGCGAAAATCACTGGGAGCTATGGTTCTGAAATCGTCGTCTTTGCCACAGAGGAAGACCATAAGCTGATTCAAAAATGCATTGATGAAATTGATGCTCTCGGGAAACCCGGATCGCAAAGAGTATATCAAGTCATCACGATTCCCGACGGATCGGGCATTCCCCGTGATTTGCTTGTCCAGCAGATTTGGTCCAATTTTTCCGGCTACGCACAAAACGGACCATTGCCGAACCAAATTGTTTACAATGGCTACCAAAAAGAAATTCCCAAGATAGAAAAACTGATCGAAGACATGGCCGCAGAGCAGTTGGAAAAATCCAACGCCCTGCCGAAGGTCTATACACTCAAATATATCAGTGTTACCAATGCGAAAAAGTGGTTACAGGCAACCGTTCCCAATGCGCAATTTGAAGCACCAACACAGATTTTTCGTCCCTTCTATAACCCCTATTATAATGACCCTTACCAAAGCACCCTGCAAACGTCCGACGACCCGACCGCCCGGACGCTAGTGATTCGCGCCACGCCGCTGGACCACAAGTTGATTGCCGAGGCTCTGGAAGTGCTGGACGTTGACCTGCCGGAGGAAATCAGGCCGGTGCCGCGCGATTACGAATTTGTACTCTACCCGCCGTCCATGATGACCTGGTCGTGGTACGCCCTGCGCGAGGCATTTCCACCGCCGCAGGCGACGTTTGTCATGAATTCCGAACGCATTGCCATCCTGGCCGTTGCCTCCCCGAAAACGCATGAGGAAATCAAGAAATTTATCGACAATTTCGTCCAGCAGAAAATGGAAGAACTGCCGGTGCTTGAGGTTTACGCGATGAAAAACTTCCCGGCACTTCGCGCGATGCAGTTGATACGCCAAATGCAGACCTATTCCTCGCGCATCACGATGTTTCAGGGAGCCACGCCCGAACAGATCATCGTCTATGCCCGGCCGGTCGATCAAGCGAAAGTGGTCGAATTCATCGCCAAGCTGGAATCGATCACCGTGCCGGAAAACATGATGATGTTGAAAGCGTACCAGGTACCACCGGATGCTTTGATATTTACGCAAAATGCCCTCCGGTCACAGATCGTCGGCGGCATCGTTTATACTCTGGACAGCACGGCCACGAGTGCCATTGCACCGCTGTGGATGCCCGGCGGACCGACACAGTACCGCGCGAATTTGGCGAACAGCACAATCATCGTCTATGGCACGGAAGCCGATCACGCGCTGGCGGAAAAGCTGACCGAGTCCATGGGCGAGTCCTTCCCCGAACCAGTGACGAAAACTTATTTTACGAAAAATATCCCCATCGGCGAGGCGTTCATCTTTTTGAACCGGCAATTTGCCGGCCGCGCCGCCGCCATTTATGTGCGTCAGGACACCGGCGACATGATCGTCAGCGCGACGCCGCCACTGCATGAAGAGATTCAAAAAACGATTGACGCCATCGACGTGCCGCGTCCGCCGGAGTCGGAAAAAATAGTGGTCGTGCATGATTAGGGGGAATT
>Ga0099364_10006772_pt1 | contig 16607 bp, 10 predicted proteins | sample TergutTh196P3_FD_73070 | JGI IMG/M metagenome (GOLD analysis project Ga0099364, IMG submission 73070) | Microcerotermes parvus P3 segment gut microbial communities from Pointe-Noire, Republic of the Congo - Th196 P3 | ecosystem: Host-associated > Arthropoda: Insects > Digestive system > Gut ... | reverse complement strand
AGTACACGGATGCGGACAACTCTGCCGCCCCCATACTCGCTGAATGCGCGGAATCTTTCGCCGTCATCAGAGAAGGGGCTGTCTTTTTCACCGGGAAAAGGGGCAAACCTTTTTTGAGTCCAATTAAGAGAGATGTCCTTTAATGAAACGCCGGGATTTTCCGGATTAAAGTGAATAAACGATTCATGTACCCCCCTTTCTAAAAGCGGTGCTTCGTCAGTACATTGCAGATAACGGATAACCCCTTTTTGAAAGTCAATTGACTGAATAATTGCGGAGTGTGCCATTCCGCCGTTTTCGTCTCTGAAGAGGATAATGTCGGCAGGGCGGAGAGCGGCAATTTGGTCATCAACGGCAATTAACTCCCTGTTTCTGGTATTAAAAAAAGAAGTACCTACATAATATGCGGGGTCTGCACCTCTGGGAGCGCCAATGGCAGACCTCAGTAAAGTTCCAAGATCAATCCCGCCCTGCCTGCCAATGTAGTGCAATATGTGCCATACAAAGCCGGAGCAGTCAATTCCAACATGACCTATACAGTAAAGATAATTGTAAACATCGCTTTCTAAAGCGCCTCTCCCCGATGTTAAAACATAGGGACGGTGGGGGAGCCCCCTGTAAGAGCCCGCTTTCATTCTGGCAATATCAAAAAGGTCGGTGGAATAAGACCATGTTTGCCCTGGAATATCAAAAATAAAAACCCGTTCCCGTCCAGAAGAAAGAGCATCAATATATTTGGCAAAATCATCGGAATTTAAAATTTCTTCTATAACCGGCCATAAAACTTCCGGGCCTGCTTTTCCGCCGCCGTAAAATTCCCATGTATGATTAAGCAATACGCTTCTTTCATGGTTTTCTGCAAATGGCAGGCGGATATTCATTATTCTGTCGTCAATAATTCTTGTTATAAAATATTGCCTGTAAGCTTCTTCTATAACCCTTTCAATTCCGTTCCCCCAAAGCTGTGAAGGATCAGAAAAAGCCACTAAATGATTGGTTTGTGTGTATGAGAAAGGGATATTTGCTATAAACAATATCAATACTAAAAATATTTTCATTAGAGCTTTGCTTTATTTATTTCTATATCCTTAAAGTAGCGGACAGTTTCTACTTTAAGTTCCTCTGTAGCTTCTTCATCACAGACAATAATTGCGTTTGGGTGCATTTGCAGGCAGGATAATGTCCACATATGATTTACTCCGTCTTCTATAACCGCGCGTAATGCCCGCGCTTTATTCCGTCCGTTAACAATAATGACAACTTCCCGTGCATCCATCACAGTACCTACACCTACAGTTAAAGCAAGATTTGGCACTTTGGAAATATCATCATTAAAGAAGCGGGAGTTGGCTTCTCTGGTTTCTTCTGCAAGTGTTTTAATTCTTGTACGGGAACTGAAAGATGAACCGGGTTCATTAAACGCAACATGGCCATTTCTGCCCATGCCGCCAAGGAAAAGGTCTATTCCGCCCTCTGCGGCAATTGCTTCTTCATAAAGTTCGCATTCTTTTTCTAAATTTTCCGCCATACCGTTAAGAATATGTATGTGCTGTCTATCAATATCGATATGATTAAAAAGATTATCCATCATAAAATAATGATAGCTTTGCGGATGTTCCTTTGGCAGACCTGCATATTCATCCATGTTAAATGTTCGTACATTTTTAAAAGAAAGTTTTTTATCACGGTACATATTTATAAATTCTTGATATATTCCAATAGGACTTGAACCTGTTGGAAGCCCAAGAATAAAAGATTTATTTTTACACGAATTTATTTTGCCGGCAATGTATTCCGCCGTCCATAGGCACGCTTTTTCATAGTTTTCCTGGATTATAAGCTGCATGATACTTTCCTCATATAACCCATAGTCGGCCTGAGAATTTTTCTGATTAGTAGCAGCAGTTTACCGTTTAAGAACGGAAACAACTCTTTCAAGAACTTTTTTTCTGTCCAATGGTTTTACAATGTAGCTCTTGGCTCCCATCAGGAGGCATTTTTTTACAACATCCTCTTTGCCCAAAGCGCTGACCATAATTATATTTGCACCTTTGTCAAACTCAAGGATTTTTTCCAACGCGGAAACGCCATCCATTACAGGCATGGTAATATCCAAAGTAACTAAATCAATGTTGGGATGCAAAGCCTTGTATTTTTCTACCCCCTGAAGTCCGTCTGCGGCAGTATCCGCCACTTCAAACCCTTCAGATGTGAATATCTGACCAAGCTGTTTTGCTATAAACATTGAGTCATCAACAACTAGAACCCGATACGGTACACCTTCAGGCTTTAACCCCTCAGCAGCCTTTTCGTTGATTGTGGGCATATCACTCTTTGCTATCATCATTTCGCTCCTATTAAGTACCTGCCATTTTAATAGCAGATACTTATTACTATATGGTATAATTCAAAACAAGTCAAGTATGCCAAGAGCTAATATATCGATTTTTGGGGGTAAAATGAATAAAGTGCCTTTTCTCCTAGCGCCCATGGCATCGCTTAGTCACAGGGCTTTAAGGACGATAATTGAGGATTTTGGGGGCTGTGACGAGTATTTTTCCGAGATGATCAGCGCCGGGGGACTCTTGGCAGGCGGCCCCTTTGAGAAATTTTATATAAATACCGATCCAAGGTCGGAAAAGCTTGTTTTCCAGCTTGTTGGCAACGAATCAAGCATTATCTCCCGTGCAGCGGCTATTTTGGACAAACTGGACTGTGCCGGAATTGACATAAATATGGGGTGTTCCGCCCCAATTATACGGAAAAGCGGGGCGGGGGCTGCCTGGATGGCGGATATTGATAGGGCAGGGGAGCTAATCTCCTGTGTCAGAACTGTGGTAAAACGGCGCTTGAGCGTAAAGTTACGGATTGGTTTTAAGGACGATTTTGAGTATCTTGTCCGTTTCTGCCGGCGGCTAATGTCCGAAGGGACAGAGCTGATTACCTTGCACCCCCGGCTGATTACCGAAAAGTTCAAACGCCGCGCCCGCTGGGATTATGTGGGCGCACTCAGGAAAGAGCTGGGTATCCCTGTAGCCGGAAATGGGGACATAGCAACAGCAGAGGAATTGGCTGCTAAAAATGAGCTCTGTCCCTGTGATGCCGTTATGGTGGGGCGGGCTGCTGTTCGGCAGCCGTGGATTTTTGCTCAGGCTCGATCTCTGGACTGCACCAAGAAAACGACCCCTAATATAGAAGAAACTGGCTTGCGTTTCCTAGAACTCCTTGACCTTCACCAACCGCCTGAATTCCATATTTCCAGAGCAAAGCTGTTTTTTGGCTTTTTCTGCGATAACCTAAAATGGGGGAATCATCTTAAAAATTTGATCAATAGGGAAGAAACTTTGACAGGAATTGAACGAGTATGGCAGGGGTATTTTAAGGAGCGCGACTAATATGGGGAGTGCTGCATTCCTCCTTACAACCCCCAAAATTTCATGTTATAATACATAAACCATTGGAGGACTCTATGAAAAAAATTCTTTTATCAATAATCGTAATGTTATCAATTGTATCGATATTTTCCTGCAAGGCTAAGCAAGTGCCGCCGGATTCGGGGCATATTTCTGCGGTCTCTACAGGGGTTTTAAGAAAAACCGATCCTGTAATAATTGAGTTTGTTCAGGAACAGGATACAGACAAACGGCTGCCTTCTAATGCTATTTCGTTAAAGCCCTCTGTTAAAGGAACTGTTGCTTGGCATAATGAATATACCCTTGTTTTTACACCTTCTGAATCTTACAAACCGGGACAGCAATATCAGGTGAGCGTAAATGTTCCGGATATTCCCGCTTTTAATTTTGAATTTACCGTTGCCGCTCCTATTTTTCAGGTGCAGGTTGATCCTGTGCAGGTGCTTGATACAGATGATATTGTTGTTTCAGGAATAGTTATAGTTGATGATGATATCGATACGACTAAATTGGAACAAACAATTACTTCTAAGGAACTTGGCAAACCTTCATGGACACATGATAGCGGAGTGCGCCGTTTTGTTTTTAACACTGTAAAACGCGGTGAGGTTTCTCGTGATGTGGAAATTGCTTGGGTGGGTTCTGCAATTGGTTCACCGGAAAGAGGTTTTACTACCGTGATGATCCCCGGCACGGATTCTTTCCAAATGATAGGGCTTAATCTTAATGACGGTGTTTTGGAAATTGCGTTTTCTTCACCAATAAAACAAAATCAAGATCTTAGAGGTTTTATTTCATTATCCGGCAATACTAATGTTCGTTATTCTGTGGACTCAAATATTATAAAAATTTTTGGTGACAGCACCGGAGGTCTTCCGCCGGGTACTCAAGTTTTAATTCAGGATTTACTTGATATAAATGATAGAGTGTTAAACACCCCTGTTCAATATTTAGTTCCTGACAGATGGGAAATTCCGGAAATACGGTTTGCAGGCAGCGGTGTTATTCTTCCAACTTCTCAGGGAGCGCAGCTTATAATAGAAACAAAAAATCTTTCCGGTGTTTTAGTGGAAGCTTTCCATATATACAATGATAACATGCTTCAGTTTTTGCAGGTAAACACCCTTGATACTAATTATGAAATGGACAGAGTTGGACAGCCTGTATGGACAAAGGCTTTTGACTTTGAATGGAATACTGCGGATCAAAATCGATGGCTTAGACGGGGTCTTGATATGTCGGAAATTAGCAAAAGGTTTCCGGGGGGAATGTTCCATGTAAGAGTATCGTTTAGACCGCGCTTTGTTCAGTATGTTTGTACTCAAGAGCATGGGGATTTTTCTAATCTTGAATTCCCGGATGACAGCTTTTCTCCTTATCATTATTCAGGTGAATCCAGTTTTTGGAATTTTTATTACCAGTCTCCGGATTATAGTTGGAGTGAATGGAACAGGCGGCGCGATGATCCTTGTCACCCTGCTTTTTATATCCCTATGGGTTCAAGAGAAGTTACAAAAAACAGAAATGTACTTGTTTCAGATTTAGGACTTTTAGCAAAACGATCTTTAGATGGGTCATGGATTATTGGCACAACAAATTTAATTACCGGACGGGCATCTCCAAATACTGAGTTTACTGTTTACAATTACCAAGGACGAGTATTACATCAGGGCAGGACAAATGCAAGCGGAACTGCGGTTATTCCCGCAACTGTTACGGAAACCAGACCCGGTTCTCGCCTTGTTTTATACGCGCAAAACAATCTTGGCAGAGCGTACTTAAAAATGAATGACTCTATCGCTCTTTCTGTAAGTCATTTTGATATTGCAGGCGGTGCTCCTTCTACTGGGATTCGCGGTCTTCTTTATGGTGAGCGGGATGTTTGGAGACCGGGAGATGAAATATATTTGACATTCCTTCTTGCAGATGCAATGAAGGCATTGCCGCGCAATCACCCTGTTACATTTGAACTTGAAGATCCAAGAGGGATGCCGATTATTAACAGAACTTTTACAACTTCTGTTGACGGTTTTTATCCAATATCGATATCTACCGCATCTGATGCGCCTACAGGAGACTGGACTGCAAGAATAAAAGTTGGCGGCTCTATATTTTCAAGAACTATAAAAATAGAAACTGTAATGCCTAATCGGTTAAAAATGGATTTGGATTTTGGCGGAACAACAATTAAAAGCGGACAGCAGCAAATTCCTTTGGAAGCAGCTTGGCTTTATGGTGCACCTGCATCCGGACTTAAAGCGGATATTTCCGTAACTTATGCGGATAAAGAAACGGCGTTTCAATCATTTGCGGATTACACTTTCCGCGATCCTTCCAGAACAGTATCGACACAAAGACAAAATGTTTGGGAAGGAACACTTGATGCAAACGGAAAAACAAGCGTTCAATTACAATTGAATCCGGGAACAAATGTCCCCGGCAAAGTTACCACGCGGTTTATGACTCGTGTGTTTGAACCTTCCGGCGTTTTTTCTTCTGAACAAGTTGCTGTGGAATATTCTCCGTACAGAAGATATGTTGGCGTAAGGCTTCCGCAGGGAGATGCCGCAAGGAATATGCTTCTTACAGACAGAGACCATCAGGCGGATATTGTATTGCTTGATGAAGACGGAAAGCCTGTGCAGGGAAATATTACGCTTGACTGCGCTATTTACAAATTGAATTGGCGTTGGTGGTGGGAAAGAGGCATTGGGGAAGCTGCTGAATTTGCATCGATACTTTCACGGAATCCAATTTCCAGAGAGAATATTACAGTAAATAATGGAAGGGGTTCTTGGAAGTTTAGAGTTAACTATCCTGATTGGGGACGGTATCTTATAATTGTGCGGGATAGAGACGGCGGACATGCTGCGGCTCAGGTTGCTTTTATTGACTGGCCAAATTGGGCAGGCAGGGCTCCTGCAAGCGGACAGGGTTCTGCGGTTGCGCTGACATTGTCACCGGAAAAAGAATCATACAATACCGGTGAAAGAGTTAAAGTTTCTTTTCCTTCAAATAAAGAAGCAACCGCTTTGGTTATTATAGAAAAAGGCGGGCAAATAATAAAAAGTGAATGGCTGAGCTGTGAAGACGGAGCAACTAATTTTGAATTTGTTTCCGAACCGTCAATGATGCCAAATGTTTATGTGCATGTAACGCTTCTTCAGCCGCATTTGCAAACAGCAAATGATCTTCCAATCCGGCTTTATGGCGTTGTTCCCATAACAATTGATGATCCAAATGTGGTACTGCGCCCTGTAATAAGAGCAGAAAGTAATTGGCAGGCGGAATCCAGAGTTTCTTTCACAGTCAGTGAAGCAAACGGAAGACCAATGGCATATACCGTAGCAGTTGTTGATGAGGGTTTGCTTGGTCTTACTAGATTTAACATTCCAAATCCGCGCAACACTTTTTATGCAAAAGAAGCATCGTTTTTAAAATCATGGGATCTATTCCATGAAGTAATGGGCGCATATTCCGGCAGATTAGATACACTGCTTGCAATTGGCGGCGGTGATGATGTTCAAGTTGAACCTAACAAAGAGACACAGAGGTTTAAGCCTGTGGTAAAATTCTTTGGACCTTTTGAACTGCTAAGAAACGGATCAAAAACAGAAACCTTTGATCTTCCTCCATATATAGGTTCACTTAGAATAATGGTACTGGCAGCTTCTTCCACAAGTGAGTCTCTTCCTGCAGGTGCGCAAAGGGCTTACGGCAGTGCGGAAACTTCTGTTACAGTTACATCGGACTTAATGGTCTATGCAACACTTCCGCGCGTCCTGTCTCCAAATGATGAAGTAGAAATTCCGGTTTATGTAAATTCTTTAAGAGACGGAAGAAGAAGCGTAAGGGTAACTCTTGCCGTTCCCGGCGCTCAGATTGTTGGACAAGCAGAGCAGAATGTTTCTTTTACAAGAAGTGAGGAACAAATAATTCGATATAAAGTAAAAGCTCCTGCAAATCCTACAAATTTACAATTTACAGTCAGAGCGGAATCAACAGGATTAAGAACAGCACAGCATGTTGTGGATATGGAAGTTCGATCTACTGCAATTCCTGTTACAAGATCTCTTTATCAACTTGTTCAACCGGGTGAAACTTGGAGAGGAAATCTGGATTATCCCGGCAGAGATGGAACAAATACTCTTACGGCAAGTTTTTCACGGCTGCCTCCTCTTAATCTTGAATCAAGATTGGATTACCTTCTTAGATATCCGCACGGCTGTTTGGAACAGGTAACAAGCGCGGCATTCCCTCAACTTTATTTAGATAAAGTTATGCAGTTGGAAACCGCCCGCCTTTCAGATATTAGAACAAATGTAAACGCGGGCATTGAGCGGGTTCTTGGCATGCAGTTAATGTCCGGCGGTTTTTCATATTGGCCGGGTGAGTCAGCCGCTAATGACTGGGCTTCTTCCTATGTTGGACATTTTCTTTTAGAAGCGCGCAAAGCCGGCTATGTTGTCCGTGACAATGCGTTAAAAAGTTGGGTGCATTATCAAAAAAATGCCGCATCTCTTTGGCAGGCTAACAACCGCGGATTTACAGAACAAGCTTACAGGCTCTACACTCTTGCGCTTGCAAATGAAGCGGATATTGGTTCTATGAACAGATTGCGCAGTCAACAGAATCTGCCCTTGCAGGCAAGCTGGAGGCTTGCCGCCGCTTACTGGCTTGCCGGCCAGCGCGACACTGCCCGCACTATGGTTAGAAATCTTTCATTGCCGCAGGGAACATACCGTGAACTTTCAGGAACTTTTGGCTCAGAACTTAGAGACAAAGCGATGATACTGGAAACACTTATATTGATGGGAGAAGATCAAGGAAGAACTCAAGCTCTTTTTAATGAAATATCAGAGGCGCTTTCTGATGAAGACAGATGGCTTTCTACTCAAGAAACAGCATATTCATTAATAGCGATGGCACCTTACCTGCAAAGAAATACAGGAAGCGGTGAATTAAGAGTGGAATACACTGCGGCAGGAAAAACCGGAACCGTCAGTTTTGCAACTCCGTCAACAGAAGAAAATATTGGCAGTGTTACAGGAGCAAGAACGCCGTTTACTGCAACAAACCGTTCGCAATCTCCTGTGTATGTTAAAATCACTGCAAAGGGTCTCCCGGAAGAAGGGAGTGAACCTGCTCTGTCAGAAGGACTTGCGCTTACTGTGGAATACAGAAGCACAGACGGTACAAGAATCAATCCTGATAACTTAAAACTTGGTGAAGATATGGAAGTTGTTGTAAGAGTCCGCAACTCTTATGCTCAAACGGTAGAAGAAGTTGCTGTTATTATTCCTGTTCCGGCAAGTTGGGAAATTATCAACACCCGCCTTGCAGGAGAATCGGCATCAGCTTCACATCGATACCAGGATATAAGAGATGACAGAGTGATGACTTATTTTAACCTTAACCGCAATGAAGAAAGGACAATCCGTTTCAGGGTAAACAAAGCGTATGAAGGTTCATTCTTTAGACCGGCAATCCATGCTTATGCAATGTATGATGAATCGATAAGGGCATTGGTGCCGGGGGTCACGCATTAACGCTGATTTACACGGATTGAAGATGATTAACACTGATTATATGAAAATGAAGAAATTACTCACAGAGAACACGGAGACACAGAGCTCACGGAGAATAAATTTAATTTTATTCTTCCTCTGCGTTCTCAGTGCCTCCGTGTCCTCTGCGCGAGGTAAAGAATATGTAAAAATCCGCAAACCCCCATCTTCTTCTATAGTTCTACACACTAACCACTACACACTATCCACTTCTCTTTTTTTATCACGCGAAGACACGAAGGTGCTAAGTTGTTGTTCGGCAACTTTTTTTCTTCCTTTGCGTTCTTCGCGGCTTAGCGTGAGGTAATTATTTAACCGCAGACATGCGTCTGCTCTCCAATCAGTGTCAGTCGTGATCTTGTCTATGGAAAAGGTGCCTGTCACAGGTCAGTTTGTCTGGCTGGAGTAAGTGTATTCCTAGTTAGCTTTTTTATTTTAGACAGCTATTGGCAGAGGTCTTATCTTTTTCAACTCCGCAGATATAGATGGTTCTGCTTTCTTGAGATCATAGACATTTTGAAGATTAAGCCAAAAATCAGGACTATTCCCGAATAATCTGCCAAGGCGTAGCGCCATATCAGGCGAAACCGCTTGCCGTTCGTTTACCAAGCGATTAACTGTCATTCGACTGATATTCAGAAGTTCGGCAAGCTTACTTTCTGACATCTTTATTTCCGGCAAAATATCTTCTCTTAAAATCTCTCCAGGGTGAACCGCTCTCATAATTAACTCCTTCTAATGATAATCTTCTAAATCGACATCTACAGCACCGTCATCCCAACCAAAAGTAATGCACCAATTGCCGCTCACATGAATTGTGTATCGTTTTGGCTTGCCGACAAGTCCGTGGAAATTAAACCCGGGAAGGTTCAAATCCTGCGGTACTTTGGCGGCATTCAAAGCTGAAAGCCTGCGTTCTATCCTTGCAAGCAGGTCAAAAGACAACCCCCTTGTATCCCCTTTAAGAAACAACTTTGAAAGACCTTTATGCCTGAATGTTTTTATCATAGTAATATTGTAACACAAGGCGTTACAAATGTCAATGCGTCTGCTTGCTTGTTTTTGAGAAAAATGTTATATTATTAGTGTAAGAGGAGAATAATGAAACTGATATTCTTAAATCATCTTAAGTTGATTATCTGTTGCTTCATTTTTCTCTTCCTTCTCTTGTCCTTCATCTTTTGTCTGCCTAGGCCGCTTTTTGATGCTTTTTATTCGCCGGTGCTTTATGATAAAGATGGGCAGCTTCTTGGGGCGCAGGTTTCTGTTGATGGACAGTGGCGTTTTCCGGGTACAGATTCATTGAATGAAAAATTTGTTATTGCGTTAATAGAAGCGGAAGACAAAAGGTTCAGGCGGCACATTGGCGTTGATTTTTTGGCTATTGGGCGGGCAACTGTTCAGAATATCCGTAGTAAAAAGACAGTCTCCGGCGGTTCTACTATTACAATGCAAACTATCCGTCTTGCCCGGGGGGTTCGCAAACGGAACATTTTTACAAAAATAACAGAAGCCATAATGGCAGTCCGTATTGAAATTGGAAGATCAAAAAACGATATACTGGAACTTTATGCGGCTAACGCTCCTTTTGGCGCAAATGTTGTAGGGCTGGAGGCCGCTTCATGGCGTTGGTTTGGCAGAAGCTCAAGCGACCTTTCATGGGCAGAAGCGGCAACACTGGCAGTACTGCCCAACAGTCCCGCTCTTATTCACCCCGGCAGAAACAGAGATACCCTAAAAAATAAAAGAGACTCCCTCTTAATCAAACTAAACAGCAGAGGTTACTTTGATGATGAAACTTTACGGCTTTCTATTTTGGAAAACCTTCCCGGAGAGCCTCTTCCCCTTCCGCGGTTAGCTCCGCATTTATTGGACAGGCTTGTCTTGCAGGCAGGCGGTGTCCGAGCTTTCAAACAACAATCCGCTTTTGTTACCACGGTTAATCGTGATATACAGGAAAGGGCTGCGGCAATTTTAAACCGTGCCGGCTCACGATTCATGTCAAACGGAATAATGAACGGTGCCTGCCTTATTATCAACACACAGACAGGTGAAGTTGCCGCTTATATTGGAAACATTGCAACGCCTCACGCTCCTGATGTTGATATTATTTCATCAAGAAGAAGTTCCGGCAGTTTGCTAAAACCGTTTCTTTATGCGGCTATGCTGGATGCGGGAAATATTCTTCCGTCTTCTTTGGTAAGCGATATTCCAACCAGAGTGGGAAGTTTTAGCCCGGAAAATATTACCCGCACTTATTTAGGTGTAGTCCCTGCGGATGAAGCGTTGGCAAGGTCACTCAATGTTCCGGCAGCCCGCTCTTTGCGCGTTTATGGAGTTGACCGCTTTGCAAGGTTTTTACGGTCACTTGGGCTGACCACGCTTTTCCGCCCTGGTGATGAATACGGACTTCCGCTTATTTTAGGCGGTGCAGAAGTAAACCTTTGGGAAATTACCGGTCTTTATGCAGGCTTGGGGCGTTCGGTTCACTCGCGCGCTGATGACGGAAAAGCGGCGTTCTTTCCGCCATCGGTTTTTAATAAAGATGAAATTCCAAATAGAAGTACACCGCTGCAAATTTCTCCTGCGGCTGCGTGGCTCACTCTGGAAGCGCTTGTGTGGGGGACTCGTCCGGGTGAAGAGGCGGTTTGGCAGGAGTACGCAAGTTCACGGCGCATTGCATGGAAAACCGGAACAAGTTTTGGTTTCCGTGATGCATGGGCAATTGGCGTAACGCCTGAATGGACAGTGGGTGTTTGGATTGGCAATGCAACAGGAGAGGGCAGGGCGGAACTAAGGAGCGCGGTAACTGCTGCCCCTGTTCTTTTTGAAGTTTTTTCCGCTCTCAATTCATTGGGAGGAAATCGATCAAGTTGGTTTTCCCAGCCTGCTATCGATATTAGGCATGCGGAAGTTTGTGCCCAATCCGGTTATCCTGCCGGCGTAAATTGTGAATCTGTAACAGCTGCTCAGCGCCCACGGAATGCCCCTGCGGTTGGAGCGTGTCCCTATTGTCGTACAGTAGTTTTAAATGAAAAGCAAGATCGTCGGATAACGCTGGAAGCGGGTGCTTCTGTAAATACAGTGGAGCGAAAATGGTTTGTTCTTCCCCCTGCGGAAGAGTGGTATTACCGCCGCTGGAATTTGGATTACAGACCCCTGCCGCCGGAAGAAGGCGCAAGCTCTGTTCCCGGAGCCGGTATTCCCGCTATCGCTCTTTTTAACCCGGAGCCGGGAGGGCAAATCTTTGTGCCAAGAGAATTAGACGGCAGAGAAGGAAGAATTGTTTTTTCAGCAGCGCACAGGGACGACACAGGTATAATTTACTGGCACCTAGACGGAGACTATCTTGGAGAAACCCACTCCTTCCACGAAATGGAAGCCCGCCCCGCTCCCGGACTTAGAAGGATTACCCTTGTTGATTCAATGGGGAATACAATATCTAGGGAATTTACGGTGTTGAATCAGAATTGAAAAAAGTAATAGTAGTGGGGTCACCCATTAACGCGGATTTACACTGATTGAACGCTGATTTACGCGGATCTGGTGAGCAGACGAATGTCTGCGGTTAAATAATTTCCTTTCCAGCGGCGAACGAAGTGAGCCATTATCTGTGAGAGTTTAGATAACTAATCCTATCCTAGATATATTAAAATTTTAAATTTTTAAGATTTCTAGGTTAGATATATTTATCTTAACTAGCTAAGATAATCAGTGTAAATCTGCGTCTTCATCCGCGTAAATCAGCGTTAATGGGTGACCCCGTCAATCACAGCCACCACTGCCAGCCGACTGCTCGTATCAATATTGGGAAATGGTAATTATTGGGCAATTTCCACATAAATATTGACAATAATTGTATTATGTAAGATACTTTAATAAGCCACCCAGGGTCGTTTCGGGCGTAAGCTCAAGGGGACTGGAAACAGTCAGCATGAGGCACCTGGGATGCGCATTTTCCAGAAAGTTCTCACTTCAACCTTGCTTTCGCCTCGTTCAACAGTAGCAACATAAACAATTCCATCGCAATTTTTCTGAAAAATCAATTTTTTATTACCTAATCTATCCGTTAAACTTTGTTCTGCTTTGTCAAATTCATTCAATACAAGAGGAATGAGGGCAAAATCTTCAGGGATAATGTCTATTTGTCCTCTTGCTACTTCATTGCTTCCATGCTTTTTTTTGATATGCCGTATATCAATATGGCGCAGAAGTGCCATTTTGCTTTATCGTTTTTGAAGGAATTTAATAAATTTTTGAAAAAAGTTGAGAATTTGGCTATACAGATGTTAAGGTTTTGATTGGTTTTGTAGTATATTATGGTTTTAAGCAGTATTTTACTTGGTGACTGACACCAAAACACCCCACATATGGCTCACTTCGTTCGCCGAAGGAGAGGAAATTTATTATGTTCATGAAGGGCGGGCATTCGCCCGCCTTCCTATAGCGTAGTTTAGGAATTTACGGTGTTGAATCAACATTAAAAAAGGCTGCCTGTTTCCAGACAGCCCTTTGATTTGTGGTTGCTTGCTATTAATCTAAGTTGAAGGTTGTAAAGTTAATCGGTTTTGTTTCTGTGGGTTTACCATCCGCATCCAATTCTTCAAGTACTATGCTTTCAATCATGTATTTTGCAGTACCTTCAACACGAAGACGAATAGCAGGGGAAATCAATTCTGTGCCGGTTTTTTCTAATGTAGTTGTATAGCTTCCTATTCCCGGGGTTCCGCCTTCATCTTCTTCCTCTATTTCAACTTCTATATATCGAGTCCATGGACTTGCTGCTATCGTTATTACTGCTGTTTCACCAACGGCCGCTTTGCCTTTTACTGTCAGACTGTAGGTTTTAGCAGGATCAACAGAGACATCCCATTCTGCGGCTTCTTCTGAAGATTGAATATTTAAGTCTATGCAACTATAGTCATTGGCTCTATTATAAATAAACAATGCGCCATCTACTAAATTTATAGAAGGACTTGAGCTTATTGCAAGGCCGGGATAATTTGTTCCAAAGCCAGCAAATTCTAAAGGAGTACCTACAATCTCACATAGACAAGGCTTGCATTCGCATCCTATCATCCATAGTCCATCACATTTTTCATCTTCGCCTGCACTTGGGCAGCCTGCATTAGGATCAGAGGTGGTAACAGTAACTTTAATGGATTTGATTTCAACAGTTGTTGTTCTATTTTCTCTTAACTGAAGAGAAAAGAATCCTAATTTGGTACGATCTGCTTGATGACCTTGGAATTCCAAATCATTATTTAAGATGGTAGAAAGTGCGCCCTCATTAATAGAAACTGTGCCATTCCAGTTTGAGCTGGCTTGAGGATCAGTAAAATGATAACGGAATTTTGAATCAGGAGTTGCTGTTCCATCAATTTCTACATTCAAAGCTATTGAACTTGCCACTTTATCAAGTTGTTCCTCTGTAAGTGCAAAGTGTACTCTTTGATCATTTGTGGTCATTTCTAATTTTAGTTTATCTGCAGAAAGAGTTCCTTTTGGAACAGTTCCAACAATTGCACCAGCGGTTTTATAATCATTCAAATCCAAATAAAATACATCGGTATCTGATGATGTTGGAACCACATAAGGAACATCTTTACTTCCCTTGCTGCCATTGCCATCGCAGCCTATTAGCACGAGAGTTGCTGCCAGCATTATTGCCGGCAAAATCATCCAAATTCTTTTCATAATATCCTCCAAATTTTATTTTTACTCCATACGGAGTAAAGGTTTACTAATTTAATTTCCAGCTTCAGTAAACTTCCATTGATCAAATTCAAAGCTGTTTTTGTGCCTAGAATCCGGCCAGATAACTTCTGCTTTAGAACTGAGACTGCAAGTGAATACAAAAACCAAATCATGTTTACCGGTAACGGCTTGGGTTAAGTTTCCCGTTACTTCTATGAATTGACCTGCATTTCCGGATTCTTTTATTTCTATGCTACCAATCACAGTTCCACCTGAGATTCCGCCCGGAGTTTCCGGAGTAACATTGTCGTTATCACCTGTTACCCCTGCTCCTTGAGGATCTATGCGTAATTCTATTTTTCCGGTATAGCCGGGTTTATTATCAGGGAGACGTACTTTTGCTGTAAAACTGCCTGCTCCTGTACTGCCAAAATCAACGCCGTAAACACCTATCCAGTCCCATGTATCAATACTGGTAACAACTACGCCATTACTGGCGCTGCTTAACGGTCTTGTGTAAATGCCGCCTTGAATACCAATCATTTCCGCTTCATTCCATTCATAAGGGTTAACGCTTCCTACTTGTTCAACACCTTTCCTGGTCTTGGTAACTTCATTAATAGTGCCATCGGAGTTTATAGGCATCTCGTCAATAAAAGAGGATCGCAGACGGTGTGAACTTCCTGTTCCGGTTACTTGGCGTATAACACCTTGAATGCCCATTGCTTCTGCGGCTTTTTGAGTATGGTAGGCTATATAGGTTTTGCCCTTAAATTCAAACATTGAATGATGATTATTTGTATCGGTTGAATTAAGAGAAGTGTTTGGATGATCCAGTACTCTTTTTGGATCGCTGAAATCACCGGGGTAACTGCCAACTGGATCATCAGATACCATGTAGACAATGTTGGCGTTTCCAAAACCAAAAGTATTCCCGCTTGTGTGATAGTGGGTGCTGTATGAAAAGTAGTATTTACCGTTAAGCTTTTTCATATCACTGGCTTCAAACAGGTATGGTGGATACCATGTTTCCGGCTGCGTTGCAAGACCTATCATATTAGCGTTAAGCTTTGCGCGCCGTGCATGTCCGGTGTTCTTTGGGTCAGGCATATTTATATCACCGCCGCCAAAATATAGATAGCCATTGCCTTCATCATCTAAAACGACACCCGGATCAAAGAGGTAATCTACATTGCCGCAGTTAGGAGTTTGGCGGTTAACCAACAAAGTAGTGCGCGGTGATGTCCATGGACCTGTAGGGTTAGTTGCTCTAATAACGCCAATACCGTCACCTTGGTTTCCCCAGTAAATGAAGAATGTGTCTACTCCTTCAATATTTTTCCATATTGCAACCGGAGCCCATGCAGCATTAACACCCGCTATATTAACTACTCGTGATGCAACCCATTCATCATTATCAATTAATGGATTTGTGTTTACAGTACCGTTAACATTAATTACACCATGATCAGTCCAGTTTGCTAAATCCGCAGAGGATAACATACGAATCCCTTGAATTCCATTTGCGTAAGAAGGGGCACCGGTAATAAATTCCAGAGTGTCATTGCTGGCATATATATACACTCGGTCTTCATATACAATCACGCTTGGATCCGCACTAAAGAAATGAGTTGCTATCGGATTACGATGTCCCCAGATTTTCCATGATACAGCTAAATCTTTTTGATTAGGCCGTTTGTCATTATCTTTCTTGGGATTATCATCGCATGAAATAAACAGGAAGCTGATGCTAAGTAGAATTAAAAAGATTAAGAAAAGATGTTTTTTAAATTTAGAAGCGAGGGTTGTTAAACACGGGGGGGGGGGGGGGGGGGTTAATTTTTGGGTTTTTTTTTTTTTTTTTTTTTTTTTTTAAAAAATTTTTTTTTTTTTTCTTATAGGTTTTTTTTTTTTTTAAAATATTTTTTTT
>Ga0099364_10006771_pt1 | contig 16609 bp, 12 predicted proteins | sample TergutTh196P3_FD_73070 | JGI IMG/M metagenome (GOLD analysis project Ga0099364, IMG submission 73070) | Microcerotermes parvus P3 segment gut microbial communities from Pointe-Noire, Republic of the Congo - Th196 P3 | ecosystem: Host-associated > Arthropoda: Insects > Digestive system > Gut ... | reverse complement strand
TACCGGATCAATATTTTACCGTGTTGACTGACACTTGTTCCGTGGGCGTTAAGGGGGATGACAGGACATATGACCCCGTCATAGCCGTCCGCGCTGTGACGACTGACGATTTTATGACGTGCGAATACTCGCCCCTTCCGCATAGAATTTTAAGCCGTGTATCCACGCGGATCACAAGCGAGGTACCGTCCGTAAGCCGCGTGGTTTACGACATCACATCAAAGCCTCCGGGCACGGTGGAGTGGGAGTGATGGCGAAAACAGCGGAAAGACAACATTCATCAACGCCCTCATACTCGAAATGCTTCACCGCCTTGAGCAGCTCATCCTCGAAACCACCCCAAGCCCTACGTGTTCTCTCGTTGCGGAACCCGCGAACATCGTCGTTTACATGAAGGAGTCAGGGCAATTCGACAAACAGGTGACTGTGTGACAAAGACAGCGTTCCGAAACGATTTTTTGCGCGGCTTAGGCAGCGCGCTGATTGAATTGCGGTCGCGCGCCGACCCTGATAAGTTTCGCGACGTCGTGTTGTATGGCTGCACGCACAATACGACTTATGATATGCAGTGCGAGGGCGACCGAGGCTGGTATCTGCATCAGGCGGCTAAATTGTCGGGGAATGAAACGGCTGTCGAGGAAGCGGTCCGTAAAAAATTTTTCAATACAGGCAAAGACAGCCGGCTGTTTGGTCAATTAACCTCCATTCTGTATCATTTTGCCGAGGATGGGGGCGAACCCTCCCAAAACGCCCGAAACGCGATATATCGGCAGTATGAAAATATGTTGAACGAACTCTCGCGAAAACGGAAATTTGGACAGCAGCTATGTCATAGGCGGGATATGTTTGATTGGCTGTGCGTGTGGCTGACCTCGCTGGACGGATGGAGGGCGTTCAAAAAGATCGTCGGCGACGTAGGGAAGTTTTTGCTGCCTAAAGACGTTGATTTTTTCTTTTCAGAGTGGTTCTATGACAATTCCAAAGGTAAGTTCGGCAAAAAGCGCGTTGAACTATATTTACAGAAGCAATCCGCGAAATCGCCGCACATTCGCGTTTATTATGAAAAAGCAAAGGGCTGGGATCGTCATATTTATGAAACTCCCCCGATACCAACGCTGGATGAGGTTCTTTCCGCGGCGAAGGGGCCGCTTCGAGTGCATGGGCTTGCTATGCGCTTTGCCCATAACGCGAGCCCGGAGGATTTGGAAAAGCTGGCGTTGGCGGCTATGAACGAGCCGGACGCCGGGATTCAAATTGCACTTTTATGGGCTTTTCGGCACAACGGCAAATACACTTTTCCCGAAGATTTTCTGTCGCGGCTGAGCCAATCCGGCGACGAACGGCTTCGGGGCCTGGCGTATGAAATTATAGGGCAAAACCCGTCTCCAAAAATGCGTGAGCTTGCCCTCTCCCTCATTCAAAGCGGAAAGGATATTGAAAATGGCGTTTCCCTGCTGGTTAAAAATCTGTTGCCGGAAGATGAAGGTTTGCTGTATGACTCGGTAAAATCCTTCCCCACGCATATAAATAAAACAGACTGGCATGGTGTTTTTATGGATGCGGAAAGGGGAATGGAAAGCTTACGCAACAAGCCCAAGACGAATATTTTGGAGTATCTTTACCGCAATACGCTGTGCGGAAGTTGCCGGGAATGGATTGTCAAGGCGATGCGCGAGAAAAAAGTCCTCTCCGATGAGATTTTGAACGAGTGCCTGTTTGACGCGAACAGCGATATACGCGCGTTCGCGGGGCGGCTGCGTCCTACCGGGCAAGCATCCACACGTCTATAAACTATCACATAGGCATAACGCCGTGCAAGGCGTGGGCGTCGGCCAGGAGGTGTTCGGCGCCTTCCTGCGGTTCCGGGGCGGAGAAGAAGTATCCCTGAACCTTTGTGTTCTTGTTTGCTTCGGCCAGCCATTCGAGCTGCTGGACGGTTTCCACGCCCTCCGCCACCACGCCGATGCCCAGCATGGCGGACATGTTGATGATTGATTTGACCATGAGCATCGCCTTTTGGGACAGGAAGAGCTGGCCGATGAAAGACGCGTCGATCTTAATGTAGCTCAGCGGCAGGCGGCTCACGTACTGCAGGGACGAGTAGCCCGTGCCGAAGTCGTCGAGGGCTACCATGATCCCGTGGTCGCTCAACAGGCTCAATTTTTCGGCGGCGTCCTCGAAGTTGTCAATTAAGACTCTCTCCGTGACTTCCAGCACGAAATATTTCGAGTCAAGCCCGGCGTCTTTCAGGCGGCCGAGAATGAAGGAGACGAAGTACGGATCCTTGAGCGACGCGCCGGAGACGTTGACGCTGACGAAAAACGGCATGTCCGGGTAGGCTTCCGTCCATTTTTTCGTGATGTTTATTGTTTTGCTTATGACGTTTTTGTCTATCTTCGATATAAGATCCGCTTCCTCGGCGTGATGGACGAAAACGTCGGACGCCATAACGCCGTTGGGGTGGTTCCAGCGCGCCAGCGCTTCGAACCCGGCAAGGCGCGACGGCGACAGGTGGTATATCGGCTGGAAGTGAGGTACGAATTCGAAGGACGCAAGGCCCCGCCGCATATCCGCCTGGGCGGCCATCAGACTGTTCCGGATCTGCCGCCTGAGGATTTCCGTTCCCTCCGCGGCGGAGATGTACGTTATGGCTTCCGTGCCGCTTTTTTTGCCGGCGGCAATCGCGTCCGTCGCCAGCGACATCACCTGCGCGGCGTCATTCGAGTCCCGTATGTCCAGCACTACCCCGAAAGTGGCGCTGGGGAAGAACGTCTTCCCTTCGATTTGCATCGGATTGTTGAGCAGCCGCCTGATGCGCTGAAGCAGGGAATCTATGTAGTCTTTCGAGTTGGTGCCCCGCATGATGATGGAAAACTCATTCCCCCCCACACGGAAAATTGAGGCGAAACCCTCCGTTATCGAGCTGACGCGCTTCACCACCTCGACAATGGCCTCGTCGGCGGCGCGCGGGGCAAGCTGTTCGAGCGGTTTGAACTTTTCCATGTTCAGGAAAACCACACAAAACGTGTACAAAGGGTTCTCCCTGACCTTGCGCAGCTCTTTTTCCAGCTCCTCCATAAAGTAGTACCGGTTAGGCAAAGCCGTTTGAGAATCGTAGTACGCCATTTTGACGAGCCTCGCCTCAACGGCCTTGCGTTTTGTGATGTCGCGCACTATGGAAATGGTAAGGGGTTCGCCGCTCACGAAAACTTCCTGGTTAATTTCGACCGGAATAAGGCTTTGGTCGGCTCTCTGCACAAACGCTTCAAATATGTGCCCGGACTCGGGAGACAGGCTCGGCGGCTCCGCCTCCTCGTCCTTTTCGACGACCACGGAGTTCATGGGCTTACCCACCAAGCCGTTTTTTTCCACATACCTCGTGAGCTTGACGGCTTCGGCGCTTGTAAAAAGGATACCGCCGTCCTTGCCGCTGATAAACAGCGGATCTGGAAGCGCGTCCAGCGCGTTCAGCTTCATTTGGATACGCGACAGCAACAGCCGGTCGAAAATGCCGACAAGCGTTATCAGGAGCGCCATGCCGAAGAAAAGAAACCACGCGGGATGAACGGGGCGAAGGGCGTGGAATTCAAACGCTACGGCGACGGCGCCGAACAGTATGGTTATCGTGCAGGCAAGGTACAAAGAAAACTTAACGCGCAGAGACATTTTTGTTTACTAGTCCTCCATTTTTACGCGTCACGCGCAATCGAAATTTCTCAAAGCGAACGCGGTGAACTGCGCGATGATAACAAGGGCGGAGAGCTTGTTGCCGTCCTTCATGGCGGATTGATCCGAGGAAACGGCGATAAACCCATCCATCCGCCCCCTGTCCCAGATAGGGAAAACCAGCTTCATGGCGGACATCTCCGGCCACGGGCAGTACAGAAGCTCGGAAAACTCCCGCGAGGGAAAGTCGAAAAACTGGGTTTCCGCTTCGGATCGTACCCTGTCCAGGCGCAGCAGCGAGGAATCGCAGGAGGTTTTTATGTCGTCCTTGCGGTAGTCGAACGGCACGTACCCGCCAAGCTCCTTGTTCCACGCCACAAGCAGGCACTCCCTGACCTTGGTCATCTCCGTCACGATGTCCGCCGTCATTGACAGCAGGTCATGCCGGTTTTTTCTGCTCTTCAGGGCGTTCAGGGCTTTACTCAGCGTGAGTATCGTGTATTTGCCGGAGGATATTTCGCCTTTTCCGCCCTCGCTCTCTGATCTCAGGCTGCTGATGGCCAGCGCCCGCGACGCCAGGTTGCCGATGAGCTCAAGAAAGCTCAGGGTCTCTTTTTCCGGCATATTGTCCCATTGCATGACGCAGAACAGGCGCTGGTGCGGTTCGACTATCGGGAGCGCCACCTCGTAAGGGGAGGAGTCGCTTTTCGTCACAATGGGGGTTGAGGGGAGCATTTTCTGGGCGTAAATCCCTTTTCTTTCCGGCGGGGCGTTTTCCCCGGCGAGCGGGATCAAGGCGGCGCCATCGTCCTTGAAGATGGAAAGCGAGCGGGGGAACAGGCTCTCGTTCAGGACGTCCATAAGGAACGAAGCGTAATAGCTCAACGGTACCGGCTCGAAAATGGAGGCCAGAGTGCTTTTTGTCGCGAGGATCATATAGGCGAGCTGCGAAAGCCGTTTCTCCGCCGTCTCCATATATTGAAATTCCTGCCAGAGCGCGACAAGGCCGGCCACGGGCATGAGTTCCGCCAGCAGCGGCTCCGGCGTCTCGCGCAGCAGGACGTAGAAAGCCCATCGCTTGCCGCGAACGGCCACGGCCCACTGCCATTCGCCTTCTATGTTATCCGAGGTTACGGGGGCGTGGATTACCTCGAATTTTTTGTTTTTTGCCCGCGGCGGGAAAGCGGAGGCCAGTTTTGGGGCCCATCCCCGCAAAAACAGACCGTCGGTCTTCGTCCCTACCGCGTCCGCGATCTCCAGGTCAGCGTTTACCGGAGTCACTATCAACGCGGCGCTTACCCTCGAGGACAAAAATCCCGACAGGGAGTTCAGGGCTCCCCCGGACAGAATAAAGTCCATTTGTTCGTAGAGACTGCTCAAAATTCTTCCACCTCCAGACAAAATAAACAACCGGCCTTCATTATATTATTTCATTTTCATTATGTCATTTTTTTCAAGAGTCTTCCATGAGTTTTATCTACATATATTATAAAATCAACAAGTATGGTATCAGAAAATCGAACCGCAGGGGCGATGGGAATGTTTGATTTAAAACGCCGGGCCGTTTTGCCGCTTTTGCCGTTTTTGCTGCTTTTGCTGAGCCCGGCCTGGGGAGTTCAGGGGAGGGCAGAGGCTTCACGTCTCGAATGGCTGATTTTTCCGTCCTATGACAGGGCGGAAAGATTTTCCGGCGGTTACGCGGCTGTGGAGGTAATGGGCCTGTGGGGGTATGTAGACGCCAGGGGGAACTGGCTGACGCCGCCGACCCTGAAAGCGGCCGGGCCTTTCCGCGAGGGGCTGGCCTCCGTGGAAACGGACTCGGGGTGGGGGTTTATAAACGGTAAGGGGGAGTTTGTCATAAGCCCCGACTACGAGGCCGCCGGTTTTTTCAGCGAGGGACTGGCCGCGGTGCGTTCGCAGGACAAGTGGGGTTACGTCGACCGTCAGGGGCGGCCGGCCATTCCCGCCGGCTTCGATCTGGCGGGGGAGTTTTATCAGGGGCGGGCCGCCGTGGTCATGGCCGGTGGGCATGGTTTCATAGACAAAAGCGGCGGATGGGTGGCTCCGCCCTGGTACGACGAGGCCTGGCCGTTCGTCGATGACCTTGCCGCCATGCGCGACGGCGGAAAGATCGGCTTCATCGGCCTTGACGGGGGGTGGGCCGTCTCGCCCCGCTTCGACGCGGCGGTTCATGGGCGCGTATTTTCTGACGGGCTGGCCGGCGTGGCGGAACACGGCCGGTGGGGTTTCATCAACCGCGAGGGAAGCTGGGCCGTCGAACCGGTTTACGACGCTGCCTGGAGCTTCAGCGAGGGGCGCGCCGCCGTCCGCAAAGGGCAGAGATGGGGGTTTATATCCACCTCCGGGGAACTTGAAATTGAGGCCGCTTTCGAGGACGCGATGAACTTCTCCCACGGAATTGCCGGGGTAAAATACGCGGGCCGCTGGGGCTATATCGACGGAAGGGGCGCGTGGGTCTCCGACCCCGTCTACCTGGAGGCTTGGCCGTTTCACGAAGGGCTGGCGGCGGCGCGCGACGCCCGCGGGCTGTGGGGATACCTGGGCTGGAAAGTATCCCCGCTTTTCGACGCGGCCTTCGAGTACGCCGGGCCTTTTTCGGAGGGGCTGGCGGTGGTCGGGTTTCAGGGCAGAAAATATTACATGAACGGCCAGGGCCGCCTGGCCTTCGCCGCGTCCTTCGACGGCGCGGGGGATTTTTCGGAGGGGCTGGCCGCCGTCGCTTCCGGGGACGCGTGGGGCTACGTGGACAAGACCGGCGCGGTGCGGATACCTTTCGGCTTCGACGCGGCCTGGCCGTTCAGCGAGGGGCTGGCCGCCGTGCGCGTGAGAAATCGTATAGGGTATATCAACGACCAGGGACGCACGGTCATCAGGGCTAACTTTGGGGTCCCTGCCGGCGGGGGCGAGGCGGGGGCGTTTTCCGAAGGGCTGGCGGCGGTGCTGTCGAACGGCAGGACGGGTTTTATAGACAAGCGCGGCAGGGTTGTCATAAATGCCGCTTTTGCCCCGTGGAAGGCGGAAGCGCCCCGTTTTAAGTCCGGCCGGGTCCTTGTGGAAACGGCGCGCTCCGGCGCGCGTTACATAGACCGCGCCGGTAAAATTTTAAGAACGGATCCCGCGTCCGGCGGATCAACACCCGGCGCGGCGGTATTTGGGGGCGCCGTGCCGTTCAGGTCGGAGTCGGGCGGGTGGGGTTACGCGGATTCGGGAGGGAGAATAATCGTCCCCCCGATCTTCGACGCCGCGTTTCCGTTCAGGGAGGAGAAAGCCGTGGTCGTCAGAAACGATTTATGGTGGTATATCGCGCAACCATGAAAAAATTGGGAAAAGTTCTGTTGGACGCGGGTTACGTTACGGCGACTCAGTTGAAGGACGCGCTGCGCAAGCAGCCGCTGATGAGCAGGCGGATTGGCGACATCCTCGTGGCCGAGGGCGTCATAACCGAGATCAGGCTTGCGGAGGCGTTGTCCGAGCAGCTTCAGATTCCCATGTTCAGGCTGACCCGCTACCAGCCCATGAGGGAGGCGATAGACCTGGTTCCGCGCGGTGTTGCCGAACGTCTGCAGCTCGTCCCCCTTTCCATAATAGAGGGTTCGTGCCTGCTCGCCGCCATGTCTGACCCGCTGGACATCCTGGCCCAGGACGAAGTACGCATGATAACGGGACTCGACCTCAAATTGGGCGTCACCACGTCAACGGAGATCAAAAACAACCTGGACAGGCTCTACAATCTGAGGGCCAGCCTGGAAGACGCTATCGTCGAGGTTCAGGAGTCGTCCTACGCCGATTATTTCCCCGAGCCTCAGGCCGACGACGCCCCGGTGATTCAGCTTGTAAACAACATACTGGCGCAGGCGGTCCGGGAGGAGGCGTCGGACGTCCACGTCGAGCCGTGCAGGCACAACGCCCGCATACGTTATCGGGTGGACGGGGTGCTTTACGCCGCTTTCGAGTATCCTTCCGCGCTGCATCCGTCCGTTTCCGCCCGCTTGAAGATAATGGCCGGCATGGACATCGCCGAGAGAAGAAAACCCCAGGATGGGCGTATTCTGATCAAAACCGGGGGCCGCTCCGTGGATCTCCGGGTCAATTCCGTCCCTACCACAAAGGGCGAGAAAATAGTCATCAGGATTCTGGATCAGTCCAATTCGGCGATTGGGCTGGCGCAATTGGGGCTGGAACCGGACGACATGGAAAAAATCTCCGAACTCTGCTCCGTGCCGTGGGGGGTGGTGCTGGCCACGGGCCCCACCGGAAGCGGAAAGTCGACCACGCTTTACTCGATGATGGAGAGGATCAATCAGGTCGGAGTCAACATTGTTACCGTGGAAGACCCGGTGGAGTACTCACTGGATGGCATAAGCCAGATACACGTGAACGAGAAGGCGGGAGTGAGTTTCGAGACGGCGTTGCGCTCGATTCTGCGCCAGGATCCGGATAAGGTCATGGTCGGGGAGGTCCGCGACCACGTCACGGCACAGATTGTCATCCGCGCCGCCCTTACCGGGCACCTCGTTCTGTCCACCCTTCACACCAACGACGCCCCCAGCGCCCTGACGCGCCTTATTGAAATGGGAGTTCCCCCGTTCCTGGTTGCCGCGTCGCTGTCCGGGGTAATAGCCCAAAGGCTTGTCAGGAGGCTGTGCCCGTACTGCAGAGAGGAATACGGGCTTCCCCTCCACGCGCGCGAATCGCTTGGGCTGCCGCGCGGCGCGCGCGTGTGGAAGGCCGTGGGCTGCAACGACTGCAGGCAGGGCTACAAGGGAAGGATCGGCATATACGAGATCATGCCGATGGACGACGAGCTGAGGCGGATGATCCTGGAGGGGGAAAACGCCCTGAGGATTCGCGACGCGGCTGTAAAAAAGGGGATGAAGACGCTTCGCCGGTCGGGAATAAACAACGTCCTGGCGGGCGTAACCAGTTTGGAGGAGGTATTCTCCACGACCCTTTAGGAAAACGCTGATTTAATAATCTTCGATTCGCCTGCCCCTTGCGTTGAATGTTGGTTTCAGTTAATATCTAAGTAATTGTTGAAGTCATTGTAAGTATATTGCCTGGGGTTTAATTTTCCATGTCTTGGCTGGGGGCGTGACATATGGAACTACGTAAAAAAATTGGGGAAATTCTCCTTGAGGCGGGCGGTATAACCAGGGAGCAGCTTGAAGAGGCCCTGAGCGAGCAAGCCAGCTCCACTAAAAGGCTGGGCGAAATTTTGGTCGGAAAAGGGTATTTGACCTCGCAGCAGGTGACGGATGCCCTGGGGCTTCAATTTATGTGGCAGGTCGTAAACGTCAGGGACTACTTTAAAAACGTGTCCGCCATAAACTCCCTGCCCATTACTCTGATGGAGCACTTGACCGTGTTTCCTGTCGAGCTGAATAGGGAAAGCCGCACCCTCACCGTGGCGATTACCGATCCCCTGGACATCACCGCTCAGGACGACCTGCGCATGGTTACGCCGCTTGACGTCAAATTCGTGCTGGCCACCAGAGAGAACATCGTCTCGGCCCTGTCCGACGTGGCTAACGGCGCGCTTGCCGCGTATACGGAAGAGGTTGCCCCGGAACCGGAACCGGTTGCGGCCCCGCCTGTGGAACAGCCTCAGCCCGCGGCGGAGGCTCAGCCGGAACCCGCTCCGGCAGCCAAGCCCGCCGAAGCCCCGTCCGTGCCGCAGATGGGCAACGTTATGGAATTGTCTCGCAAGCAGCCTAAATTGGGCGACATTCTCGTACAGGCCGGGGTCATCAGCGAACAGCAGTTGATGGACACGCTCCAAAAACAGAAACGTACGGGCAAACGCCTGGGGGAAATACTCATATCCGAGGGCATTATGACTGAAATCCGGCTGGCCGAGGCTCTGTCGACGCAGTTGAAGATGCCGATGTTTACCCTTACGCGTTACCGTCCCATGCCGGAAGCCATAAAAGCCGTGCCGCGCCATGTTTCGGAGCGGCTGCAGCTTATTCCGCTCGCAATCGCCGAGGGGGACTCGCTGCTGATCGCCATGGTCAACCCGTTGGACCTTCTTGCCCAGGACGAGGTACGTATGCTCACCGGGAAGGAACTGAAGGTCGGCATTACGACGGCTTCCGAGATCAAGACCAATCTGGACAGGCTTTACAATCTTCATGGAACCCTGGAAGAAGCCATCATCGAAGTCTACAAAGACGGCAAAATGCCCACGGAAGAAGCGGCTTCGGAGGCCGGCGCCGACGACGCGCCTGTCATTCAACTGGTCAGCAACATCCTTGAGCAGGCCGTGCGGGAGGGAGCCTCGGACATCCACGTGGAGCCCTACGAAAAAGAGGCTCGCGTCAGGTACAGGGTTGACGGCGCCCTTTACATGCCGTTCGACTATCCCGTCGCGCTTCATCCGGCCGTTTCGGCCCGCGTAAAAATTATGGCCGGCATGGACATTGCCGAGAGAAGGAAACCGCAGGACGGGCGCATACTGATGAAGGTGGCCGGACGCCGCATAGACATGCGCGTGAGCTCGCTTCCAACCATGGTAGGCGAGAAGATGGTCTTGCGTATTCTGGACCAGGACAGCTCGGCGGTGGGGCTTGACCGTCTGGGGCTGGAGCAGGACGATATGGAAAAAATAGAGGTTTTCTGCACCACCCCCTGGGGGATCATGCTGGTGACGGGTCCGACGGGAAGCGGGAAATCCACGACACTTTATTCCATACTGCAAAAAATCAACCATCCCGACGTAAACATCATCACCGTCGAGGATCCGGTCGAATTTACCGTCGCGGGCATCAATCAGGTTCACGTCAACGAGAAGGCCGGCCTCACCTTCGAGTCCGCTCTGCGTTCCATCTTGCGGCAGGACCCCGATAAAGTCATGGTCGGAGAAATCCGGGACCAGAAAACAGCGCAGATTGCCATCAGGGCCGCCCTTACGGGGCACTTCGTCCTGTCCACGCTGCACACCAACGACGCTCCTTCCGCCGCCACGCGAATGGTGGATATGGGCGTCCCCCCGTTCCTGGTGTCGGCGTCGCTTTCCGGCGTCGTGGCTCAGAGGTTGGTGCGCAGGCTCTGCCCCTTCTGCAAGGAGGAGTACGAGATGCCGCCGAAAATGTGTGAGGCGCTCGAAGTCCCGGATGGCACGCACGCCTGGAAGCCCATCGGCTGCAACAACTGCAGGGCGGGCTATAAAGGGCGCAAGGGCATTTACGAGATAATGCTGGTGGATGACGACCTGAGGAAGATGATTCTGGAGGGCGCTAGCAACATAGTCCTGCGCTCCGCGGCCATAAACAAGGGCATGAAGACGCTGCGTAAATCCGGCCTGAACAACGCGATAGCCGGTTTCACCAGCATAGAGGAAGTTTTCGCGACCAGTTTATAGGAGGGTTTTATCTTGCCAACCGACCTGAATACCCTGCTGGGGAACATAGTAAAGAACAACGCGTCGGATCTGCACCTGAGCGTGGGTATGCCGCCCGCCATGCGTATCGACGGTCAACTGCGCTTTCTCGAAGAAGCGGGGGTTTACACGGCTGTCGACCTTGAGCATGCTTTGCAGACGGTTTTGACGCAGGGGCAGATGGAAAAATACAAAAGGGAGAACGAGATGGATTTCAGTTTCTCCTACAAAGGCGAAGGCATGGAGGCCCGCTTCAGGGGAAACGCGTATTTTGAGTCCCGCAAGATGGCGGCCGCCTTCAGGTTGATTCCGCTCAACATTCGTTCCATCGAAGACCTGGGACTGCCTGTCGTGCTGAAGGAGGTAAGCAAGAAACGCAGAGGGCTGTTCCTGGTGACGGGGCCCACCGGGCATGGAAAAAGCACTACCCTGGCGTCTATAATAAACGAGATAAACTACACGCGCAGCGATCATGTCATCACCATAGAAGACCCCATCGAGTTCGTTTACAAGTCGGCAAAGTGCCTGATAAACCAGAGGGAGATAGGCCCTGACACGGAGAGCTTCGCGGAAGGTTTGCGGCGCGCCCTGCGGCAGGACCCCGACGTAATACTGATAGGAGAGCTTCGCGATCTGGAGACCGTTGCCTCGGCGATTACCGCTTCGGAAACGGGACACTTGGTTTTCGGCACGCTCCACACCCAGGACGCGGCGCAGTCCATCGACCGCCTCATCGACGTGTTTCCTCCCCACCAGCAGACGCAGGTCAGGGTTCAGTTGGGGGCCGTCCTGGTGGGCATATGCTCACAGCAGCTTATACCCAGGGGGGATTCTATGGGCGGCGGGCGAGTGTGCGCCACCGAGCTTCTAATCGCCAACCCGGCCGTCAGGAACTGCATCAGGGAAGGCAAGACAAACCAGATCAAGACGTTGATACAGACCGGACTGAACATAGGTATGCACACGATGGAGCAAAGTTTGTCCGGGTTCGTCAAAAGCGGCAGGCTGCCGTTGGACACCGCCCTGGGCTACGCTTACGACGCCAAGGAGTTGCAGCGCCTGCTTTTGGAACAATAAATAAACTATTGACGAATGTTGGGGGGATTTGGCTTTGCCGTTTGACATAAAAGCTTTACTGGGGGATATGATCAAAAGAAACGCGTCGGATCTGCACCTGAACGCGGGGACTCCGCCGGCTATGCGCATTGATGGCAAACTGCGCTACATCAGGGAGACGGGCGTTCTCGAGGACGACGACGTCGAGCAGATGCTGCAGGGTATTTTGACCAAAGCCCAGATGGAAAGGTACAAAAGGGAAAACGAGCTGGACTTCAGTTTTTCCTATAACAACAACGGCATGGAGGCCCGCTTCAGAGGCAACGCGTACGTGCAGCTCTTCAAGAAGGCGGTCGCCCTCCGGCAGATTCCGCTCAACATACTTTCCATTGACAACCTGGCCCTGCCTCCTATTTTGAAAGATATAGCCAGGAGGCGCAGAGGGCTTTTTCTGGTGACGGGACCCACCGGGCACGGGAAGAGCACTACCTTGGCGGCTATACTGAACGAGATAAACAATACGCGCGAAGACCATATCATCACCATCGAAGACCCTGTGGAGTTCATTTATAAGTCGGCAAAATGCCTGGTAACTCAGAGGGAGATAGGCGCGGACACGGCTAGCTTCGCAGAGGGATTGCGGCGCGCCATGCGGCAGGATCCCGACATCCTGCTGATAGGAGAGCTCCGCGACCTGGAGACCATCAGCGTGGCGGTTACCGCCGCGGAAACGGGACACCTGGTTTTCGGCACGCTCCACACCCAGGACGCGGCGCAGTCCATCGACCGCCTCATCGACGTGTTTCCCCACCACCAGCAGGCGCAGATCAGGTTTCAGCTAGGGGCGGTTCTGGTGGGCATATGTTCCCAGCAGCTTATACCCAGGGGCGAGGGCATGGGGGGGGGGCGCATATGCGCCACCGAGATTCTCATCAACAACGTAACCGTCAGGAACTGTATCCGCGAGGGCAAAACCAACCAGATCAAGACTCTGCTGCAAACCGGCATGAGCGCCGGTATGCACACGATGGAGCAAAACCTGGCCAACTTTGTCAAAAGCGGCGCGCTGCCGCTGGACGCCGCTTTGGGGTACGCGTACGAACCAAGGGAACTGCAGCGCCTGCTTTCATAGACGTAATATAACAGGGAGGTTGAGAATATGAATTTCAGGTATAAGGCGCGAGCCGCGGACGGAAAAATCTTGGAAGGGCTCCTGGAGGCGGACAATCAGGGACTGGCGCTGGAGTCCCTCAGGCAAAGGGGCATGATGCCGTTGTCGGTGAATCAGGCCGGGCGCGGCGGGGTATCCACGGCCAAACGCCAGGTGTCGATATTCGACAAGCTGCAGCGGATAGGCACGGTGCCGGGCAAGACCATGATGGTCTTTTTCCGCCAGCTTGCGACAATGATCCAGGCGGGGTTGAGCTTGACGATGGCCTTGGAGATCGTTATAGAGCAGGAAAAAAACCTGATTTTCCGCGACACGATAAACGCCGTAAAAAACGGCATAGACCAGGGGATGCCGATGAGCCACGCTATGAAGCAGCAACGGCTTTTCAGCCCCATGGCGACGTCGCTGGTTCAGGCCGGCGAGGAGGGCGGCATTTTGGACAACGCCCTTGACCGCGTGGCCAGCCTGCTGGAAAAACAGGCGGCTCTGAAAAGCAAGATCAAGTCGGCCATGTTTTATCCTTCCTTTGTTATGCTGTTCGCGGTGGGCGTCGTGGTTGTTTTCATAGCCTTCATCCTGCCCAAGTTCAAGCAGGTTTTTGACGGGATGGGAATCGAACTTCCTATGCTGACGCAAATGATGTTCGATTTCGGCGACTATTGCGAGAATAACTGGATGATGATGCTTATCGTCGCCGTGTCCGTGATAGTAGGCCTAATCTGGCTGTGCAGCAGCAAGACCACCAAACCGATGATGGACAGGGTAAAACTGAAAGTACCTATCATAAGCGGTCTGGTCTTCAAATCGGTCATGGCGCGCTCGACTCAGACCCTTGCCTCGCTGGTTTCGGCGGGGGTTCCCATTCTTCGCGGTCTTGAAATGGCCAGGGACGTAGCGGGAAACGTAGTGGTGCAGACGGGGTACGAAAACCTTTTGGAGGCCGCCAAGCGCGGCAGCAGCCTGGGGGACGCCGCAAGGGCGGCCAAGATTTTCCCCATCCTGGTCTGCCAGATGGTCCGCATAGGGGAAGAAACGGGACACCTTGACAGTATGCTGGAAAAGGTGGCCGCTTGGTACGATCAGGAACTGGACGAGCAGTTAAAGGCTTTGACGTCGCTTCTGGAACCGTTTATGATCATGTTCGTCGGAGGTATAGTGGCGCTCATAGCCATGTCCATATTCGGGCCGATCACCGCCGCCATGTCTCAGATGGGATAAGGAGGGGTTGTCATGACGGGCGCGCGCAAAGGTTTTACATTGGTGGAACTGCTCATAGTCATCGTCATTATCGGTATTCTATCGTCCTCCATGATGCTTTCCAGCGGTGCCGCGACGGATATGGCCGAGGCTTCCAACATCGTCAGCGACCTGTACGGCCTAAAGACCGCGTGTCTGTTGTTTCTCCTTGACAGTATGGATGAAGTCGGCCCGGGGTTCGTTCCTGAATTAGCAATGCTGACGCGCTATATAGACAACCCGGCCAGGTTTAGAGAAGGCGGCAACTATACCATCGAAAGAGGCGTTGTTGATGGTAGGTGGTATGTGGGGATCGATCTGAGAGCCGCCAACAAGAGCGACGGCGTCGCCAAAAGACTGGCCGGCAGGGCCAGATCGGTAGGGCTTTTACAAAGCGCGAACCTTGGGGATTTCTTTACCGCCGAGACTTCCGAAGTATGGATGGTAGCCCGTTAGTTTTGAGATATTTGGGACTTGAGACCCATTGATTGAGGTTGTTTAAGCCTTATACTTTTCCTCAAGAAGCTCCATATAAATGGGGTAAAAATTAAAGGGGGAGAAGTGTTATGATTAAGATTCGCAAAGGTTTTACGTTGGTTGAGTTGTTGATCGTTATCGTTATCATCGGTATTCTTGCGGCTGCTATGTTGCTCTCCAGCGGCTCCGCGACGGATTCGGCGGAGGCTTCCAACATCATCAGTGATCTGCGCAGTTTGAAAGCCGCGGCTCTGATGCACTACGCCGATAGTATGGATGTTTATACTGGCAATAGCCCTGGTCAGTTTACTATGATTAGTTATCTGCATGGTTATGTGGATAACCCGGCTAAATTTGGTACAGGCACCAGATACCAGGTGGCTGACGATGGAGGAAAGTGGTTTGTGGGGTACAACACGGGTAACGCGGCTGGGGAGGCTGGCATTAGGAGAAGACTGGCCGGGAGGGCTGAGTCGGTGGGGCTTATAAATACTGCTACCGCTGCTGCTGCGGCCGCCCCTGTTGCTAATAAGTACGCCGAGGGTACTGATGTTTGGATGATTGCGAGATAGGTTGTTTTCTAAGAATCTCTTTTGTCCCCCTTCTTGAAGGGGGACTTTTTTGTAAACGGCAAAGAAGGGGTCATCGATGAAAAAACACAAAGGGTTTACATTGGTTGAATTGTTGATAGTCATCGTCATCGTGGGAATTCTCGCGGCCGCCATGATGCTGGCCAGCGGTTCGGCGACGGCCTCGGCCGACGCGTCCGTCATCATTTACAACCTGCGCGACCTGAAGACCGCGAGCCTGATGCTCTGGGCAACGAGCAGGGATGAGTTCCTGACCCCGGGCGCATTAGATTACAGCTCCACCAACAAAATAGTCTGGCTGGCGCCGTACGTATCCGGTGCGGGCGAATTGAGCGCCACGCTTGAAGGAGGGGCCTACAGCCTGGAGATGACCACGGATGGCATGTGGTGGATTGGCTACGATCTGAGAATTGGCAGAAAGGGTCCGAGAGTCGCCGAAAAACTGATTGGCAAGGCCAGAACTGTGGGGCTTTTCAGGCGGGTAGCGGAAGGTGGCAGTTTTGAGCCTTTCAATGATAGAAACGAAGCCGTGGTGTGGATGATCGCTCGTCCGTAAACCTTCTTTTATTCTTTTTTCAGCTCCACCAGAAGAACCGCCGCGAAAATCAGGCAGCAACCGGCGGCCATCCTGGAGGTAAAGTCTTCTTTCAGGATGACGATGCCGCACAGTGCGCCGAAGACCGACTCCAAGCTCAGAAGAATAGAGGCATGTACGGGGGGAGCGCGTTTTTGCGCAACGTTCTGGATGAGGAAGCAGATAAAAGTGGAAAACACCGTCACGTAAGCGACCTCCAGCAACCCCTGCGTTCCCCGCGGCACAAGAGGGCCGTTGAAGACCAAGGCGGCGCAAAGCGACAGAACGGAGGTCACGAGAAGCTGAACGAAGGCGAGGACAAAGGGGTCGCCGTTTTTCGCGTAACATCCTATCGAGATGATGTGCGCGGCGAAAAACAAAGCGGCGATGACGGTCAGAACGTCGCCGGCGTTGAGCGCCTCGGACGCGTCCGAGGTTAA
>Ga0099364_10006770_pt1 | contig 16610 bp, 16 predicted proteins | sample TergutTh196P3_FD_73070 | JGI IMG/M metagenome (GOLD analysis project Ga0099364, IMG submission 73070) | Microcerotermes parvus P3 segment gut microbial communities from Pointe-Noire, Republic of the Congo - Th196 P3 | ecosystem: Host-associated > Arthropoda: Insects > Digestive system > Gut ... | reverse complement strand
AGACATGAAAAATCGCAAAACTGTGGACATTATCAGTGACGAACAGAGGACGACTATCGAGACGCTTGCGAAGAAGGGTTGTACGATCAGCGAGGTCGGTACGAATTGACCGATTCGGAGGATTTTGATAATCGACAGAAGGCGAGGAACATTTTGCGGTATCAGATGTGGGGGTATGCTCAACATGGAACCGGAGTACGTTGAGTTCGATGGCAAAGACCCATTGCCGTTTGTCGTTAGCCGCAATCTTTGTCGGAGGCATCTTTCCGAATCGCAACGGGCAATGGTTGCGGCGGCTATTATCGAATTGCAACGCAAAGATATCCATTGGACATACGCCAATAAAGAGTTCCGAAAAATTATGCGCATGACGCTCGACGAGAAGGGATCCCGTGAACAAGCCCTCGGCAAGTGGGCGACGTATAACTTTCACAAAGGAGTACAATGATGGCGAAAGCAAAGGTAGCAAAAACAGTAAAAGCACAACCGGTCAGGACAATCGCCGACAACACGAAGGTGAAGGCACCCAAAACGATTGGAGAGTATGCGTCGAGAAAGGTGCGGGAGTGGCGGCGGGAGCGGTCGGCGGAGCCGTCCTTGCACGGCGGAAAGGCAAAAACCAAGATTGAAAGCAAGCAACTTTCGGTGCAACTGTTTTTTGCAACATAAAAATATCCCTTGTTTTTATGCGTATTTCAGTTTTTTCTACATTAGCGGTACTCCGCGCAACTTGCGGGTGCACCCGGAAGTTACGCTGCGCTATACTTCCGGTTCTTTGTTCGTTGTTGCGCAATCTGACGATTGCGGCTCTGCCAGTTGTTTCGTTTGTAGTTCGCATAAGTTTTGCAAGGGTTAAGGTTTGTCGACGAAAAGGTCACAGAGCCGCGAAATGGGGTATTCCGGCAGGGCGTTGAAAGCATGCAAAGGTCATGCGGAAGCGTTGTTACTGCCCCGGCTGGAAAATTTTAACGCTGAACAAACAGAGTCCGTATCCGCACCGGGCTCTGTGCTCTGTGAACTTTTAGGCAAGGAACAGAAGCCATAAAATTGGATATGGACTGGGTATTACCCACACTCTCGCTCAAAATTGCCCTTTTCTATTTTGGGAAAATTTTGTATCCTTCCCTAGACGATAACGAGAAATAGCCGCCTTGCTCTGCATGACTCGGCGGCTAACGTGTGCCTGCCCCATTTATAGTTTAGTATAAAAAAACCATCGACCGACCTCCGAATATGTCAAAACGCAATAGATCCCGATTCGCCGATCTGCCCGACCCCAAGGATTCTCGACAGAACAGCACGGAAAATAAAACTCCGCAAACGTCCAAGCCTGTCGTGATCGACGACACATTGGATGACGAAGGGAACTCCCTTGTTGATTTTAGCAAAATCGGCGCATTTTTTGCCGGTTGCTGGAAAAAAACGGCTACGTTCTTTCAATCGGCAGGCTCTAAAACGTGGAACGGGTGCCGATCCGCCGCCCAATGGACTTGGAAAGGACTGCGAAAAATCCCCTCCTACTGCACGATTCGCTGGGATTCCGAAAACGAAGCCGAACCGACCAACTCCGCCCCAAAGCCGGAACCCCTCAAAGCCGCTTCTAAACCGGAGAGCAAAGCCTGTACCGCTCCGGATAAAATTGGTTACGATGAAGATGAACTCCCCTCCTCCCGATGGTGGAGCCTCGGCATTAAATCCGCCGCTGCCGTTGCCGCCCTGGCAATCCTTGCCGGAGGGTACTTTGCCGCCAAGCCATTCCTGCTTGAAACTCCCGCCGAAGTGGCGGAAGCAAACGTCGAAAACACCGACCTGTCTGATTCCCAAACACAGGAAGGAATGGAGCAAGACACCGCGTCGGTGGAAAACTTTTCCGTCGCCGCTGTTCCCGGACCGGTTCAAGAACCCGTTTTCCAACCGATTCCCCAGCCGATTCCCGAACCGGTCATCGCCTCCCCTGCCGTTGCCGCCGATTTCCCCACTGTGCCGGAACCGCCGCAACAATTTGATGTGACAGCATTGGGATCGCAACCACAGGGATCGGCTCCCAACGATGATCCCTTTTCTGTTCACGCCATAGCACCGGAAATCGCCGGAACGGCTCCTCCTTTTGCCAACGATTCCTTAAATCCGATTCCTGCCGCTTTCCCAGAGCAACCTGAACCGGTTGCCGCCGTAACTCCATCATTGGATTACGTCGTTACGAACATACCGGATCCGCCTGCGGCGGCATTGCAACCGCTTGCGCAACTCGGTCCCACTACGATTGCCTCGCCGCAGTTACAGCCGCTCGTTGCCCTCAATGCCTCCGCTCTACCTAGTGCTGCTGTTGCCGTACCGAGGGCGGCAACAGCGTCGGCAAATGCACCGGTCGCTGCAAACCGGAACCCAACGGCACGCCGGGGGAGTACAAATCCCGCATTCAGCGAAGCCCCTATCGTGCCGTCGGTGAACACCCTGCCGCAAACGACCATTGAGCGGACAATCTCCGTTGCTGAACCGGTCAGGGAAATTACTCCCCAGATTCCTCCGTCGGGCACAGTCGAAAATGTACCGCCGCCCATTGTTCCGCCTCCTCTCGTTGAAGCCCCTGTTATTGCCCGAGTTATGCCCACTGAACCTGTCCCCGCCATTCCGGGCGATCTGCCCGAATCAGCATCGCCTCCCGTTGTTGTCGTTCCTGCCCGCACACCCGCTACGGAAACAGAGTCGCAGATTTTATCATCGGACACTCAACCGATGGATATGCAACTTTGGGAACACATTCATGAACTGCAAAGTGAATCCAGGGCGGAACCGTCGAACCTTCAACTTGAAGGGGTAGCAACGTCCGAACCGGCACTGCGATTTACTCCGCGCGAGACTGCGGCTCCCACGAGCGAAGGGGATACGTTGATGAGTGCGGCAACCGAACAGTTCCGGGGCTTGCAACTGACGGACGAATTGTCTCCGGCTGCCAATGACATCGCTCTAGCCTTGCCCGAGTTAGCAGACGCACCGCAACCGGTCTTTTCGGTACCGAGACCGGCTTATCGAGACAACCAAAATGAGTCGGACAGTGAAAGGGGAATGACGTTCCAGAACCGGATCGATTCGGAGACAAGCCGTTCCCCTTTGGACACGACGACGTATGTCATTCAGCGTGGGGACACGTACATGACGATTAGCGACAAGTTTTACGGTACGAGTTTGCTCTACGCAGCGTTGGCGGAACACAACCAAAAGTTGGGCATTGGTTGGCGACCAGCAGAGGGGGTGGTCATTGAGATTCCCACGGCGGAGTATTTGCGGACGCACTACGGTACTGCGGCGGTTCAACAGCAGGCAAGCCGTCTGGAGGCGCAACGTTCGGCGGTGCGGTACGTTGTTCAGGAGGGGGACACGGTCTTCCGATTGGCAACGGACAAGTTACGGGACACGAATCGCTGGCGGGAAATTTACAGTATGAATGCGGATCGTATTCAGGACGTTCGCAGTCTTCAACCCGGTATGGAGATTTTGTTGCCTTTGTGAATGTTGCTGCCTTGGCGGGGTGGTTCCGATTCTGACGAACCTGGCTCTGTTACTGCCCTGGCAGGAAAAAAGACAGGTAGGCAACCGACCGCCGTGGCGGTTGCGTCGGCAACATACCTTTGAAAAGTGATAATTTTGACTCTCCCTGCGTTCCGGGTTGGTGGTTACGAGTGCCTCTACTAGTGACCGTAGTAAGGCTTTTCCTCTCCTTCGGACATTGTACACAAGCTGACAAAAACCGACATAAATACTTCAATCGCTCCTGCGACACGCCACGATGAGGACGCAACCAACTCCATAATAACGACCAAAGGATTTAACCGGGAAGTACGCAAAGGGACGCAAAGATTCCACAAGGAAAACGACCCATTTGCCCCCGTTTACGACATACCACATTCATACCATTTATGGTACAATCAGGCTGTTTTCCAACCCGGAGAAATTTATGGAAACCGGCGAAATTCTTTTACACCAAGGACTCTTAACCGAAGCACAACTGATCGAACTTCGGACAATCCAGCGCAGCGAGATGCGGAGCGGACAGCGAGAGGACATCCGTCTCGATCAACTTGCCGTCCATAAAAGAATGATTTCCGAAGAAGCCGTCCTCACCGCATTGGGACAGGAACTCGGGCTCGGATACGTAGATCTGCACGACTATCCTGTCAATCTAACACTGCTCAAAACGTTTCCGACGCGATTCATTCACCGTGAACGGATTTTTCCCATCGGTCAGTACGACGATATGCTGATCATCGCCACGAGCGATCCGCTCAACCTTTATCCGCTGGACGAAGTCGCCTCCATTACCGGTATGCACGTTCAGCCGGTGCTGGCACTTGAAAACGAGATCGACAAACTCATCAAGAGCAACCTCGGTATCGGAGGCGAAACGATTGACGGACTCATCGCGCAAACCCAAGAAGAGGACGGCGGAGTCGAACTCATCGGCGATCTGGAACTGGACGGTTCCGAACTTTCCGAACAGGCGCAACTCCCCTCCGTTATCCGGCTTGTTAACGAAATCTTTCTCGAAGCGATTGAATCGAGAGCCAGCGATATTCACATTGAAACCGAAGCCGATGGTCTGTCGATTCGCTACCGCATTGACGGTGTACTCCACGTTCAAAACTTCCCGGCAGAGATTCACCGTTTTCAATCGGCAATTATCAGCCGATTGAAAATTATGTCGAAGTTAAACATTGCCGAACGCCGGTTGCCGCAGGATGGACGTATTCAACTCAAATACTCCGGTAGGGAAATTGACGTTCGTGTTTCCGTGATTCCGATGATTCACGGCGAAGGAATTGTTATGCGGCTTCTCGACAAAGGGGCGATGGAGTTTTCGCTTCAGGGGCTTGGAATGAATCCGGTCATCTATGGACAGTTTTCCGATTTAATCCGTCTGCCGCACGGAATCATCTTGGTAACAGGTCCCACCGGTAGCGGAAAAACAACGACGCTGTACAGTGCTCTGACGGAAATCAAAGATGCCGCTACAAAAATTATCACTACGGAAGACCCGGTGGAATACCGATTGGAAGGCATCAGCCAGATTCAAGTGCATACGAAAATTGGTCTAACGTTCGCCGCCTCGCTTCGGAGTATTTTGCGGCATGACCCGGACATCGTGCTGGTCGGTGAAATTCGGGACTTGGAAACAGCGGAAAATGCTGTGCAAGCGGCACTGACGGGACACTTGGTCTTCAGTACATTGCACACGAACGATGCGGCGGGTGCCTATACCCGATTGATCGATATGGGGGTCGAACCCTTCTTGGTATCAAGTTGCGTGGAAGCCGTGATGGCACAGCGGCTTGTACGAAGACTCTGTAAAAACTGCAAGGAAAAATATCTACCTGACCCTTCGGATATGCCGCCGGACACTCCTTGGGACTTGATCAAGAGAGATGCTGGGGGATATTTGTATCGTGCGGTGGGATGCCGGGAGTGCCGACAGGTAGGTTATTATGGTCGCAGCGGGATTTACGAGTTATTGATCACATCGAATCCTGTTCGAGAGATAACGGGTAAAAATGCAACGGCGTGGGAGATCAAAAAGTTGGCGTTGAGTGAGGGGATGGTAACTCTCCGAATGGACGCTTGGCGCAAGGCAATCGCCGGAGAAACGTCTCTTGACGAAGTCGTCGGAACCACCAAGCGGGACGAATTCGGAACGTAGCCAGACGAACCGTCCCACAACCCGCCGCCCCTGCTATTGTAAAATGGCAGGGGGACGGTTGGGTACAATGAACAGCGAACGTCTCCGAGCCCATTTCGTGTGGTGTTACTTCTGGTAATTATTATAGACGAATTGCATCGCTTCGTTTACGAGTGTTACGACTTCGGTTGAGTCGATGCATTTAGGCGAGAGGAGCATATCAACTCCTCTATAGTTTTTGTTCCAGAACTTTCGCATGAGTTCGTGGACATCGCCTTTCTGGTTGGCGGCACACTGACATTCGCATTCGTCGGATGTCGTTTCTTCGGCGGGTTTTTCCCATTCGTCCTCCTGCTCGTCGGCTTCGGAGGGTCTGTACTGGGGATCGCTCCGCCACAGTTGAAGGGCGGCGAGTGAGCAACCAAATTTTTTGGCTATTTGTTTCTGCGGGAGATTTCCAAGGATCATCATTTGTACCGCTGCTTGTTTTTGCTTGGTCGAGAATGTTTTCCGTGCCATTGTTTGTTAGTGGATTAAGGATTGTTTGACGGTAATTATAAGGCATAGTGAACAATTTACAATAGGCAAGATGGGAAAACTTTGCCGATTCGTTGATTGGGAGCCGGCATAATCGTTAAAATCGTCATATTTGGAAATCGTTTTGGATACTTTTGGACATGTTGTGGACGATTCTTCGACTATTTTGACACAAAAATAGACCGGTAGTAATATACCTATACTGTGAACGGCATGAAATTGTCCCTTGCGCTTTTTGTTTACTTTGCGGTAAAAAAAGGATTTAACCGCAAGGGACGCAAAAAAACGTCCCATTTGCCCTCATTGAGAGTCCATACCGCTTATCCGAATTGGGAAGTGACGAAAGCCCAGTTGATTTTGCTCAAGAACGCTGTGAGGTAGTCTGCTCGGCGATTGAGATAATCAATGTAATATGTATGTTCCCACACGTCGGCGGTCAAAAGAGGAATCTTGCCGGTTCCCAGAGGCGTTTCCGCATTTGATGTGGTCAGGATCGACAGTTTGCCGTCCCTTGCGTCCTTAACCAACCATCCCCAGCCGCTGGCGAACTGCCGCATACTTGCCGTGCGAAATTGCTCCGAGAACTGTTCGAATCCGCCGAAGTCCCTTTCAATCGCCCTCATCAACTCCCCTTCCGGCTTGCCGCCGCCGGTAGGGGAGAGGCAGTGCCAGAAGAAATTGTGATTCCAAAGTTGTGCAGCATTGTTGAACAATGCCCCTCCCTGTTCCCGTGCCTTGACAACGAGGGCTTCCAATTCCATATTGGCTTCCGGTTTTCCGTCCGTCAGTTCTTTCAAGGCGTTGAAATACGCAGCATGGTGTTTGCCGTAGTGCGTTTCGACTTGGAGTTCCGAAAAAAGCGGAGCGAGTGCATCCGATTTATAAAGAAGCGGTGCCTGTTTAAATTTATCCGAAGCGGTCGCCTGAGCAAACGCGGCGGTTTGTGTTCCTGTCAGTGCGAGTCCGGCGGCAGTTGTACCGATGGTGGACAAAAATTCTCGGCGTTTCATGGGAGTCTCCGTGGATGAAAATATATGCTTAACCAGCGAATGTTTCCAGCATAACACCCACGCAAAGGAGTGTCAAGTGCAGCGAAACTATTCCTAAAAGACTCGAGCCTCGAAAAGTAGTGCAAGCGAGGAACATCGTTCCCGCTCAAAAATCGACAGAGACGCAATTTTTAGATTGCGAGACTCTATGCGCACTTTAACAATCGCGGCTCTGTTTGACTCCCCGATATTCTATCTCCTCTCTTGATTTCTTCTTCGTCGTTAGCGGACGTATCATTCTCCAAAAAATATCTTGTTTTTCATCATACGCTCACGAGTTTCGATTTTCATTCGCAGGTATTCCATTGGTCGGGCACCTTTGATACGGTTGCAGTTGCCGCAGAGCAACTGATAATTTTCGTAATAATCACCGCCGCCTTTGGACTTCGGAACGATATGGTCGATTTCAAAATTGCGGTATTCAAAACTTTGTCCACAGGCATTGCACTTTCCTTTTTGCCCTTTGTAAAGCCGCTGCTTGACTGGTACTGTTGGTTGAATAATTTGTACATCAGTCCGCTTGGGCACTTGATTCGTTGCGGTGAAATCCCTGAATAGTTCCGCGCCATCGCTCAAGCGTTGGACTAAAATTTTTGCCGCTTGCTTTTCGATGTCGATGCCGATCCACCTTCTGTCGAGTTGTTGCGCAGCAACACATGTTGTTGCACAACCGCAAAATGGATCCATGACGATGTCTCCTTCGTTGGACGATGCCAGTATGATTCGTTTCAGTAAAGCAAGCGGCTTCTGGGTCGGATACCCAGTGCGTTCTTTGTCTTCTCTATTTAATGTTTCGATGTCCGTCCAATAATCTTCGGCAATTTTCCCTTCATCTAGGTAATAGATGTAGCGTTTACCTGTTTTCTTATCTATCTTTTCTTGGTACACTCTGCCCGCCTCATCTAAGCCTGTTTTCATGTGCGAATTTGGTTTTCGTGCGATACTTGCTCCTTTTTCTATAAAAGTATAATGATTAGTCTTGCTGTAGAAAAAAAGAATGTCATGTTTTTTTCCAAATGTACGTTTGCTTTTTCCTCCTATTGAATAACACCAAACGATTTCATTGCGGAAATTGTTTTTTCCAAACACGAAGTCAAGTAAAATTTTCAAATAATGGCTTGCGGTCGGATCACAATGCAGATAAAGCGAGCCGGTCTCTTTGAGTATCCGGTGCATTTCGATAATTCTCTGCGCCATATAAGTTAGATACGCCGTCATTGCTTTGCTGTGAACTACTCCGACGCTGGCGATATATTTTGCTAAGGCGGGAAATTGATCGGCAAGCGTATCGAGATAGTATTCGTCCACATCTTTCCATGTCCACATGTCCTTAAAACTGGCTCCGGCGGCCTTGCTGCCGACGGGTGCGGAGTACGTCCGCTTCGTGTTGAATGGCGGATCAAGATAAATCAGATCGACCGACCCGCTGTCCAGACCCGATAACACGTACAAATTATCGTTTGTATAAAGTGTGTTTGCGGCGCATTTTGCCATGTTTTTAGTTCCGAAGCATTTTCTAAACCGACGGCATTATACAAAGATTAGCCCGAAAAAAAACCAATAACTACTCCGGCACCTCGACCAGCAAGTAAACGTAGTCCCCCAACATCAGATATGTACCTACTGATCGAAGAAAAACAGCAATCTGCTCCGCTCTTTGAAACGAAGAAATTTCGCCGCCAAAATTGGAAACGGCAATTTTGTCCGCATGTACATTCGGCGGAGGCGGAAAATTTACAAAATACTGCACCGGTTCGTCCGTAAAGGGATGAGTCAAAGAAGCCGGAGTACCGGCTAAATTATCCAGCGACTCTGGGAACGAACCATGTTCTTTATACCATTTACGTATCGCCCCAACTGCATCGGAGAGCGGATAACGATACCAACGCTCGGCGTGCATACCGTCAAGGACAGAATCCCCCCAGATAAAGTTATCGTAACCGGCGTAAGGTTCATTCAATTTTGCACAAAAATCCCTATACGACACGGAATGCTCGTCCGAAAAAGTGTTGGACTCCACAAGCGACGCAATGATTTAAAGGCGCAAAATCCGCTCCCGACGCGTCTCTTCCCACGGCATATAACGGAGACAAGAAATCATAGAAACGAGCCCTTTCATTTCTTCTTGCTTCGCTTCGTCCAGAATGGATCCATTAAAAACGACAACCTCTCCTGCGAAAAAACTTCGTGCGAGTTGCCGCTGCTCGGCGTAGCGCTGCAATAGGCGTTCTTTGTAGGGAGCCGGAAGAGCCGGGGTACCGGCTAAATAAGATTCCATCTGTTCCCACGAAACGTGGGGAACAGAGTAAATCCGCACAAACGGAAACGCAACGAGAACTGCCAGCATCACGCCAAAAACAAGAAGCCGGGTAATCAATTTTTTGCGCCAAGTGAGAGTCTCCCGAAGCCAATACCTTGCCCTAAGCCGAGAGACAAGCAGCAAAGCAAAAACCACAGGTACGGTCGTCCACAAAGGGGAGCAACCGAAAAGAAACAGAAACATGTGCATCCAAGCGCAGGCAAATAGTACCGAGAGACTGAATGTCTGCATAATTCCTACCATTTGTAGAGGGGAAGAGATCGAACAATAGGCACCCGTCGCTAAAATGGTAAACCAAACCGTAAACGCAATCGGAGCGTAAAACGCAAAGTCTTCGCACACAAAAAGATAGACCAGCAAACAAAGCAGCACGGGAATGTAAAAGAGCGCAGCGGGTAACATTCGACTCCACCAGACTTTGCTTTCGTGAACACCGAGTCGGGTCAAAAACTGATAGGAATTGTTCTTTTGGTCATGTCCAAAAATGTTTCCCCAAAAGATGAGCATAGCGGCACAAAAGAGTGCTGCACCGGTCATCAACCACCAAGTATGATCGGGCTTGAACAAGATAAGAGAGGAAAACAAAAAACTTAAAAGGAGCCAACCGAGCGACCACAGGATAAAGCAAGCGATTCCCAGCGGATAGACCAGCGACGCGTGCCGAATATGCTGATGAATGAGGGCAAGGAAGGGAGTTTGCACTCTTTGCGGATAGCGGGCAAAGACGAAATTTCTTGGAACCCACACTTTATCGGGTATCCTTGATGCTGAAATCGAACCAGCGTAATGCGCTCCGGGCAGCGAAGATTCCGACGATCAGGATCACTGCCAACCGGAAGGGGAGAATGATAAATAGCAAATCGGTACCACCTCTGATACCGAACAAGTCGGCAATGAAGAGCATACTCAAAAATACAAGGAAAACGCAAGCGGCACTGCCGAGGCATGCGGTAGCGGCATGGCGGCATCGGGTTGACCAGAGAATTCCCCAGACCAGTGCTTCGAGTAGGGCAGGGGCGAGACCGAATAGGATTGCTTTTGCGTCTTCTGGGTTTCCCCATGTGGGAAAGCCCAGTAGGAGAAACCAGCCGGCGCAGAGCAGGAGATTGCCGATAAGTACCAGTGTTGTTCCGCAGAGTATCCAGCCGACTTTTCCGAGGGCGATGGCGAGCGGCGAGACCGGCAGGTTGCGCAGGAAAGGGAACGTGTTCTTGTCATGTTCCATTACATAGACATTTGCTGCCATTATCAAGGCGTAGATAACAGCAACACCGATGGCGACGAATAGATAGAATTCGGGCGGCGGGAGGCTGCCTTGCTGCAATCCCATGAGGAAGTAGATGGCTTGCCAGAAAAAGCAGAGGAACACAATAACAAGGAGTCCCATTGCTCTTCCTGCCTGCCAATACTCTTTTTTGAATAGTCCGATAGCGGAACGTGACATGGGGAGATTATAGCCCTGGCGGGAAAATTTTAACGCCGAACAAACAGAGCCCGTATCGGTAGATAGGGCGTTTTCGGTCTCACATCGGAGTTTCCACTCCGGGCTCTGTGAACCTTTATTCGCTGGGACAGTATAGCATAAACGGTAGGGAAATGTTCTTTTTTTAGATATCGGGCGATTCCCGTCTTAAAATCGTCGAAGGGTTCGGAATAAACGTTACTCAAACTCTTTTTCTTGACAAACGATATACTCTAAAACGCAACTTTCTTCCCGCCCAACCACGTTTCGAGCACCTTCGTTTCTCGAACGTCCTCCACCGGACAACGTAAAATGTCCCGGTCAAGAACGATAAAATCGGCTAACTTGCCCGGCTCCAACGACCCCTTGTCCTTTTCAGAGCGAATGACATACGCACTGTCAATCGTGTATAGCCGAATCGCCTCCTCCCGCGTGATCTTCTGCTCCGGCGTGAGAACTCTGTCCGTCCAACGAGGCAGCCGCGTGAGCATCGTCCACATTCCAAGAAACGGACCGTAAAGATTGATCGCCCGGTGCGGTTCAATTTTCAACATGTGATCCGAACCGCCGCCGATGGGAATCCCCTGATCCAAAAGTGTCCGGTAAGGATGAAACCACTTCATCCGCTCTTCGCCGAAATGGTCGAACAGCGTTCCGCCGTCCAGGTACAACCACGCAGGCTGCATATCGATCACGACACCGAGCCGCTTCATTGTCTCCCACGCTTCAGGGTACAAGAAACTTCCGTGACAGATTCCGGGGCGGACGGAACGCAACTGTTCAAGGGGAATCTGTTGTCCAGCCAAAGCATAAGCGTTCAGGAGAAATTCCACCGAACCATTTCCTTGACAGTGCAATGTCGGCTGCATACCGTTTTTTGCCGACACGCTGGCGAACCGGACAATCTGTTCTTCCGAGAGAAAAAGGATTCCAAGATACTCCGGGTCGGTAATTCCATAGATCGAACTGACTCCCCAAGGTTGTCTCATCCGCGCACTGCCTGTCAGCATCCCGCCATCGAGAAACATTTTTGTCCCGCCGATCCAGATCATGTCGTTCTTTTTCGCAAGCGGCAACTGCGCAATGGAGACGACCTTTGCTTCAATCTCGTCGGGCGAGAGCGAGCCGCTAACTTCGTGCGAAACATAAATCCGGCAGGTCAAATTACCGTCGTTGTTTAATGCCGAGTAGAGGGCGAGATCGCTTGCGGATGCGTTACGGTCGGCAACAGTGGTGATCCCGACCGAGTTGTAGGCGGTCATCTGCTGTTTCAACCTTGCTTTCCGTATTTCCTGCGTGATATTTCCCGAAGCCGAGAGAAAATGGCGAACGGAAGTACAATTTCGGAGCATCCCGGTCGGTTCTTGTGTGTGCGGTTCGCGTTCGATCCGACCGTGTCCGCTGCCGGGGTGGTCGCCGGAGTCTCTGGTGATGCCTAGTTGGGCAAGGGCGAGCGAGTTGAGCATCGCATCGGGACCTGTCCGCATGAATGCCGGATGTTCAGGCACGGCGGCATCCAGTTCGGCTCTCGTCGGATAGCGTTTGTCTCGGAGTCGGGTGATGAATACTTGTTGGAGTCCGATCCACTCTCCTTTGGGAACGACTTTCGTTCGGGCTTGGAAATAGGCGAGTACATCGACGATGGTTTCCATAGTGGGGATTTCGTGATCCAACTCGTACATAGCGGCGGCGACGGGGTGCGAGTGGGAATCAATAATTCCGGGCAGTACGGTTTTACCTTGGAGGTCGATTCGCTGTGTTTGTGTGGTGCCGAGAGCGAACATTTCCGCATTGGTTCCTACGGCAAGGATTCGGTTTCCGTTTATGGCAAACGCTTCGGCTTTGCGGAAGTTGGAATCGACGGTGAGTACGTTTCCGTTGTAAAAGATGATATCTGGGGTGCCGTTTTCGGCGGCGAGTAACAGGGATGGCACGAGCAGTGCCGAAGTGCCTAAAAAAGATCGTCGATCCATGGAAGAATAGAGTTGTGTAAGAACGAGAAGTAACCGTATTGTACAAAATGAAGTTTTGGTGTCAAGGTCTGTGCTACGTGAGACAAAGGATGCGGGGTGTGTCCACGTTTAGTGGGTGCTTTTCCATGCGATTTTCCATTGGTGAGAGTAGAGTACCGCAGAAAGAGCGGCGATTGTGTTCGCTCTTGACAGCCGCCAACACGCTCCCGTCTGTTTCAATCGTAACCCTACCATGCTCTTACACGCACCCTCTATCAAGCCACTCCCAATCGCACGACCCTCCAACTCCCGCTCCACGCCCGAAAACCCCCCCGATAGCGGCGCATAACGGTCATCGCTCCGTCAATGGTGAGGATCATTTTCAGTTTGATGTCTGCAATGATCGTTTTTTAACAATCGTGGCATTGAGGAGTGTCGTTGGCTTCGGATGGTTCGATTCGTTCTTGTAGTTTTTCTTGTAGGACTTCTCGGAGGAATGTTCGTCCTTGTATGAGGAAGAATGTTTCGAGGTCATCGAAGGGCTGTGTTGTCAAGGGTTGGGGCGAAGAGTGCGTTGTCGGCGAGTAGGGCGTGAAATTTTTCTATGAGAGATTCACGAGAGGTAGGGGAAATCGGCGGAATAAAATACTTCCTTGTAAAATGACCGCACAACATTCTAACAAATCACCCCCAAAAGGTGGACACACCCATGCTCTGGACCAGTCTGTCGACAAGATTGTACTGTGTCAAACTGATTTTTGATTGAATTTTCATAAGCCGTTATAAGACATTGACTTAGGAATGCAATCTAGAATTTGGAAGCGATGGACAGACTTGATAAATTGTGTCAATGACACACTTTATTTCAAGGAGCCAGCCGACGGCCCACGCAATGACCTACACAAAAAAGCAGCTTCCCAAGTACTGCCACCACAAGTCCACCGACCGAGCCTACGTCCGAATCAAGGGTAAAACTTTCTACCTCGGCAAATACGGCACACAAGCCAGCCGAAGGGAGTACGATCGGGTAATCGCCGAATTTGTCACCAATGGGCGGCAGGCATTCCTCGATCCCGACGAAATCCTCGTCGAGCAACTCATCTTCCGGTTCATCGACACTGCGGAAGCCGAATGCAATTACAGTGCCGACCGAATCGCAAAGATCGTAAGAATGCCGTCGAGAAAAAACCTTGAATTTTTTCGATACAGTCTAACTCTGGCCAGGCAGACTCCAAGCAGGTCATTTTTAGTCCGGTATCCTTAGGCTTTTGTCTGAAAGTTTTATCCCTTTTTATCTGGCTTGATGCTGAGACTCTACTTCTCCATGCTGGCTGTGCGCCTTAACCATTGTTCATAAGGTTTCATTGCTGATTTTGTCAATGTTACCCCACGATGATAAAGACGCAAACATTGGGGGCGATGCCCGCCCAACGCATAGTCTTCGTCCACTCACAGACCACTTCTGCACTCGACAACAACGCCCCATTCCAATGCCGCTCCAATACGCCCCAACAATGTTCCACCGGATTGTACTTACTATGATACGGAGGATAATACACCAACTCAATCGGCAACTTAATCTTGTCCACCCAAATCGACCATACGCTTGATAAATTGAGTGCGATGACTCTCCATCTCCGGTCCATTATCTAAATCAATCTGCAACTTCGTTATATGTTTATAACGATGCTTGTTATATCGCCACCAATAACGCAAACCATCCACAATAAAATCGCTTGTCTCACGCGAAGTACCCTAGACAACATTGAACTGCTTTTGCTTCACTTCCAAAATGCCGAAGGGAATCAAAGTTCCATTGGAAGTCATATCATGGTCCAACGCTTTCACCGCCTCGAAACAACGCAAACGACCGCCGCGAAAAAACTCGGCAAGTTTTATTTTTGCCTTCGTATCTATTGACAGCCTCAGTGTTTGCGGATCGGCATCGCTACGTGCATGAGCAGATTTCACGTTGTCGAAGATTGCTTCGGTTTCGGGAATCTTTTTTGGGCCCTAACATCAAAACAACACAGTGTCTTTTGAACTCGTCGAAGACGATAACCCATTTAGTCGATACTCCGGCGCATGGTACTTTCTGCTGGCGGATCGGATTTCTTGTACCCCTTCTCTCGAACAAGTGCTTCGAGGACGGCTTTGCCTGTCATGCGGATATAACGAAATGTATTGGCGAAGGCGGGATGGGTGCAGGTATTCGGATCGACAAGCGAGCGAATGTCGTCTTGCAATTTCGGCAATTGTACGGAGTAGGAAGGTCGTCCTGAACGTTCTTGATCAGGGATTATGGTGCCGGTTGTTTGTTCGTTGAGTCCTTTTTGAACGGTGTGCCGACTCCAGCCGAAGATTCGTTCGGCGGTGCGTGCGGCGGGAGCGGCAATAATCTCGGCGGGCTTCGGCTTGAAAAGATCGTCTTGCGGAGCCTTTCAGTTTTCGTGTTGCATTGCGGATCGTTTGGACGACGCTATCATTGAGTGGGGATTGCATGGCTACCTCCTGGACTATCGGCAAAGAGGGAAGGATAAAAAATAAAAAAAGTACGACAAGAGAAAATGGGGATTTGTCTTTCAAGCGAAAGCCTATGACTCGACTTGACACCAGCGGTTATAGACATTGCGCTCTTGCAGAACGGACGAAGGCAGAGCCGCAATCGGAAGATTGCGTTCAAAAGCACAACTCCAGTGCCGTCTTTTCCACCGATTGCCGTAACTTTTCAATGGCATTGACCAATTCCTTCGGTATCTTTTCAATCCGATGATACTGATACATTCCCAGCCATTCGCCCTTGCCAATCACGGTATCCTGCTCTTTCCATTTAACCGCTTTTGCGAAGCGATACTGTGTCGTTTTCCTTGTCCGAATCGTTGACCAATTCTTGTACTAAATAAATCGGTCTGCCGAAAACATCGGTACGCTGCGCCCTCCAATCGGTCTCGAATTTCAAGCGAGCATGGCTTATGCGCACAGCCGGTTCTGCTTTCCGCGTGCCGCCTTTATCCTTAATATAAACCATGTTTAAACGTTCTTTTGCCTGCTCTCTTGTCATTCCGTTTCCGTAAGTTCGGTAATAGGCGGCAATCATTTTCCAAACACATTCCACGGTCATGTTTGCGTCTAGGTCTCCCTTGTCTCCGAAGGGATTATGTTCGAGATTGATCCCACGCGTCAAAATGCTAAAGTCCACACCATCAATGAATACCGAGTAAACTTTATCCTTCTCAGCAATGTAGTGTATGAAGTACATATACTCTATTTGATAAAACTCAAAGTCTCTGTATCGCGGACTGTAATACCGCCGAAGGTTGGATTCCATGTACTCTTTGAATCCCTTCGTCGCTTTCGGATTGTATGCCTTCTTTGCTGTCATAGGTTACCCCTTTCTGAAAGTTAATTTTTTCCACGAAAGACACGAAAAACACGAAAGTCCGTTCGTGCTTTTCGTGTCTTTCGTAGACATACTCAAAAACACAATTCCAACGCCGTCTTCTCTACCGATTGACGCAATTTTTCAATCGCATTGACCAATTCCTTCGGTATCTTCTTAATGCGATGATACTGGTACATTCCCAGCCACTCGCCTTTGCCAATGACGGTCTCCTGCTCT
>Ga0099364_10006769_pt1 | contig 16611 bp, 12 predicted proteins | sample TergutTh196P3_FD_73070 | JGI IMG/M metagenome (GOLD analysis project Ga0099364, IMG submission 73070) | Microcerotermes parvus P3 segment gut microbial communities from Pointe-Noire, Republic of the Congo - Th196 P3 | ecosystem: Host-associated > Arthropoda: Insects > Digestive system > Gut ... | reverse complement strand
TATTTGATATTTATTATTATAATTAAAAATGAATATTTTTTTGAGATTTAATTTAAAAATAAATTATAACAAATATAATTCTTATTAAAAAAAATTTTAAAACTTTTCCATATAATTATTTAAAGGATTTAAAATCTCCGATTTTACACTTTATAAATTTAAATATTAATCGAAATGACTATATTAAAAATATAATTATTTCTTTAAATAAAATGATTTTAAACAAGATAACTTTAACAAAAATAAAAATTATCAAACTTAATTAGTGAATTAATACTCATTACATCAAGAAACAAATATTTTATCAAAGTAATAGTAATAGTAATAATAATAATTGTGGGATTATGAAAGAATTACCCTCCAAAATGAAAGAATCTTATGGAAAAGCAAAAAAAATAATTGAATCCTCAGAAGATATTAAAATTTATAGTCATAATGATTGTGATGGTATTTCAGCAGGAGCTATTTTATCTACTATCCTTGATAGAGGAAAAAAAGAACATGAAATCGAAATCATTAGCTTAGATAAACTTGATAATTTAGAAATTGAAAATGAACTAACAATTTTTTCAGATTTAGGATCAGGTCAAAATGTTGATGGATTAGCTAAAAATTCTTCAAAAATAATAATTTTAGACCATCATCCTCCTCTTAGAAATTTCAATTACAAAAATAAGGTCCCTTATGAATACTTAGAAATAAATCCTTTACATCATAGTATTGATGGGTCACATTATATTTCTGGAGGTGGGCTTAGCTATTTTTTAGCTAAAGAATTTGAATATGAAGATTTAAGCTGGATTGGAGTGCTAGCAGCTATTGGAGATATGCAAAACAATATGACTGGAAAATTAGAAGGTTTAAATTCTAATATGTTACATGACAGCATCAACCAAGGATATGTTAATTCTATCAACGATTTGTCTCTTTATGGAAGACAAACTCGACCACTTTTTGTAGCTCTTTCTTATTTTAGTGATGTTAATCTCCCAATTACAAACAATAGAACAGAAGCTATTGCTCTGATGAAAAATATTGGAATTCCACTGAATATTGGAGAGAGATCAGTAACATTAAGTGATTTAGATAATATTGAAAAAGGAAAGCTATTTTCAGAACTTGTAAAAATGTTATCTAAGGAAGTTCCTGAAAAATATGTTAAATATGTTCCAAAACTTGTAGCTGCAGATTCCTATGAATTTTTAATGGAAGAAGAGCATACTTTCTTGCGTGATGCTTCTGAATTTTCAACAGCTATAAATGCTTGTGCAAGAAATAATAGAGAAGACATAGCTATTGAAATATTAAAAGGAAATCGAACTAATTCATTAGATGAACTGGAAATAATTTCAAAAGAACATAGAAGATATTTAGCCCAAAATATTCAAAGGATTGAAGATGAAGATATGATTGTTGAATTGGATAAAATTCAATACTTTAATGGAGATGGGATAAGGAGTTCAGTGGTTGGAACTATTGCAGGAATGATACTTAGCTATGGAAACTGGAGAAAACCAATGATTGGTTTTACACAAGTTGATGAGGATTCTGAATTTTTAAAAGTTTCATTAAGATGTTCAAGGTTATTATCTTATGATGGGATACACTTTGGAAATATTATAAGAAAAATAGCTAATTCAGTTGGAGGAAGTGGTGGAGGTCATTCAATGGCTTGTGGAGCTTATATTCCTCAAGATAAAAAAAATGAATTTATCTCTATATTTAATTCAATGAAATAAATATTGAAAATTAGCACATCAAAATTAACTACTGAGGAGAAATATTTATAAAATCTAATTTAGAATAAATTTAAGGATTTTCACTAAAAAACGGTTTAAAACTAGTTAAATAATTTTAAGAAGTAAGATTTAATAATTAATTGACATTATTATTTAAATTTATAATATATTATCTGTTGTTGTCATAATTTAAAATCAAACTATGTTGAAGATTTTCATTAAATAATAGCTAATTATGTGTCAAGAGAGAAATAGTCCATCGAAATAGCTATTGCAAAGAATTTTCAATAGTTTTTGGTGATATGGTTAGTAAAAAATTTTTTATTTTCTTTTATAATCATTTTTACATTCTTAAAGCTTAAAAAAAGAATAAATTAGCTAATTAAAAGCAAGCTAATAGAATAAATGAAGATATAATGCATATAAATAACAGAAAATATTATCAAAATAATAATAATTATAATAATTTTTGTAATTATATTTGCAGGAAAGCAACTTCAAACACACAAATAATTATAATGAATAGTTTTAATAATAAAGGTGATTTTGATGAACCAACTTAAAGCAATAGAAATTATAAGAGAGTCAAATCTTTTTAAAGTAGATACGGATGTTTTTATTAAAAAAACTGACAGAATAATTGATATGTTAGTGGATGATACTTTTAAGTATTATAATATTTTATTGATAGAAGTGAAAGAAGATGAAATGCGTATTTTTTCCCCAACATTTTATGATGAAAATCTAAAATCATTTAAATATTCAGACATGAAAAAATTCTATCTAATAGGTTCTGTTTTTTAAATTAACGACGAAGATCATTCATGATTTGTATAAGATTAATTTAATACTTTTTGGACTGTTATTAATTAATATAATGGATAATAAGTGAATTTTCTTATTTAATATCAAATTCTATTAATGTTTTCATAAAATAATAGATATAGATTATTACCTAATATTTTTCCTAAAAATTTTGTTTATTTATAAATGAAATACTAATTTTAATGAAAAAAGGTTTGGTAATAAGCTATAGCTATTTTTCAAAAAGAAAAAGACTCACCAAAAGTTTTATAGAAAAGAATTTTCATATAGCTAACCATTTTGGAATAATTTAGATTAATTTCATGGACTTTTTCAAAAATTATTTTTGAAAGATGGAAAATTAAATAAATCCCTTATTTAAATGATTTGATGTCTATTTCCAAATTATAATTACTCTGTTATAGTTTTTAAGAAATGAATTCATTTAAAATTTTAATAATATCAAATTAAATAATTATTATTGTCTTAATAATAATTTTTTAAAAAAAATTTTATTAAAAACAAATATTTTTCATGATTTAAATGAAAATAATGGATATAATTAACTTAATGTTTTTCAAAAAGGGACTATGTAAACCTACTTGGATTTTAAAATTTGTATGTCTTTCATGAATTCTTAATTGGATCATGGAAGTTTAATTGGCTTTTGTGAAAAGTTCAGATAACATAAATCTCCAGTGAATTTAAGTGTCAATTTTTTAAATATTATCATTTCGAAATCAAAGGTCTTTTACTATACTATTATAAATATTAATTATAAGAATTAACTATATTAAAGTGGAGTTAGTGAAAAAATGAAGAAGTTACCGATTGGTCAACAATCATTTTCTTTTATACGTGAAAATGATTATTTATATGTTGATAAGACCAAATATATTCATGACATCATTAATGAAAACAAAATCGTTTTTCTTTCTCGTCCTCGTCGTTTTGGAAAGTCTCTCCTTGTTAATACTATGGAAGAACTTTTTAAAGCCAATAAAAAAATTTTTGAGGGTTTGTATGTTTATGATAAATGGGATTTTAGAGAAAAATATCCTGTTATAAAGTTAGATTTAAGTAAAGTTAAAAGTGTTAATCCTGAAATTTTAGAAAAACGTTTAACTAATTTGGTTTTGGGTATTGCTGATGAATTTTCTTTGAATTTGATAAATGCTGATTCACAAGGAATGTTTGATGAGTTGATAATTAAAATATATAATTTATTTAATAAAAGAGTTGTTGTTTTAGTTGATGAATATGATGCTCCTCTCAATGATAATTTGGAAAATCTTGAAGTTTTTCATGCTAATCGACGAATATTACAAGATTTTTACTCTATTTTAAAAGCTAATGATGATTATCTTCAATTTATTTTTTTAACAGGTGTTTCTAAAATAGGTAATGTTTCAATTTTCTCTAAATTGAATAATCCTCGAGATATTACTCTTTCCAATGATTTTTCAACAATTTGTGGTTATACTTATGAAGAATTAGAGTTTTATTTTCATGACTACATTGATTTAATAGCTAAAGAGAAATCCATATCTTACGGCGAAGCTATTTCTAAGATTAATTATTGGTATGATGGCTATAGTTGGGATGGTGAAAATAAAGTTTATAATCCCTTCTCCACTATGTCCATGCTTCAAGATAAAAAATTCAAAGGATACTGGTTTAAAACAGGAACCACTACATTTTTAATGAATAGATTAAAAAATGAAAATACACTTTCACCATTTATCCGACCAATTCATCGCGATGAAAGGTCTTTAACAAGTTTTGAAGTTGAAACTACAAATATGGTTCACTTCTATTTCAAACAGGGTACTTAACTATTAAAGCTATAGAAGAAATAGTTGATGAAGAAGAATTCACTCTATATTTCCCTAATAATGAAGTTAAAAAGGCATTTGGTGATTATTTACTTGATGCATATACAAATACTAATGGAGAATTTTATAGTTTAAAAAGTAAAATTTTGAAACAAATAAAAAATTTAGATAATAAAGGATTGAATGACTCTTTTGAGATGCTATTATCAAGAATACCCTATCATTTACATGTTTCAAGAGAAGCTTATTATCATAGTTTATTTTTAGCTTGGTTATTTGCATATGGCTTTGAAATAAGAGGTGAAGAAGCTATTTCTGATGGTAGAATTGATGCTGTTTTAGAAGAAAAAGATATAATTGTAATAGCAGAATTTAAGCATTCCCATGATAAAAAAATCAGTAAGGTAAAGACAATCCCCGCTATAACATTAGATGTGTTACTTGATAGTGCAATAAAACAGATTCATGGTAATAAATACTATAAAAAGTATTATTTTAATCAAGATAATAAAAAAATTATTTTACTGGGAGTAGCTGTGTCTAACAAGAAAATAGCTACAAAATTAGAAATTATAGAATGAACATTAAGATGTAATCCATTTAGTTCTTCCATAACATTTTATTAAATTTTTTTAAATTAATTGAGAGTGTAAAGTTATTGGCTTCTGCGAAAAATTTTATTCTGAAAGAGGGATATTTTTCAATATAAGCATTGGAAAATTAAATAATAATTTTCAAGACCCAAAAACTTCACCCTCCCTTTTTTGACTAATATTTATCCATATAATAAGATAGGGATATGTTTTCTCAATTTCAACTCAAATCTTGTTGAAAATTTTCATAAAATTGTAGATTATTATTTTCCTAAATGAAAAAATCTAATCAAAATAGCTATTCAAAGAATTTATCTAAATAGTTTTGATTATAAAGTGTTGTGTGTTATATTTCACGCTAATGCACTTTTTGTGTCGAATCTTTTAATAGTGTTTCTATTATTTTATCCAGGGGATAATCGTTATAATTGAATATAATCACGTTGGATAAGAGTTTGGGATTCAAAGCTTGGAACTATATTTTTTCAGACGAAAAACAATTATTATTAAATGAACAAATAAATGTTCATGTGATAATTGATGAAGTATCAATGTCTATTTTGTATAATAATCAAGAGTTTTTTCAATGCCTTCATCAAAATCGACTACTGGTTTCCAGCCTATTGAAACAAGTTTACTGTTATCTATAATTATTCCCGGTAAAACAGTTTTTTTTGCTTCTTTATTAATGAATGACACAGAAGATTTTTTTTTATTACTACGGACCATAATAGCAATTTTTTCTGCAATATCATTGACAGATATAAAAGAATCTAGTTTATTATTTGTAGAAATGTTATAAGCTTCTCCAGTCTTTCCTTTTTTAATAACAGTCAGAATACCATTAATTACATCAGATATATAAATATTATCTCGTTTTGGCAAGCCTTTATTTTTAATAACAATATTTTTGCCAGCATTAGCTAAATTAACAAACTCATAAAATGCTGAATTTGGTTGAATTAAGGTTGGACCATAAATATGGCTAGGTCTCGCAACAACAACATCTAAATCATATTGATTTATATATGCATAGGCAATAGTCTCCATCATCCGTTTTGATTCAAAATATGGAGCTTTAGGATCGTTTACACATTTAGATACATCAGAATCTTCTTCAGTAACAGTAATATCTCCGTCAGAGTGGTTACCATATACTACAAGAGATGAACATATTAATAAGCGTCCATGTTTTCCAGTTTTGTTTAATTGCGTGAGCATGAAATCCAAAACATTTTTGGTTCCTAATACATTAGGGAAAATGACTGAAAGTGGTTCATTTGATATTGTTACATTATCTACTGGGCTAGCCGCATGGATAATTATGTCAATATATTCATTAAGCTCTTCAATAATATTTAGTGGAACAGAAATATCATGAGGAATATATGTAAAATTTTCATTTGTAAAATGTTTAGTAAAGACTTTTTTTGCTTTGTTTTCATTCCTACTTAATGCAATTACTCGCACATCAGGAATAGACATTAGTTTTTCAACAAGGTGACTCCCAACAAGACCAGTAGCACCAGTTATTAATATTCTTTTACCTTTAAAATTCATGTAATTCACCAATAATAAGTTTCATTACAATATATTTAATATACTCTAAAAAATCAATTTTATCGCCCTAAATCCTCCTTATACCTTAAAATGTGGAAAATTCAGAGTAATCCATTATTCTTTATAATAACTATTTTTTCCCTTTTTCTTGAATAAGTTCACTAATTACTAAAAAATGAATTGACATCAGAATGAGGAATGCATATGACATAATCAAGAACAGCGTTAAAAAAATGTGAAACGATTTTATCTGTAAACAATCTCTTCATCCCAAAAGATTATTAACATCAACCTCTAATTAGAAACCTAATTAAACAATAATCTCAAGAAAGAATGAAGATGTATTATGTCATGATAAAAAAATCATACTTAATTTAATAATTCTTGCTTGTATTCATTTGATTTCTTTCTAAGTCTTTAATCAGTATATTTCTCCTAAAGCTTTTCAATCATTTCTTTAATTTTATTTGGAAGTTTCGGATAAAAATCATAGTATGCATTGCCTAATGGTAAAAAAGGATATGCCTCAATATTTTCCTCAATATTTACTTCAAGAATTGCAGGTAGCTTTAACTTACCTACAACATCTTTTATATCTCTTTCTTTGATGTCAATAAATGAATATTGCATAGAATAGGCTTGTGCAATTTTTTCAAATTTAGGTGTTCCGTACCCACTATCTTTAGTTGTGTGAATGTATTCCTCATTATAAAGTCTTTTTTCACTGCTACGAATCATTCCTGATGAATTATTGTTTAATATCACAATAAGTATTGGTAATCGATGTAATGAAACAAATTCTAATTCTTGTAGATTCATCTGCATACCTTGATCACCAGTAAAGCAAATAACATTTTCCTTTGTTGCTAAGTAAGCCCCAATAGCTTTGGGTAAAGAACAACCTAATAATCCAAATGACTTGGAATAAAGTATCTTACTATTGCATTTTGAGTATTCATAAGATCTTGATACCCAGAGTGCGTTATTGCCCACATCACTAGTAATAACATCTTGTGAAGATGCTGTTTTCATTATCTCTGAAATCGCAGGAATAGGGAAGTATATATCATAATCAAAAAGAATTTTTTTAATATAATCACATTCATTTACCCATTTTTTCTTAGAAATTACCTTATACGATTTGTCAATAAATTCAGGTAATATATCATTTAAATCTACCAAAATATCGTGTTGAGCGTTTATATCTCTTAAAAACTCATTTTCATCCACATCAACCCTTATTATATGAGAATTATCAGAAATACATCCAAATGATTTAGATTTTTTGTCAAAAGCTAATCTATTCCCTAAAGCAAGAATAAAATCACTTTTTGAAAGAATATAATTACTGTATCTTGTACCATGGCTTCCAATATATCCATAAAAATATCTAGAATTAGAAAGGATGCCTTGTGAAAATCTACTTGATAATACGGGAATTTTTAGTTTTTCAATAAAATCGACAGTTAGAGAAACTACATCTGCCTGTCTTATTCCATCACCTATTAAAACAATAGGACGTGAAGCTTTATTAATTTTGGAAAGAACAAAATCACTTTCAGTTTTTACATTGGTTATATTTAATAAATTGTTTTTAAGTGGGGATATGTGATTATCATTATCTGTGATTGAAACTGGAGATTTTTTAAATTTTTTTATTTCATATAGGTTATTTGCATTCTTTTTGAAAATTTTAGAATGAAAATCAAGGAAAACTGGTCCTGGGCGACCAGATGTTGCTTTAATATAAGCAGAATGTAAATTTTTTTCTACTTCGGATACATTTTGAACCTTTGCAGAATATTTTGTAAACTGAGACATTAGTAATATTGTATCAAATTCTTGATCTTTTTCTATTCTTAGTTCTGGGTGTTTCAATACTGAATTATGAGCTGTTATTACAATGAGAGGTATTGAATCATAATATGCATCAGCTACACCTGAGAGCATGTTTGTAATGCCTGGACCTTTGGTTGAATATACGACTGAAATTTTTCCTGACGCTTGAGCAAAACTTGCAGCAGAAATAGCTGCTGCTTGCTCGTGATAGGATAAATGAGGTCGTATATCTCCTTTTCTTCTGTCCATAGCATATAGAAACTCTAAAACCACACTACCTGGTATGCCAAAAACATCTGTCACACCTTTATCTATAAGAAAATTAACAATATAATCCGCTACATTCATTTACTGTTATCCTCCATAAGTTTACCCGAATCATAGAGATCAATGAGTTTTTTTGCATTTTCAGGGGTGTATCTATGCCTTAAATCTTCGGGTATATTGAACAACATCTCATAAATTTTTCTGTATGAAAACCCATATTTATTTCTAAATACAAGTGAATATTTATATGCAACTTTGTTAATAGCTGGAAGCATATTTGTTACAGAATAACCCCAAAGATTTTCATTATTGTGTTTCTCAATGCTTTCACAGACATCTAAAATTGGAAGATAATTATATGACTTACTCCATTTATTATTTAAATAATTTGCAAGAAGTTCTGTTTGCACATTTCCCGCACCCTGTCCCATCCCAAGTACACAAGCATCAACAACTATTTTTCTACTCGAGTTCTCTTTATTCATGGCATTTTCAATAAACCAACAAGCATTAGAAAAAGCTGAACTCATGTTATTATGTGCATGAAACCCAATCCTGATATCATCATCAAGATGACTATCATAAACATCATAATAACTTCTTATATGATTGTTATCCATATACCCATAAGTATCAACAAAATAAAGAGCATATGCTTTCATTTGATTTGCAGAAGATATAAGAAAATCAATTTCCTCCTCAGTATATCTCATAGTAACCATTGGTTGCATAAACACTTTGTAGCCCTTTTCCGCAAGATGTGCACAGAAATCTACAGATTTTTGAAGTTCAGAATATCTAAGGATTACTCTTATGACATCTACATATGAATCATTAGCATGTTGAATATCCTCTATTGGAGTATCTGGTCCCCTAAAAAGCCCAGCGAATAATTGAGTGTTATTACACTTTTGTGGAATCTTTGTGGAAATTTCTTCTATATTTTGATATATTGCAAACTTTTTCTTGTCATGATTAGATATTTCAATTGATCCAAGTTCAATAATATCTATCTGAGATTTTGATAAATTACATGCCACGGTTTTAATATCTTCAGGAGTGAAAACATCCACTATATTTTCATTTAAATAGGCATCTTCAATTCCTAATCCTCCATCTCTTAATGTGCAATCTAAAAATTGAATTCTATTATTTTTATGATTAGTAATATCTGGCATTATTACACCTAAATAGTTAGCTCACAGATCACTTTTTTTCTTCAATGGATATTGTTTTTTTTATAATTAAATAGGGTGCTAGATTTTCATGAAAAATTGAAGAACAAATAATGGTTTTTTTTATATGTTTCAAGGAAAAATATATTGGGTTTCTAAAAGTACATATGAATTTCACTCAAATCTTTGTTAAATTTTAGTAAATCAATTGAATCCAAATTCAAAATATTTTCTATAAAGTCAATTTTCAACCAATTTTGAGGTATGTGAATTTTCTTTATTGTCATCATAGTCTTAAATTTTAGAATTTTCCTCAAAAAGACCATGCAATTTGTACTTTTACACGATTAGTATACGATGAACTCTAACATATTAAATGTCAATCATATTCAGTTTTTCCCAAAAATCTAGGACCAAAATAATTATAAATATCAATTATACTTTTCGTTCTCAACATTTAGAATTGATATAATTTCTAATATTTGTAGTACATAGTGTCAAGACAATTTAATTTTTGTGTTATTAATTTAATTATGACATGGATTAATTGAGGAAAAAAATCATTGCAATGTTAAATTCAAGGTTTTATTTTCCGTAAGATTAAATATAAAAGTCATATTATCTACATAAATATTAAAGTGTCATGACAATAGTCCATGCTTTCAATCTAGGAAGAAAATGCTTTAATTTTAATATTAAAAGTTATTTTTAATCAATTTTCATTTAAGAACAATTGGTTTTTATACAAAATTAAATGAAAATCCCTTAATTGACATCATTGAGTATATATAGTACTCGACATTTGATTTAAAAATGAGGATAATTATTAAAATTGTTTAAAACCCTTAATCATATTTTATTAAATAAGATTTGCTAAATTAATCAAGAGTGACATTTTCAAAAGTTTTGTCGAATACGATAGTCTATTCTATTTTGATTATCCGAATAAATTTCTAACAAAAGAATTTTTCATTTTTATATTACTAGTGTCAAGACAATTTAATTTTAATAACATTATTATATGTCACTAATATTATAATAATGTTAAATAAAAAGTTTAAGTTTAATTAAAAGATAAATAATATTTAAATGATTTTATTAAAAATTAAAAATATTAACTTAATTAAATTGTCATAACACTAGCTCAAAATTATTGTTAAGACAATTTGAGTTTTACATATTGGATAACTGAAGTTTTACTGATAATAGGTTTTTATCACTTATTTTCTTTAGTACCTTGTATAATAACTGAACATAAAACTATATAAATTAACTTAATTAAAGTGTCTTAACACTATACATTGAGTACCCATAATAAAATTATTTTCAAAAATTTTTGGATTTTTGAAAAATTTTTTAAAAAAAGATGTTATCTTGAACTATTAAGTGTTTTTTAAGTCTTTTTCTTAACAAAAATTAATTATGGGACACTATTTACATATTATTTATTTTCCTGATGTTATCCACGTTAGTCAGATAGGTTAAGGATATCGAGAATTGAAATGAATTGTTCTTCTTTAAATCCATATTTATTTGTACACTCATTAACTATTTCATCAAAATAACCGAAACTGAAAACAACAATAATATCAATTAATTCATTTCTTAATTTTTCGATACCGAAAACAGGAATATGTGATTTAGGTGTCAAGATATGTTCTGCTTTAGGGACTTTATCAACCATGAAACTAATTTTATCCGCATTGTTAGTAGCAGCTAAAGTCATAACTCCTCTTCCACCAGCACCATAAGCAACTATCTTTTTATCTTGATTTTCTTCTAACCAAGAATTTAAATTTTTAATTGAGGTAAAAATATTATTTGACAGAGATTTAATGGCATTCACTTGTTTTTCGACGGAATAAAATGGTTTATTTGCTTTGGCAGTTCGTTTCTGTGCAACTGAAAGTAAAGAATTACCTCTTTTTTCAGATGAATCTAATAATTCAAAAGAAAGGAGTTCAAGTCCCGTTTCAGCCAACAAGTTTGTAAAAGTTTCTTGATTTAGATATATATAATGCTCATGTAAAAATAAACAAAATTCTCTACGTTCTTTAATTAACTCGAGGTCATGAACTTCAGTTATAACTATGCCATTGTCTTTCAGTATTTCGTAAATATTGGTTAATACTGCACGTGGATGGGGAATATGATCAAGGGTATTATTCAAAACAACAACATCGAATTTTTTGTTTAATGGTGTGTTTTCATCAAAAAAACCATTTATAGTTTTAATACCCATAGAATTTGCATAATTGGACAAGTTAGCAGAAGGCTCTATTCCTAAAACATCAGCCCCTAATTTCTTAAATTCCATTAATAATTCACCAGAACTACTTCCAATTTCTAAAACTCTAATTTTCTCGTTATTTGGAAAATAATTTTTTTTTGTCTGCTTTGCCAATTTTTTCATAAAATTCATAGCAAATGGAGAAGATTGTACAGTATAACTGTAATCGTTATAATAATCATCCGTGTATGTATCGTTCAAATTTTGAACCGAGCCACATGTGGTACAAATCCCTATGTCTATATTTTTTAGAAATTCTTTACCTAAATCCTTTTCAGTGATAAATTGATCAGCTAAAGGCATATTAGGCAACGATAAAATAGTTTTTAAACTCGTTGCTCCACAGATTCTACAATCTTGTATTTCTTTTGCAGTTATTTTATTATAATTTATCAAAATTTTACCTCCTGTAACATTGAAGAATATATAAATAATTAGCTTATATTATTCTTTTAATGATGTTGACTTAATTTTTAATTCTCACATTGTTATCAAATAATTAAAATAGGTAAATATTCATGAAATTCATTATTAAAAATTTTTAAAATATATTACTTAAAATTATAATTAAAATACTCTATTATCTGATTATTCATATAATCAATGATATTTTTTTTATTTAAATAAATTTTTGTCCAATTGACAACTTTTTCTAAGGCAATGTCTATGTTCCATTTTGGGTTCCATCCTAAAATATTTTTTGCTTTTGAAGAGTCTAACTTTAAAAAATTTGATTCATGAGGACCTTTATCGGAAGTAGACTTCCATGAAATATTTTCCCCCCATTTTTCACAAAACTTATTTACTAACTCTCTAGTAGATACAGAATTTTCTTCATTAGGTCCAAAGTTATAAGAACCTTCAAAATTTTTGTCAACATACTGTTTTTGTACTAACAACAAATAGCCATGTAAACATTCTAAAACATGCTGATATGGTCTAACTGAATTAGGATTTCGTACTTTAATTACTTCATTTTTTTTTGCAGATTCAATACAATCTGGAATAATTCTATCTTTAGAAAAATCACCTCCTCCAATAACATTACCTGATCTAGCTGTAGAAATAGCAATAGTATCATTATCATTGAAAAAACTGTTTTTATAGCTAAAAGTTACAAGTTCACTGCAGGACTTACTATTTGAATAGGGATCTTGACCACAAAGAGTTTCATTTTCTCTATAGGGCCAAAGCCATTCTTTATTTTCATAAACTTTATCAGTGGTAACATTTAGGAAAGATTTAACATTAGAATCTCTAATACATTCTAAGATATTAACTGTTCCCATAACATTTGTTTCATATGTGTAAATTGGATCATTATAACTTTCTCGGACTAACGGTTGAGCTGCCATATGAATTACAATCTCTGGATCAATCTGATTAAAAATAGATTTAAGATTATTTAAATCTCTTATATCTCCAAAAAAAGAATGAATATTGTCTTCAATAGATGTTAAATTAAAAAGATTGGGTTCTGTATTTGGAGCTAATGAATATCCGTAAACATTTGCCCCAATTTTGTTTAATAAAAACGACAGCCATGTTCCTTTAAAGCCTGAATGACCAGTTATAAAAACATCTTTGTCCTTATAAAATTTCAAAAATATCACCAAATTTTCCATGGTGCTTTATTATAATCCCATAGATTTTCTAGAAGATTTTTATCTCTTTGTGTATCCATACATTGCCAAAATCCATCATGTTTATAAGCTTTTAAATTGCCTTCAGATGCTAATTTTTCTAAAGGATCTTTTTCAAAGACGGTCTCATCATCTTTAATATAATTTAAAACTTCTGGTTCTAATACCATGAATCCTCCATTTATCCAGCCACCATGTTCTTTAGATTTTTCATTAAATCCGAAAATTGTGTTTTTATCGTCAACATCAAGAACACCAAATCTTCCATCAAGATGAATTGCTGTTATTGTTGCAAGATTATCGCTTTTCTTATGGAAATCCAATAATTTTTTAAGGTTTACATCACAAACGCCATCACCATAAGTTAACATGAATAATTCATCACCAATATATTCTTTCACACGCTTAATTCTCCCACCAGTCATTGTATTCAGTCCAGTATCAACTAAAGTTACTTTCCAAGGTTCGGAATAGCTATTATGAACAATCATTTTATTATTAGATAAATCAAAAGTAACATCCGAAGTATGTAAATAATAATCTGAAAAAAATTCTTTTATTGCATAAGCTTTATAACCTAAACATATAATGAATTCATTGAATCCGTAATGAGAATATATTTTCATAATATGCCACAAAATAGGTTTATCACCAATTTGAATCATTGGTTTTGGAATAAGATGAGATTCTTCAGATATGCGAGTTCCGAAACCACCAGCTAATATTACAACTTTCATATTTAAATCTCCTTTTCAGTACAAGAGTGTCTGAAAATTAAAAATCGAAGGAGTTAGCTATATTATTCCCTATTTTTAAAATACATAACATATTGTATTATAAAAGTACTAATTGTATAAAATATTTAGTTCAAAATTCTGTAATTTAGGAGTTATTTTTAATTTAAGAATTTTTTTTTTTTAATAATGGAAATTCACACAAATCAAAATGCCTAAAAATAGACTTTACAAACCACTTTAAATTAAACTACAATTTACCAAATACTCATAATAATTAAAACTAGATTCGTTTGTATTTTAAGAATATCAACATGCTCTTCACTTAAAACATATTAAATAGCAATTATCTTCTCTTAATTTTTCACATAAATAAGACACATAATTAAACTATTGTTATGAATTATTATGTTTGTAATAAAAAAGTATTGTTATTAATAAACATATAATATTATATTAATTATTCTTTTAATAATAATTTAAATTTTTATCTTTTTGAAAACAATACTATTAAAATTATAATTTTAAATGTTGTATCTCATAACTAAATTTTCACATTTTAAAAATTTTTTCATTAAATGAAACTCTAGCACAATTATTTTTGTTCCATTATTATACTCTGATAAAAATTGTTAAAAAATATTAAATATATTCTGCTATATAATTCAACGATTAAACTTTCAGAAAATTTACAATAAATTTTAGAGAGATAAAATTCTGTTTTTTCAAAGAATTCTGAAACTTGAAAATTGTGAAAATTTACACAGCCAAATATAATTTAATCTTGTTGATTAATAAATTAAAATTTTTTCATTTTATTAATCAAAATTGAATTGTGTTACACTCTCTATTTTTTTAAGAATTTACTTATTTTAAAGGTACTGTCAAAAATATTTTCATTTCTAATTCTTTCACTGTATTTGTCAGCATTACTTTTTAAAATGTTAGCTAAATATGAAGGAATTATACTCAAAATGATTATTAATAAAGATAACAAACCTCCTTTTATTAATCCTTGAGTTTTAATAACTGCTGCAATTAGTGAAATTGTTTGATTTTTAAAATTAGGTTCTTTATCCGCTTTACTTTGAATTACTGCATATATAATCATAGGTAAAAGAGAATAATTATTAAAATATTTATTTGTAACTATTTTTATCTTATTTTTATCTTCCAATATCAAACTAGATTCTAACCAAGAAATAGCCCATTTTGATGGGGCATATGTTCTATTTTCGGAATGATCTCCTCTAGTAATAATATCTTTTTTGGATTTGTAAATGGATAAATCATCTTCAATAGATTTTACAACATATGGAAAATGAGGATACATATTTGGGACATTATCATATCCTTCAATAAAACAATCGGAGTCATATATTTCTGTTTTAAAAATAGTTGCTGGGACAAATGTCATCAGAATAAAGTAGTAATGTTTTAAAATAGCAAATAGTTCTTTTCCAGTAGATTCTAAGTAATTATCTAATTTATTTTCATTGTTTCTTTCTTTTAGAAGTTCATTAATAGTTTTGCCCTCAGAATGGACAAATTGTCCGGAATAAGGCATTATAATATCATATTTTTCTAATAGTATAGCATTAATAATATCATCACATTCAGAAAAGTCATAATAATCGTCATCACATAAAATCCAGGTATATAAGGAATTGGAAGTTTCAACAGCTCTTAAAATATTTGGATTCGCACCGATATTTTTCGGATGTCTTATTATGGTCATATTTGGGAACAATTTTTGGTATTTTTTACAAATATCTGGAGTTTCATCTGTTGAACAATTATCTAAAATAGTCAGCTTACATTTTAAAAAAGGGCTTTCTAACAACTGTAAAAATGTTTTTTCTAAATATTTTGATCTATTATATGTTATTAATACTAACTCTAAATTTTTTTCTATCATAGTTTTATCCATTATTTAATTTTGTTCAACTTAATTGAGTGGAATTATTTCCTCATATTGAAACAGACTCTCAATCAATTTTTTGTAAAAATATTTTCATTTCTCTTAAAGAGGCTGTTGCACAATTATTTTTGTTCAAGGAATATATAAATAAAAATTAATAATTTTTAAAAAAATTTGAATATATTAAATTTTGTTTAGTTATAAATTAAAA
>Ga0099364_10006768_pt1 | contig 16612 bp, 15 predicted proteins | sample TergutTh196P3_FD_73070 | JGI IMG/M metagenome (GOLD analysis project Ga0099364, IMG submission 73070) | Microcerotermes parvus P3 segment gut microbial communities from Pointe-Noire, Republic of the Congo - Th196 P3 | ecosystem: Host-associated > Arthropoda: Insects > Digestive system > Gut ... | reverse complement strand
AACAACGTGGGTGTTTGGCAAAGCGGTTTCTCCACATTCCGACGAAATGGACTTCCAAGCCATGCTTGGGAGCGATTTCCTTATTTTGCCATCCCGACGCGGCGGCGAGGACGGCCCGGATTCGCTGTTTGATGAATTCCGGAACGGAGCGTTTGTGGTAAATTTTCGTTAAAATCCCGTGTTCGGAATCATCCAGCTTGATTGTAACTGCCGTCCTGGACATTGGTTACGTATCCTGTGCCATTTCGATTTTTCGCTGTCCCCACGTCGGGCACTGCCTGACAATGCAAAGGATAACATCTTTCATAGATTTAATGAAGGGCAATTGAAAATCAAAGTACTAGTATGAAGTCGCCTCAATGGGCTTTATATTTCTGGATTTGGTTTTCGGTGTTCCGTCGTACTTTCATTTCATTGGTCGAGCGGAGGCATTGTAAAACGCAATAGACTTCAATATCTTTTATCCAGTCCGCTTCCGAATCCGTTGCAATAATCCCATCGATGTTCTCCGCAAATGGTTCACTCGTCCGGGTCGCATGCAACATTGGCGTAACGATTTCTCACGTCGCCACATTCAAGTTGCCGAACAAACACGTCGTGCCATGACGCGTGTAAAAACACTCCATCCGCTCCGGTTAGCCCGGCCTCATCGGTTGCGTCGGCGGCTCGCAGGCAACGGCGATGATCAAGTTTTTTTGTTCGGGCGTGATGTTTTTTTTTCCTCGTCCGGCTTTGTCGGCGAGCCAGGAGCGGATCAGTTTTTCGTTCATTTTTTGTCGGCGGTTGGGATCAAGGAGCTTCCAGAATTCGTGATGTTCGTGAAATCAATTTCTCCATTGGGCGACGCGATGTGCTTCGATTCCGTACTGATTTTGAATTTGGTGGTTGGTGAGATTTTCGGCGTCGGCGAGGACACAAATCGTACTCGCCGACACCGAGCATTATTCGGGATTGATTAGTGGTTTGCATCGTGGGGTGTTAGGGAACGAGGACACTCAGTCCTTTGCTTTTGCGGATTCAAGTTGCTCTTTCACGTAGTCTTGATCCTCTTTGCGGAGAACGGAAAATTCAGTGTCTGTGTACTAGTGGGCAAATGTTCACATCTTCTTGAATGGCAAAAGGTTATGACAACGAAACAAACTCAATGACGTCTAGGGTCTAGGACCCCGCCTGCGCGAGGGTGACGGGAATTTTGTCCAATTCCCTTTTTAATACGCTCTAGCCGTGCATCCGAGGACTGCTCGCCGTAATGTTTCTTGACCGCTCCGTCTCCGGCTCTTTTCGTCGTCATTGCGCTGCGATTCATTCCGGTTTTTGCTTCCTTGTTTACGCAAGGGACTCTGTAAACGCAATCTAACGATTGCGGCTCTGTTAAAAATAAAGGGACTATTGCAAATTGCGTCGAAATAAGTGACAATAGAACAAAACAAAAAGAGGTTTTTATGCAAATCACACTCACCGTACCCGACAAGAAGGCGGACTCGTTCTTGGTGCGTACAATGCGATGACGGGAGCGATGGTTACTGTTACTAATACGACTTACATCAATTCGTCGATCGTGATGGAGTTGTTGGGGAAGTTGCGTTTACTTCATCCGGGTCGTTCGATCAAGGTTATATTGGACAACGCGACGTACCAACGTTGTTACGCGGTGAGGAGTCAGGCGATTTTATTGGACATTGCTTTGGTATTTTTACCGAGTTACTCGCCGAACTTGAATTTAATTGAGCGTTATTGGAAGTTGGTGAAGAAGAAGTGTTTGTACAATCGATTTTATGAAGACTTCGAGTCGTTTTGTACTGCCATTGACGAATGTCTGACCAACGGCAATCGACTATTCGCCGAAGAACTAAAAACTCTTATGACCCTCAAATTCCAGTCATTTGCAAACGTCCAATTCCTCGCTGTCTAAGGTATATTAAGGCGTCAATGCACACTTGGCCTGTGTGCATTTGCTTCAGGCATACATGCTCGAAAATTATCACTGCCATCAGACTTCCGTCGCCGTTTTTCAGCGGACATTGGAACACCAAATCGACGATCCGTTCGTCGCCGTGCTGTCCGATGTAATGCGTCGGTGCCAGCCGGATTTCCTTTAGGTCGATGGCCTCAATGAAATCGACATCGGCGTACGACATCAGGAAATCAATGATGATCACAAGCCGACTGAACATCTGCTTGGCGAAGGCATCGAAAACGTTACCTCGTTTTTTATGCTCAGACTTCGGTTTGACCGGTTTCGATCTTTTCGCGGACTTCAGTTTGCGTTTGACGATATTCTGCTACCCCATTTCTGAATTCTACCCGAAACGCTGAGGAAAACAAGGGACGTGAACCGGCACTTGATTTACAAAAGTCACGTTTTTGAGCGGAACGCCCCGAATGCAGGGGGCGGTAAGACGGCAAGCATTTTGACGACGATTATGAGTAGTGCTCATCGTCATGGTCACAACGAGATTGAATACTTGTGCAACATCTTGTCTCGACTGGTGGATTGGGAAGGCGAGTTGACAATCCGCAACCTGCTTTTCGACCGTTGGAAGCCGCGTGCGGCCTAAAATCGAATGCCGACAATGCCTCGCAAGGATTCTACCACCATCGCGATCTGCGACAACAACGCCGTTGCTGGAGTAGAGACACTTGTTACTCACACTGGGGTTAGCCAGTGTGGCTAACTTTTCGGCGACATCGATACCGCTACATTCGGCATAGACGCCGCCTCCATTAAAACCAGCGGAATACTACCATTTATCACAAAACAACGCAAGACCAGTTTCTCTAAAAAATAACAATTTCCTGCGGAATCCGGGAAAACGACGCAACCATCGTAATGAAAAGCAGTTGCAACAACGTAACTCTGCCATCTTGGGGCCGTTACGGTGAAATTCTTAACCTGACAACTTCCAAAAAATGGAAAGTCTTCTGAAAAAATCGGCGGATCTCCACCGATTTTCCGCCAGTCTTTCAATTGTTACCGGACCCCACACTGGCTAACCCCAGCGTGAGTAACAAAAAAGAACGATTTTTGTTGTCCGGTAACTTATGGAACCCCTGAAACAAGAACTGCGAGTCGAATTGAGTAACGAAGAACGAGGTTTCCTCCGCAAAATCGTTACAGAAAGAATCGCCTCTCCCAGTCGGATTCGGCGAGCGGAGATTCTGTTGAGTTTGGACGCCCGACCAACCGGCGGGGATGTCGCCCCCATTGCCGCTTTGCACCAAGTGACTCCCTACACCGTTAATCGGATTTCTTCACGGTATCTCAAGTACGGCTTGCGAACCGCCGTTCTCGCCACCCGATTGCCGCAGCACATTGTGCTGTCGGACAGCGAACGCCTGCGACTCCACGACATCCTCAACGATCCGAAAAGTACAAAAAGAAACGTTAAAGTTGCAAAAATTCTGCTTCGAGCTGAGGCAGATGGCGAAAATGCGGACGCCACACAGATCGTCAATTCTCTGGGAGGATCAATTACAACGATTGTACGCACCATCCAATTGTACGAAAAGTCGGGATTGGAGAACTTGTTGGACCGTCCACCGCGTCCATTGATGTTACGTTTTCAACTTTCCGCAAAAGACAGAAAAACACTGAACGATTTATTGAAACAGGAAACGGAGCGAGGATGGAAGCGGAACCGGATTCTTGTTCTTCTGAAGAGCGATCAAGTCGGTCCGAACGTCAATCTCAATGACATTAGCGAGTCGACGGGCGTCTGTGCCGCAGCGGTGCGTAAAATGTGTACGGATTACATGGAATCCGGCTTGGATGTTACGTTAAGTTACAGGACCGTTCGTCCTGTTGGATCACGTCGGCCTTTTTCGGTTCGGTTAAGTGCCGGGGATCGTAGAAAACTGCAACGTTTATTAGAGGGAAATTATCCCAAACAAATCAAACGACGTGCGGTCGTTTTGCTGAATGCCGACTTGAACGTTTCGGCCAAATCCAACAAGGAAATTATGGCGCTTGCGGGGGTGTGCAAATATGTCGTTTCAGAAACATGTAAGCGGTTTGCGCAACATGGATTGGAACAGGCACTTTCGGCCCGGCTGTACAAGGTGGGTTCGGGCGGTCTTCTCCGACAACCTAAAATGCACTCGAAATTTCGTACAAATATTGACAACAGGCGAATTGTACCGGTTCCTCTGACGAGTCAGGAACGAATTGTGCTACAAAAAATTATTGAGGATAGATCGGGTTCTAAAGAGCGGATGAGGCGGGCACAAGTTCTATTAAAAATCGACGAGTTCGGTGGTGACAGATCATTTCGTGCGGTCGCCGAGTTGGTTGGCGTGTCTCATTTGACGGTATCCCGGATTTATCGGCGTTACAGGGAGGGGGGGATTTATCATGCGATTGACCATAAAAACATGAGGAATCCTACTCGTGCATTTTTGTTAGACGCCGGGCAGGAGTCCCGCATTGTCAAGATGTTTGAAGGCAATCCGCCGAAGGATTGCGAAAGATGGACGTTCAAAATTTTGGCCGAGCAAGCCATTGCAAGGAAAATCGTTCCCGCAATCAGTCACGAGACCGTTCGCAAAGTGTTGCAAAAACAAGGCACCTTGCCGCGACGGTAACAACGTTTTTGTTTCAACCGTTCATTTTGTAACGGAATACGATCACAGTCATGGATTCGATAAAAAAGATTAGAAGGATTGCCAGAAAGGTCGCGGGACGGAGTGCCGTCGTTGCGGTTTATGTGGGATTGTTCGTTCTCGCTTACTGGCTCGCTTTTGCATTCCGGTACGATTTTGACCTTGACAACAGAGGGATGCGGGCTTGTTATCAGAGTATCGGTTTGGCACTTGCGGTAAAGTTGGCGGTCTTTTTCCTCTATCGACACTTTCACGGACACGGCTTGTATGCAACGTTCAAGGATTTCCTGGTGCTCATCAAAAGTGCAGTGATTGCATCGGTCTTGATATTCGTTTTTGCACATTATGTTTTGGAAATCCGATTGCCGCGAACCGTGCCTGTTTTGGATTGCGTGTTCACCATTGCCTGCATTGGAACGGTCCGATTCACATGGAGAGCCGTGCGTCAGGAGCTTTTACCCCGTTTCTTCGGAAAACAACATCGAAAAGCATTGCTCATCGGAACCGGCGAACAAGAAGTCCTCTTGGCGCACGAACTTTACGATCATCCGGAACTCGATTGCCGTGTCGTGGCATTTATGACACAGAAAAGAAGGCGGGTCGGACGCTATATCAGCCAAATTCCCGTCCTCGGACATATCGATGATTTGGATTCCGTGTTGGATTCGTACAAAATTCACGACGTGCTGAGCCTCCAAGGCGTACTGAGCGGTGAACAGTTGCGCGAAGTCATAAGAACCTGTCAAAAGAAAGGCGTGCGGCTGCGCATTGTGCCGTCGATGGAAGCCCGGCTCGGCGGAGAAAAACTTCCGTTACGCGACATCAATATCGAAGACTTATTGCGACGACAATCCGTTACATTAGATGATTCACGCATTGCCGAGATGCTGTCGGAACAAACCGTTATGGTAACAGGTGCCGGCGGTAGTATCGGTTCGGAAATCTGCCGCCAAATTATCCGCTTCAATCCAAAGACATTGATCATTCTCGGACGCGGTGAAAACAGGATATTTTTTCTTGAGAAGGAAATACTCGCTCTCGGATACAAAGGTAATCTCGTTCCAATTATTGCCGACGTTACGAACGAATCCCGGATGCGGCAGGTTTTTCAGGAGCATCGCCCCAATGCGGTGTTCCACGCGGCGGCACACAAGCACGTTCCGCTGATGGAAGCGAATGCTTCGGAAGCGATTCGCAACAACGTTTTTGGAACAAAAATCGTTGCCGACTTGTCAGATCATTTTCAGGCGTCGACGTTTGTATTGATTTCGACGGACAAGGTGGTGAATCCGACGAGCGTGATGGGGGCAAGCAAGCACTTGGCAGAACGGTATGTTCACGCTTTGGCTTTGAATTCGCAAACGAGATTTATTGTAACGAGATTCGGCAACGTTCTGGGATCGGAAGGAAGCGTTGTTCCGATTTTCCGCCGTCAAATTGCGTCTGGCGGGCCGATAACGGTTACGGATTTTCGGATGACTCGGTATTTTATGACGATTCCGGAGGCGTCGCAATTAGTGTTACAGGCAGCGGCGATGGGACAGGGCGGTGAGATATTTGTTTTGGACATGGGCGAACCCGTTCGCGTTGTCGACTTGGCCAAGGACTTGATTCGGCTGAGCGGCTTGCCGGAAAGTGCGATTGAAATCCGCGAAGTGGGTTTGCGTCTCGGCGAAAAACTTTATGAGGAATTATATTTTGATGCGGAAAAGGCGATTGCAACTTCGCATCCAAAATTACGTTGCGCAATGCATCGTCGATTCGACCAGAACCTCGTCAACGAACAGATTGACGACCTGATAAGCATTTTGGACGAACCTCTGAAAATTCAAACAAAACTTGTCGAATTGATTGAGGAGTACCGTCCGCAACCGATAACGATTCCTTTTGCACAAAAACCGAAAACGGAACTTTCTGTTTTTTCGCCGGAACATGAAGACCTGCGGAAGACTGGGTAATTTTTAACACACAATTCTTTGAACCATTAACCATACTTATGACTGTAAAAAAAACAAGACTTCTTATTACGACTCCAGATGAAGCCGCTTGGGACGAACAAGGAGACTTTCACAGCGAATTCAAAAAGGCTTTACACGAGCGCTTAAAGGGGTCTTTGAAGTTGTACGATTCCATCGAGGTTTGCTGTTGGTCCTCGAAAAATTTTGTACGTGAATCACTGGACGACTTTCTCGTCAGCGGCATTGTAGACCTCAATGATTGGTATAAGTTCTTTTTCGGTCGAAAAACAGGAAAGCAAGTGATTCGCGAATGTGTCGAACAAGCAGATATGGCGTTGATCATTGGGCCTTGTAGGATCGGCAAGTATGCTGCGAACATCTGTCGTGCGGCAGGCAAGCCTTACACGATTGAAATTTCCAGAGAATACAAAACTGCAATGAATGGTGATGGCCTTGTCGGTTCCATCAATTACCTGTTGATGGAACGCCATTTACGAAAGTTGATGGCAAATGCTACACCAATACAGTAATGTTTCGTTTCGAAAAATCAAAAATATACGTAACTATTCTGCCATTTAAAGTATGTCGTTTCTTTCTCCCGTTTTCACACAAGAGAATATGTTGACCAAACGATCCATTTTGGTAACCGGTGGAACCGGTTCTTTCGGAAAAAGTTTCATCAAACGAATCTTGACCGAATGGCCGAGTATCGAACGAATCGTCGTGTTTTCCCGTGACGAATTCAAACAGTTCGAAATGTCGAACGTGCCGGAATTCGCCGGGAATTCCAAACTTCGCTTTTTTCTCGGCGACGTTCGGGACAAAGAACGCCTGATGCGGGCATTCGACGGCATCGACATGGTGGTCCATGCGGCGGCACTGAAACAGGTTCCGGCGTGTGAATACAATCCGTTCGAAGCGATCAAAACCAACGTGCTTGGCGCGCAGAATATTATTGAATCGGCAATTGACCGGGGCGTTTCCAGAGTCGTCGCACTCAGTACGGATAAGGCATGTTCGCCGATCAATCTCTATGGAGCGACGAAATTGTGCAGCGATAAACTCTTCATTGCAGGAAGCGTTTATTCCGGAATGGGCAGGACGAAGTTTTCCGTTGTACGTTACGGAAACGTTGCAGGCAGTCGCGGTTCGGTCATTCCGTTTTTCCAAAAATTGTTACGAGAAGGCGTCAAAGAACTTCCGATTACCGACTGTCGGATGACACGGTTCTGGCTGAAACTTGACAGTGCAGTCGACTTGGTACTCCACACGGCAGAGCACATGCAAGGAGGAGAATTATTCGTTAAGAAAATTCCCTCGATGAAAATGACGGACTTGGCCAAGGCGATGGCGCCGAATTTGCCGATCAGAGAAATCGGCATTCGTCCCGGTGAAAAAATCCACGAAATGATGATCTCCGTCGAAGACGCCCGTAACACGATCGAAATGGACGATTATTACGTCATTTATCCAGACGATTATCCTGTTGCAAAAAAACTTCCCGGAAAACCTGTACAAAATGATTTCGAATACCACAGCGGCAATAACAGCCAGTGGTTGACCGTCGAGCAAATGCGACGGCTGATTATGGAAATTGATTCGGAAAATCAGACAGAAAAACCCTTCCTGAAGATCGCCGATGCTGCATAGGATAATGTTTTGAGACGATTATTGCCTTTTTATGAGAACATTGGTTTTCGGTGTCACCGGGATGCTCGGTCAAGCCTTGAGGAAAACGATTCGACGTCGAGGCAATGAGTTTATCGGCTCCGCACCGTGTGATTCGGATTACAACATTGACTTCGCCGACGGCGAGGCCGTTGATGACGTATTGAACAAAATACGTCCTGAGATTGTGATCAACGCGGCAGCCATAACTGATTGCTCCGCTTGTGAACGAGATGTTGGATCGGCGTACCGGGTGAACGCCCGACCATCGTCCTTCATCGCAGACTGGGCGAGACGAAACGATGCCTATTACGTTTATATTTCGACCGATCATTTTTTTACCGGCGACGGAGACAAACTGCACGATGAAGACTCGCCCGTTGTTTTATTGAACGAATATGCCCGATCAAAATACCTCGGCGAAGTTTTGACGCAACTGCATTCGGAATCCTTGGTCGTTCGCACGAATATCGTGGGATTTCGCGGCTGGTCGACGCCGACATTCGTCGAGTGGGCCATTGCGTCCCTGAAATCAAAAACAAACGTGACGCTGTTCGATGATTATTACACGTCTTCGATTCCGGTCAGTTTGTTTTCGGAAAGCCTTTGTGATTTGATTGATCGACAACCCGTCGGCACCATCAACCTCGCCGCCCGCCATGCCGTCAGTAAAAAGGATTTCGTCCTGGCGTTGGCCCGAAAAATGAATTTGCCATGCGATCATGTCGCTTCCGGTTCCATTGCGAGCCTGACAACATGCCGTGCCGAAAGCCTGGGATTGGACGTTTCCCGTGCGGAAACACTATTAGGATACACTCTACCGAACTTGGATGATGTTATCGAACGTCTTTGCCTCGATTATCAGGAGAACGAACAATGAAGTATGAACCTGTTCTATCCATCGGCGGACACGAAATATCGAACATATCTCGTGCGTTTTTTGTCGCCGATCTGGCAGCAAACCACGACGGATCGTTGCAACGAGCCAAGGACCTGATCGCGCTCGCCAAGGAAAGCGGTGCCGATGCAGTCAAGTTCCAACATTTCCTGGCGGACAAAATCGTCAGTGATCGGGGCTTTCGCAGTCTCGGATCGCAACTCGGTCATCAGGCTCGATGGGAAAAACCGGTATTCGAAATCTATCGACAGTACGAATGTGATCGTAATTGGACCGAAGAATTATATGAGACGGCCAAGCGGGAAGATGTTGTGTTCATGACCTCTCCTTACGATTTCGATGCCGTCGATATGTTGGATCCTTACCTTCCGGCGTACAAAATCGGGTCCGGCGACATAACGTGGCTTGCTTTCCTTGAAAAGGTTGCGAGCAAAGGAAAGCCGGTTTTGATGGCAGCCGGGGCATCCACAATGAACGAAACCGTACGTGCCGTCGATACCCTCCTTACCGGGAACCGCAGGATCGTTCTGATGCAATGCAATACCAACTACACGGCCGATCCGTCGAACTTCCAACATATCAATTTGAACGTCCTTCGAACGTTTGCCCGGCGCTATCCGATGATGCCGCTCGGTCTTTCCGATCACACTCATGGTCATACGACCGTTCTCGGTGCCATTGCGCTTGGGGCACGTGTCATCGAAAAGCATTTTACGGACGATAATGCGAGAAAAGGCCCGGATCATCAGTTCGCGCTGAATCCACGCACTTGGCGGGAAATGGTTGTTGCGGCAAACGAACTTCAAGACGCCCTCGGCGACGGGATCAAACGTGTCGAGGAAAATGAAACGGCGACCGTTATGTTGCAGCGTCGTTGTATTCGAGCGGCACGGGACATAAAGTTTGGCGAACGGATCACCAACGACATGGTCGAGGTGTTGCGTCCCGCTCCGCCCAATGCCTTCGAACCTCATTGTATCGACGACCTGTTAGGCAAGGCACTGGCCGTCGACAAGGTACGAGGCGACGCCCTATACCCGAACGACCTGACCGACTGAAAGAGAGGTTTTTATGCTGAAAGGAAAATGGACCGGTCTCCGAGCCGTGGAAAAAAACGATCTTCCGCAACTCATGGAATGGCGGAATCGTCCTCATTACCGACAGTACTTCCGTGAGTTTCAGGAATTGAACTCGGCAAAACAGGAGCAGTGGTTCGAGCGATTCGTATTGAACGATCCCAATACGACCATGTTCTCCATTGTTTCATTGGAGACCGTTGAACTTTTGGGCGTCTGTGGTTTGTGCTACATCAATTGGCCGAACAGGAGTGCGGATTTCTCGATCTACATTGGAAAGGACGATCTGTATATTGACGATCACTACGCCGTCGACGCCGCCCGGATTATGATCAAATATGGCATTGAGGAACTTTGCCTGCATCGATTCTGGTCGGAGATTTACGATTTCGACGAAGCGAAAAAACGCATGTTCGATACGCTCGGTTTCCAATTGGACGGTCGGCATCGCCAAACCCATTGGACTCACGGCAAATGGTGTGACTCGTTGTACTACGGACTGCTGGCAACGGATATTCAAGGTCGAATCGAATTCTCCTGAGAATATTCAATCGAACCTCGTCAAACTTTCACATCAAACTTTACACGGCCCTTCATTTTTGTACGAAAGGAAAAACATGCCCCATACTTTTACCACGGCTCAGGAAGCGTTCTGGGCGTCGACTTTCGGCGACGATTACATCGACAGAAACATCGGCGACGATTTGGTGGCAAGCAATACGAGATTTTTCTCGCGTATATTGTCAAAAACACGAAATGTCAATTCCGTTATGGAATTCGGGGCCAATATCGGCTTGAATCTTCTGGCCATTCGACGGTTGCTCCCCAAAGCGAAATTGTCCGCCATTGAAATCAATCAAAAGGCTTATGAGATATTGAAATCGTCCGGAATTTTGGATCCAGCCGACATTCACCACGGCTCCATTATCGATTTTGCCCCTTCCCCAATCTGCCAAAAGCGACAACAAAATCTCCAGAGTCCCAATACCGGATGGGATTTTGTCCTGATTAAAACCGTTTTGATTCACATCAATCCAGACGAACTCGGCAAAGTCTATAAAAATTTATACGAAACAAGCGAAAAATACATTTGCATCTGCGAGTATTATAATCCTGTTCCCGTATCAATCACGTATCGAGGACATGAAGATCGATTGTTTAAACGCGATTTCGCCGGAGAAATCATGGATTTATACCCCGACCTCAAACTGGTCGATTATGGTTTCATTTGGAAAAGAGACAACATGTTTCCTGCCGACGACATAACGTGGTTCCTGCTGGAAAAGTAACACTATTTTGAAAACAACTTATATGACACCAACATCTTTGGCCATCATTCCCGCTCGTGGCGGAAGCAAACGTATTCCACGCAAGAACATTCGTTTGTTCCTGGGTAAGCCCGTGATCGCCCATTCGATCGCAGCGGCTTTGGAATCGGGCTTGTTCGACGAAGTGATGGTTTCAACGGACGACGACGAAATTGCTGAAATCGCACGAAAATATGGAGCAGCGGTCCCGTTTATGCGATCGAAAAACAACGCCGACGACATTGCAACGACGGCGGACGTTTTGCTTGAAGTCATTGAGCGTTATTTGGCGGATGGCATGAGTTTCGATTATTGTGCCTGTATTTATCCGGTAACTCCGCTACTCAATTCGGAACTGCTGAGAGAATCCTTCCGCCGGTTTCGACAATCGAAGGCGGAGGCTTTAGTGCCGGTTGTTCGTTACTCCCATCCGATTCAACGTGCCATACAAATCGACGACAGAGGAAGAGCCGGGTTTATCAATCCGGAATACCGGTTGACCCGAACCCAGGATTTGCCGCCGCGTTTTCACGATGCGGGACAATTTTATTATTTACGGATCAAGTCGTTTCTCCAACACCGGCAACTTGTTCCCAATGATACGCTGGCGTATGAATTGTCGGAGGCTACCGTTCAGGACCTCGACAATGAATCCGACTGGAAAATGGCAGAAATAAAATATACTGCAAGGTAAGATGAATTCATATACCAATAGAATCAAATCCTATATTTTTTCATCGGTCCATTCGCCAACGACGCGGCTTTTGGTCAGCGAGTCGTTTTGGTCCATAAGTGGTGCGATGGTACTCCAAGGACTGACATTCGTCGCCTATATCGTTGCCGCACGGCTGGTGGGTCAGGAAACGTTCGGTGAATTCGGGTTGGTAAAATCGACAGCCATGACTTTTTCCACCTATGCGTTGTTTGGTATGGGAATCACTGCGGCCAAATACATCCCCGAATGGCTCCAGTCAGAGAAACAAAATGTCGGCCAAATCATCGCCTTCAACTATGTGTTCGCGACCGTGTCCGGCTTTTTCTTCGCCTTGTTTTTTTTCCTGACAACCCCTTGGATTTGCGACCACGTTATCAATGCACCGTACCTCGTCGGACCATTTCGTCTTGCAACGATTCTCCTGTTCTTGATTACTGTGATGGGAGCACAAACAGGAGTTCTCTCGGGTTTTCACAATTTCAAAGCGATTGCAACCACTTCGATGGTGGTGGGACTAGTCACGGTTCCATTGTTTGCCTTAGGGGCGATTTACGGTGGGGTTTATGGACTCGTTATAGCAATGATCACGACTACCATTGTCAATATTATGATGAATGCGAGATTTGTAACATTGGACAAGCGGAAGCACGGCATTATTTATGACCTGAAAATGGCGTCCATCTTGCCGGTGCTTTGGAAGTTTACCGCTCCTGCCGCCCTTCAGGGGTTCCTTGGCGCTCCGATACTTTGGATATGCTATCTCATTTTGACTGCCCAATCCCAAGGACTAACGGAATTGGCTGTTTTGATTGTGGCCATGCAAATTTACCACATGGCAACATTTGTTCAAAGTCAAACATGGCGTGTGTTCCTTGCCCGACTTTCAGGGGCTGTCGGACAACAAGACAAACGAAAATGTCGTCAGATCGCCAGATTGAGTTTGATCTTGAATTGCCTGTCGTCATTGTTGATCGTCATCCCCATTATTCTGCTGTCCAGAGTATTGTTAGGACTGTATGGTTCGGATTTTGTTTCCGGCACTTATGTACTCATAACGCTCTGTTTTTCCAGTTTTGCTTTTTCATTGTTGTGCATTCCACTACAAATCATGAACAGTCAAGGAAAGGCTTGGGAATGTTTGGCCATTGCCTTATGCGGAAATGTATTGTTAATAGTCGTTTCAATCGTCCTCATGCGACATGGTTATGGTGCGTGGGGGATTGCCATCGCCCATCTGCTCAGTAATTCATTGCAGTGTTTACTGTCCTTCCTGTATTTGCTCATTTTCGACCCACGTAGCCTGTTTTGAAAAACATTTGTGTTGTGACAAAACAGATGCAAAATTTATTCAACCTTTTCGAGGCCTACAACTTCTTACTGTGATGAAAAATCGTTCAGAGCAACCCGGCAACACCACCATTATACCTGTCATAAAGCAAGCCACGCTGGAATCCGTTTTGCCAGCATGGTTTATTGTATTCATCTGGTTTTTTGGAATTTTCGGACTCTATTTCCTACCGAAAGTCATTGATCAGATACTGCCTCTTGCAGGCTTGCTTGACACAGTAACGCATCAAAAAACCTTTATCGCTTTTAAGTATTTCCAGGTATTCGTTGCTTGCCTGTGTTGTTGCTCGCTTATTCGAATGTGGTGGCAAAAAATTGATACTCTTTTTTCAGGTCTGTCTTTCCCACTCATTCTTTTCATGGTTCTCTTTGGAATACGTTTTTTGTACGGAGGTTTTTTTAACGAAAACAATTTTAATCCCAGCGGAGACCGTTATGAAGGTTATGGTGAATTTTTGCGTGCGATCGTTCACTTGACCCAGTTGATTTTTTTCTTGCTATTCTTTTCTTGTGGACTGCCTGCTGCTTTCCAAAAGTGGATTTATTGGGCATGTTTATTGATGGCGTTTGCCATGGTACTTTGCTATACGATTGCATGGTATGACTTGATCGTTGCAGGAAAAGCCGGTTATGGACTTGCTTTCGCCCGATCCCAATTCGGTAGTACCAGCCTCTATACGCCTGTTATTGCGGCATCCGGATGCTTTACTGCGATATTGATTTTATGGGGGGCGGTGAGGCAAAAAGTCAATTTCTTTGTCTACCTACCGATGTTCACTCTTGGAGTGGTGATCCTGTTTTTTAATGGATCTCGCGGATATGTAGTCGCTTTTTTACTAGTCCTTGCTTTTTTCTTGTTTGTTACATGGACACGAAAAGAAAAACATTTTTGGCTTTACTGCTTTGTTTCTCTCCTCATTATTTCTCTTTCCTACACATCTATAGGAAGAAACTCTTCGGTGTCCTTCCACCAAAGAGTCAGCACCGTCAACAAGGACCTGCAACGGACGTCCACAGCCTACATTAGCGCTTTTCAAACGAAGGAGCAGATTGATGTAGTCGAAGAAAACAAAACGAGATCAATTACAGATGTAAAAATTACGAGAATTAATACTGGAATTGTGGATGATACTGGAATTGTGGATGATACTGGAATTGTGGATGATACTGGAATTGTGGACAAGTTAAAATTGTTTTCCGGTAGTTTGTACCCTGAAGGCCGCGCCCAGATTTGGACAGATACCATTATAAAAATTATTGAGAATCCGATCCTTGGTTATGGAGTCTCTCCTTATAAGGACGGATTGAACAGGCCCCGGTATCGTGCACACAACATGGTTCTCGAAGCCTTTCTTCAAACAGGCATTGTGGGCGGCGCTCTTTTCCTGGTCATTATGTTGACCGCTTTCAGGGATGCTTTTTTGTGCCTATATCGATCCCCGGAATTCGGGTGGCTTGCACTCATATTCCTTGTTATCGCCATTTTTTCGCTCGTTGATAGTGTTTTGATTTCCAACTATATGCTTTGGTTTTCCGTCGTTGGCCTTCGTGCTAATGCTGTTGGTTTGTCCCGCTCAATGGAAAATCCATTGGTTTCCAATCAATATCAACACAGTACTGACAGATAAACCAAACACACTAGTCCCTGATATCCTATTATGACCAAACAAAAGACGATTCATCTTTTCAACGTTCACAGCCATATTACTTATCTCCTGGCTTGTGCTGTCATTCGTCATCGCAACATTGACCTCAAAAACGTTGTTTTCCTTCTAAAAAGCGATTACGTTCTTCCGCGAAATCCAATCAATGTAAGAATGTTTGTTATCCCGAATGAATGGTTTCTCTTTTCATTTTACTATGCTTATGACTACGCCAGGATTCGAAAAAATCTGGTTGAACTTGCCAGATTTATCAATCAAATCACGGAAGAACAGGAATATGTCTGGTATCCGCCCCATACAAACATGCCTTATCAAAAAGTCATCGCATCTTTTGAACGCTGCTTGAACTACTGTGTGATTGAAGAAGGCTTTTTCATACACCCCGACATCAATAAACTCACATATCCTCTTCCTCCATATAACAGCAAACTGATGAATCTCTGTAATGAGAATCGATTGCTGTTCCTTGACAGCCATTTTATATGTACAAATCATCCGAAATATGACTGCACATTCGTTTCTTTCAAGCAGAACATTCCAGAAATCAAGAATCAAGTTGTGCTTTCCGATGTGTTCTCCAAAGTAGATGTTCCACAACTTGAATCGACCGATGCGGTTTTGCTTTTCGACAAACTCGCCAAGGTGTTGCGAGGCGGTTACGATACTCACAATAAGACATTGGAATGGTTAATCCGTACTCGTTTTCGAAGACTTGAATACAAAAATATTGCCTATCGGTTGCGTTTACGGGACAACAGTGACGAAAGTAACCAAGGCATCATGGAAGTTTTTAAACAATTTCCTGAAATGAACTTTTCACCAATCGATGATTCGGTCGTCATGGAAAATGCAATCTATTCCTATGATTTGCCGTATTATTTTTTGACAACATCGCTTGGTTTTTATGCCGGCGTAATGGGAAGAAGTGTTTATTCGTTTGCTCCGACCTATTGGACATTAGAGCCTAATTATAGGTATTTCCTGGAACACCTTAAAATTTCTCTCGAGAGTTTCCAGAAGCGCTGCATCAAACTTTTGCCCGCTGAGCTCGAAGACGGGATGCCCATCCCCTTCGTTCATGATTCGATCATGAAGATCATCAGGCGAAAAGGAATGAAATATGCCAAGAAGTTTATCCCGCTTTCCATCCTTGCAAAACTACAAGAAATGATGCCGCATTTTTAACACAAACATCACAACACTGTAATCCCTTGCCTGGCGATGTCACGTTGGCATCGTTTTAGATACTTGATCTAAGAATATATTTAGTTGCAAAAATGTATATTTGGTTAATCAATTCATCGGAGCCGACCCCTTTGGACGAAGGAGAAATCCGTCTCCTTCGTATGGGGATACTCTCCAAATACCTTTTGCAGCAAG
>Ga0099364_10006767_pt1 | contig 16613 bp, 16 predicted proteins | sample TergutTh196P3_FD_73070 | JGI IMG/M metagenome (GOLD analysis project Ga0099364, IMG submission 73070) | Microcerotermes parvus P3 segment gut microbial communities from Pointe-Noire, Republic of the Congo - Th196 P3 | ecosystem: Host-associated > Arthropoda: Insects > Digestive system > Gut ... | reverse complement strand
TGAAAGTAATCATCTTCGCTGTCATTTTGCAGTTCTACGATTACTAATTCCTTGTCGTCGGCTTCAACCAACATATCAACTCTGTTGAACTTGTCTTCTTTGCTTTCTTTATTCCCTTCGCTCTCGCCAATATACTTTATGATAATCTTACGACGAAGCAATTCGCTCAAAAAGCCTTCCAATACCTCAAAGTTGGCTTTATTGCGAAGCAGGCGTTTCATCGCCCAGTCGAACGAAATCATGCTGCGTGTTTTCATCTTTACAGATTTTATTTGTTGATTATTTTTTCGACAAAAGTACAAAAAAAATTATATATTAGCAAAAAAACACAAAAAAAGTTTTCAGTTTTGACTGCGCCGAGCTAAAAGTTTTGAGAAAAAAAATGCGACTTGAAAAAAAAGATGTATTTTTGTGGTCTGAATTGTATAACAAGTATAACCTTTCATAAATTTATAGACATGACGAGCGATGTAACCGATACCAAAACATTTCACAAACTAACCGAAAAAGCCTGTAAAGATAACGGAATTGCAATAATCAAACAAGTTGGAAATACTGTAGCGATATACGACAAAAACATGAAAATATTTTGAAAAGAGAAGATTTTTATGTTAAACACCGAAAAAATATGCCGCTTATCAGAGGATACAGCGGCATATCTTCTCTCCTCTCCTGCGGAGAGGGGCTGGGGTGAAGGCAAAAAACGCCCCGCAACGTTATTGTAAATGAGAGGATAATTGCCTATCCGTAATTCGTAATTAATATTAGGGAACAACATTTACCCTTGCAACATTTGACCGCACGGTGGTTAAGCCAGACGCGCGCACTTCACAGAAATAGTAATAGGGACTTCCGGACGCTGTAAGGTTTGTGGGTATTGTATAACTCGCGGCTGTTGCGCCCGAAATTAGCGTACCGCCCGTATTGCTGTCCGTTGTGTTTCTGTACCATTGATAAGTGGGGTTTGCACCTGTTGTTACGCTTGCGCTCACATTCAAGCTGCCGGTGATGCCGCCTGCCGTAACGTTGGTAATTGCCGCCGGTTGAGAGGTAATGATAATGCCATGCGCCACGTTTACCGTTGCTACATTGGTACGTACAACACTTACTCTGTCCATTGCATGTATTTCGCAGAAAAAATAATAGCGATTACCACTCACTGTAAGATTTGTGGGTATTGTGAAGATTGCTTCTGTTGCGCCTTGTATCACCGCACCGCCTGTGTTGCTGTGCGTTGTGTTTATGTACCACTGATAGTTAAGCGTTGCGTCTTCCGTTACGCTTGCTTCCACCGCCAAGCTGCCGATAATATGACCTTGAAATAAATTTGTAGTTGCTGCCGGTTGGGAGATAATGGTAATAACCGGAAATCCTACAATAGTTACAAGACAAAAGTCTTCAAACTCACCTTCCATAGTGCTAACGCGAATGGTTGCAGAACGTTCACGACTATTATTGTTACTGGCTGCTAACGCAGTTATCTGCCCTCGGCTGCTTACGCTTACCATGTTAGAATTACTGCTACTCCAATAAACAGTTTTTTCAGCGGCGTTTGCAGGAAGTACTGTAGCCCGCAATAGTCGGCTTTCGCCGAAATTCATCGTTATCTCCCTTTCGTCAAGCATAACACCGGTTACGCGAACGTCATTGTCACAGGCTACCATAACTAACATTGTGACTATTATCAAATATATTGCTGTATTTTTCATGTTTTCAATCAATTATATAATTATTATTTCAGTTATTAAAAAGTTAGTGTTAGTCGTATGCCATTTCCGGTAAAGCCATATTCTATTTCCACATTTGACACGCTCCTTGCGTTATTGTACGAATTAACGGAGCGTCTTACAAATTTCTTGCTCGTAGTTTTTATAATTGTTCCGCAAATGTACACTATTGCACCTGCCATGGCAATTGTCAATGCATCATCTTCATGATATGGATCTTTTACATAACGGTAATATTCGTTGCCGTTAGAACTGTAACGATAATATTCCTTTTTTTCAAAAGGTTGCGCCAACCAAATATATGTGCTGCTCGCGACAGCAACAGCGCTTGCGAACATCAAAATATTTCCGTACCCGTTTCGTCTCAATCCTTTGTTGTACAGCAGAAAAGCCTCCTGTGTGTCAGCCATCAGTTCGCGCACTTCGTTTTGTGATAATGGGCGACCGTTTGCATAAACTGTTCTTCTGTCGGCAATAAGCGTACTTACAACAGGCGGCGCCGTTTGTACGGATTGCGTCTGAACGGACGGCGGTAACGCCTGTGGTGGAGGTTGCTGCGCGGAAGACATTATTTCGCTCGTCATTGCACGAACAACTTCTGCCAAATCATGCAGTCCGTTTCGGGTTTGCACAGTTCTTTGATTTTCTACTTGTTCAGTTCGCGCATTAATCAATCGGCAGGAAACGATAAAGTTGGAGCCTGCGCTTTCGATGTTTGTTACAATTATCAAATCCGCGCCCCAATCGCTTACATTTTGATTAGTCAAATGACTGTCTAACAATGTATAGCCATTGGCGTTTGCAATGATGGAACCGATTTCATCGCGAACAACTCCTTTCATGTGCGCGCCTAAAACTCCTGCGGGTTCAAGTACCGCCACTTTTCTGTCTTGCGCCATTGCCGCATTACCAAGCAGCAATGCGAAGATAAAGAAAAAAATGATTTTTTGCATATTATTTCAATTAAAAATTAAACATTATTCCAATAGATATATTCCACCTGCTGCCTACAGTAATAAAGGTGTACTTAAATTCGCTGTTGAGTACAATGTTGTCAGTGATTTTTAAGTCAAAGCCGCTGCCTATATTAAAACCAACACTGTTTGCTGTCTCTCTCTCGCTATTGCCTAAATAACTAACTTTAGTCGTAACGCTTATAATAGACGGACCAGCCAATAGATATAAAGCATTTTTATCGTTGATGGGCATAAGATAATTACCGTTTATACTTAAATCCCACATACTCGTTGAGGTCGAAATCCCAAAAAGAGAGAATTCTTTTGGAAAAAAATGAGTAAACGAGCCTTCTAACCGCATGGAATTAGCCAATTTGTATCGAAATTTTGCTCCGATACCGAATGTTTCAGCCCTGCCTGCTGAAAAATGACCGCCTAAAGCCACATTACTCATTTGGGTAGCGCTTGTTTGCTGCGTTGTCCTCTGTTGAGTGGCGCCCTGTTGTATTGTTGTACTTTGTTGAATGGCGCTCTGTTGCTGCGATGTTACGCTTTGAGTTGCCGCGCTTCTTTCAAACACGTCTCTCGTGCCGTTTTCGTAAATAATCATAAAAACGTCCGATTTGAGTATCGTAAAGGTTGGTCCCGTTTGGTTTGTAAACCTTTTGTATCTGATTTCGGTAACTCCTACCTCCTCTATTTTGGTTTGAATTTCTTCGCCGTTGTTTCGTATGATAACGTCCTGGGCGTGAAGCAAACCTGTCGAAAAAGAAATCGTAATACAGAATACGATGAAATTCAATTTGTTTATAATTTTTGTCATTTTTGTTTTAAAAAATTAAATTAACACTAAAATCACTAAAATAGAGACAAATTAAAAAAACGCGAAACTTTATACTGTTCCCCGTTACTGGCGGTATTTGGCGTAACCTTGCACACAAGAAATCAATCAAGTTCACGCTTCACGTGAACATTGTTACTCTCTCTCTTTGTGTGCTACTATCTAATCGCCAAATTTTTCCAGTAACAAGAATAAAGCCCAATGCTTTTCCAAAATATGTCTAACAAGGTCAATACAGCCCCTTTGCAAACTTTTTTTGAGTTCGCACGAAGACGGAACCTTCCCTGTCACCCTATTATACGAAGAAAAATGAAAAAGGTTACGTTTGGGGGAGAAAAATTTTGTTTTTTTTTGTTTTAACCAAAAAAAAGCGACCTTTGCTGTAAACACGAATGTCTATCAAACTTACTCAACCGTCAAATAATTACTGATAATCTTTTCGATATGAACGTCATTTTGAATTACATTATATACGATATACCACGTTGTTGCTCTATTACGTTTATAAGCATATACGTAGTTTCCATAATTTTTATGATTTTCATAATATGCTGGTTGATGCCTGATTTTGTTCGCTAAAGATTCACAAACGGCATATATATCATCAACGTATGATAATGCGCGTTCATACTCTAACTGGCGCTTTTCCCATGTCATAAGACCCAAAAGGATCTGTTTGAAGTCGGTAGTAGCGGTATCACTGTAATAAACCATTTTCACTATAGTATTTTGTCACAAAATCTTTACATTCGCGAACAAATTCATCTCCGGTAATATATCCTTCTGGCGCCTTGCCACTTTCAACCACAAGGCAATACCGCTGTAAATCATTGACAACACGTTTGCCTGTGGAATAATTATCTGCTATTTTTACTGTTACCATATTGATTAATTTTTAGTTCTCCTTATTTTCGACCCCAAAAAGTCGCCTGCGATTAGGAGTTGCAAAGATGGGAATTATTTCTTGAAAAACAAAAATTTTTGAGTTTTTTGAAAAAAAATGCTAACTTTGCGGCGTGAATAATTATTAAGAACTGTAAGAATTTATAAAATGAATAACGATGAAAACATATCATTTGCAGATTTAAGGGCATTTTTAGCAGAATCGGCAATAGAGTTCGATCGCAAGTTAGCGGATTCGCAGGCGGCTGCCGAAAAAAGAAACGCGGACTTCGAGCGTAAGTTAGTGGAGTCGCAGGAAGCGTTCGACTTGAGAATGCAAAAGTTGAATGATTCAAGCGCTAAAACCGAAAATATTGTTAAAAATCTTGCGCAGCAGTTAGGCGGCATGGGCAACAGCAATGGCGCAGCAGCAGTTGATTTTTTCTATAATTCATTTCTATACGGTCCTAAAAATATATTTGGCGAAAATTTTGACGATGTTTTCAAAGAAGAAAAGCGAAAGACCAAAAAAGGCGGCGAAGACGAGTACGATATTCTGATGTTCAACGGACAGGCAGTCTGCATAGTGGAAGTGAAGTACAAAGCCGACACAGACGATATACCGGGCGTTTTGAAAAAAGTACAAACCTTTAGAATGAATTTTCCCGAACACTCCGACAAAAAACTGTACCTTGCATTAGCAAGCATGTCATTTCATTCGCTTACCGAAAAAGCCTGCAAAGACAACGGAATTGCCATAGTAAAGCAGGTAGGCGACACTGTAGTAATTAACGACAAGCATCTGAAAGTGTTCTAACAAGCACAATACCACCGCTTCCACACAAAAAGTCGTAGAAACTTTTTTTTACATGTTCAAATAAAATTTGGGTGATTCTGATAAATAAATGTTATTTTTGCGAAATTTTTTAAAAAGCATCGGTTATGTCATTTTTTACGGATAAAATAATATTTGAAGGTCTTACGTTCGATGATGTGTTGTTAGTACCTGCATATTCGGAAGTATTGCCTCGCGATGTAGACCTTGCCACGAGGTTTTCGCGCAACATTAAGTTAAATGTGCCGGTTGTTTCAGCCGCCATGGATACGGTTACCGAATCAACTATGGCTATTGCCATTGCCCGCGAAGGCGGTATCGGAGTTGTTCACAAAAACATGAGCGTTGAAGATCAGGCAAAGCAGGTAAAAATAGTTAAACGCGCTGAAAACGGTATGATTTACGACCCTGTTACCATCAGAGCAACATCTACAGTGGGACATGCTGACCGCCTCATGGCAGAATACAAAATCGGCGGTATTCCCGTAGTTGACGAGCATCACAGGTTGTTGGGCATAGTAACCAACCGCGACCTGCGTTTTGAAGAAAATTTAGACCGTCTGATAAAGGACGTGATGACCCATGCGCCTATAATTACAGCCACAGCAGGAACAACGCTCGAAAGCGCTGCAAACATTCTGCAACGTCACAAGATAGAAAAACTCCCCGTTGTGGACGACAACGACCGCCTCATCGGGTTGATTACTTACAAGGACATTACAAAGGCAAAAGACCGTCCTAACGCCTGCAAGGACGAATTCGGACGTTTGCGCGTTGCAGCCGCCGTAGGTATCGGCGCCGACACTTTCGACCGCATAGAAGCCTTGGTAAAAGCCGATGTGGACGCAATTATTATTGATACCGCGCACGGTCATCATTCAAACATTATTGAAGCGCTCAAAACGGCAAAATCACAATATAAGGATGTTGATTTCATAGCAGGCAACATTGCTACGGGCGAGGCTGCGCTGATGCTTGCCGAGGCGGGCGCCGACGGCGTGAAGGTTGGTATTGGACCCGGCTCAATATGTACTACGCGGATTGTTGCAGGCGTAGGCGTTCCGCAACTGTCGGCTATTTACAACGTTGCAGAAGCAATGAAACAGCACGGAATACCTGTTATCGCCGATGGAGGCTTGCGTTATTCGGGCGACATTGTTAAAGCCCTGGCGGCAGGCGCGCACAGCATAATGGCAGGCTCGTTGCTTGCAGGCGTGGACGAATCGCCCGGAGAAACAATAATATACAACGGACGAAAATACAAATCGTACAGAGGCATGGGATCAATCGAGGCAATGCAAAAAGGCTCGAAAGACAGATATTTTCAGGAAACAGAAGACGACGTCAGAAAAATGGTGCCGGAAGGTATCGAAGCGCGGGTACCCTTCAAAGGAGCGCTCTCGGAAGTAGTCTTCCAAATGATTGGCGGACTGCGCGCAGGAATGGGATATTGCGGAGCTGCAAACATTGAGGCGTTGCATAAATCGAAATTTGTAAGAATAACGCACTCCGGCGTAGCAGAAAGCCATCCGCACGGAGTAACTATAACCCGTGAAGCGCCGAATTACAGCAGATAATAAATTTTTGCGCTCATTCCATTCTTATTGTCAGCGATTTATGTCTTTTCATCGTAGTTGTTGAAACATTTCCAAACCTTTTTTAAACGGTATTGATATTTTTTTCGATGATAACGTATTATAATCCAATAATCGCGACATATATTGTTGAATATCAATCGTAAAAAAAATGAAAAAATAAGATATTGACTTTAAAAACAATACCATTTTTTTGAAAAAAAAAAGTGTTTTTTATTTTTTTATTAAATTTTTTTACCCGATCTTGCCAAAGATTTAAAAAGAGTTTTTTTAGTAATAAAGAGTTATTTTACACGATGTTAAATACCATGCATCAAGAAATTTGGAACAGTTGTCTTCTGATAATCAAGGACAATTTGAGTAATGAAACGTACAAGGCTTTCTTTGAGCCAATTAAAGCGGTCAGCGTTAAGCAAAACGTTCTGACACTGGAAGTTCCGACCATGTATTATTATGAATACATAGAGGAGCATTATGTTGATCTTTTGAAAAAGGTCATAAGGCGCGAGTTAGGTCCTGACGCCAAATTAGAATATAGCATTCCAAACAGCAAAACCGGAATAGGCTCTCGTTTTCCGGGCGAAAAAAATGCGCGAATACCTGAAAATCAAACAGCGCCGCCGCCAATTACCCCGCCTATACGCGACCCGTTTATTATTCCGGGGTTGAAACCTTTGAATATAGCCCCGCAACTGAATAAAGAGTACTCGTTCAATAACTTTATTGAAGGCGACTGTAATTGTTTAGCCCGCTCGGCAGGATTGGCGGTTTCCGAAAAACCCGGAAAAACCCCATATAACCCGTTGTTTCTGTATGGCGCTTCTGGATTGGGAAAAACTCATCTGGCGCAAGCAATCGGCATAAAAGTGAAAGAAGAAAATCCGGAAAAAATTGTGCTGTACGTGAACGCTTCAAAGTTCACCACACAATACATGGACGCTACCGCTGCAAGTAAAAAACACAAAACAAATGACATAAATAATTTCATACACTTTTACCAATGTATTGACGTTCTGATAGTTGATGATGTTCAAGAGTTTGTAAACAAACCGGGAACGCAGGACATATTTTTTGAAATATTCAATCATCTGCATCAGCGCGGAAAACAGTTGATTTTAACTTCCGACAAGCCCCCCGCAGAATTGGACGAAATCATCAAAGACCGTTTGCTTTCGCGCTTCAAATGGGGGCTGCCCGCAGAATTGCAAAAACCCGGATACATGACGCGTTTGGAAATTCTTAAAAATCGCGCTTATCGAGACGGAATAGAACTGCCTGAAAACGTACTCGAATTTGTAGCAAAAAACGTTGTGGACAATGTTCGCGAGTTGGAAGGCACATTTATAAGTTTACTTGCGCAGGCTACCCTTGCAAAGAAAGATATTACGCTCGAACTTGCGCAGACTACAATCGAAAAACTGACAAAGCAGACAAGGCGCGAACTTTCGATAGACTACATCGTTAAAGCGGTGTCCGACTATTACCGTATTGACGAAAAAAGTATGACGTCAAATACCCGCAAGCGCGAAATAGTGCAGGCTCGGCATGTGGCAATGTATTTCGCAAAGCAACTCACGAAAACATCGCTCAAAAGAATTGGCTCAATGTTAGGCAAAAAAGACCACGCAACAGTGCTTTATGCCTGTCGTACCGTAAATAATCTGATGGAAACCGATAGACGCTTCAAAATGCAGGTAGAGGAATTAGAAGCAAAATTGACGATTTGAACGCTCCTTTTTCTATATTTCAAATTCCGCTTATCCTTGCATCGAAATCGCCGCGCCGCATAGAAATGATGCAGCAGGCAGGATTTAATGTTAAAACGATGCCGGTAGACGGCATTGACGAATTGTACCCGCCGCATCTGCAAAACGAAGAAATACCGCTGTTTCTTGCAGAACAGAAAGCAGACCATTTTTTTCGCAAATATAACATAAGCGATGATACCGTAGTTGTGACGGCTGATACTATTGTGCAGATAAACAATAAAACGCTTGAAAAACCGGCTGACAGACAAGAAGCAATCGAAATGTTGAAAACGCTTTCAGACAATATACATTATGTATATACAGGGGTTTGCCTTGCAACAAATCTAAAACGATACAGTTTTTTTGATGAAAGCAGGGTGTTTTTCAGAAAGTTATCATACGAGGAAATAACTTTTTATGTAGACAATTATAAGCCTTATGACAAGGCTGGGGCTTACGGCATACAGGAATGGATTGGTTATGTGGGAATTGAAAAAATCGAAGGCTCTTACCTAAACGTTGTAGGATTGCCGGTTCACAAACTTTATTGCCATCTAAACGATTTCTTAAAAGAAAAAGATTAAAACATTTTCCATCTGAAGAACTGTATTCTTCTTCCGATGTAAGTGGCGTTCATCGGAATGTTGTATGCAAGGGTAATTTCGTGAGAACCTACGTTGTGGGAAGAAATCATGTCGCTGAAACCGTAATCGTATGAGTATAAGACGCGAATTCTTTCAAGTAATGTTAATCCAACGGTTATTCCCATATTCATCGGGTTGCGGTACGCAACGTTTACGATGAGGTTATTATCATAGCGAACTCCCATTATTACTTCGTAGGTGTTTTGCCATTGGTTAAAGTGCCAAGTTGCGCCGGGTATAAAGTCCCAATGTGGGTTTATTGACAATTTTGCCCGCGAATATACAAAATAATTTCTCATTGGACGGTCATAAATTGGGTCGCTGTCGCCAAAAATTGTGCCAAAGTTTGAAATCATGTGCGTTGCTGCGGCTCCAAATTCAAATCTGGCTGCATTAAACTCAATTCCGAAATCCAAATCGGGTCTTGTATCTGATTTTGTTTCCATTGGTATTGAAGGGTCGTCGGGATGGCTGGGAAAGAAATAATCGCCGCCTTTGTAAACGTTGTTGATTACTCCTAACCCTAATCCTAACGAAAGAAACGCATCATCGTTTATTGGCGCATAGAAAGCGTAGTTAAGTTTGATATTTTTGGTTTGTTTTGGTCCATACTCGTCCATTACAAACCTTGCGCCAAAGCCCGATCGCAAAGAGTTTACAAAGCCGTGCGCCTGCGCTGCTTGAGACGACATGCCCGTAAATCCTATCCATTGCATACGCATGGTGGCGGCTATGTTAATGTCGCCACCTTTACCGGTACTCGCCGGATTGATCAACGCGCGCAGATTAGTTTGTTGAAAAAACAAAGGATCAAGCTGAGCATTTGTTGTGCTAACAATTCCAAAAACAATAATTAATGTATATAAAAATCTTCTCATCGTCATAAAAATAATGTTACTTCACCAGTAAATGTTCTCATTTCGTTATTATTCATTCTGCGTTTTAGCACGTACAGGTAAGTGCCTTGAGGAACTAATCTGCCTCTGTAATTGCCGTCCCAGCCTTCTCCGCCGTCGCGCGTTGTCGAATAAATCAACAATCCGGCGCGATTATATATCTCAAGCTCGTCGCCTTCGCGAATATAGCCTTGAAGAAATACATCATTTAAGCCGTCAAGGTTAGGGGTGAATACATTTGGCAATTTTTTGCTTTCTATCCAGACCCTCAAAAAATCTTGCGCAACACAGCCATTAGCATCGGTAGCAAAAACTTGAACATCGTAAAATCCTAATTCTGCGTCAAAACCAAATACATTATTTATTCCTGACTGCTGAATTACCTGATTTTCAAACAGCAGTCTGTAACTTTCAAAGCCCGGCGTTGCCGTTACAGTTATTGGTTCGCCCTCAAAAACATTTTCCATGGGACGATCCAATGACAAAGTTACGGGCGTTCGTTGCAACACTCTTATATCAACGCTTTCTCTGAATGTAGTTCTACCGTCGGAGATGGTTACTTCGTATCTGGTATTTGACTGCGGAAAATCTTCCATTACGGCTACGCTTCTTCCGTAGGGATGCCACGTGTAGGTAACCTGTCCTGTTCCGCCGTTGATTACGGGAGTTATTATTACCGGCTGATTGGGGCAAACCTGATCGCCCGGAGGATAAACCCTCAAAGAAACTTCCATCGGGAGATACGGACGCTGTACTCTGACGTTAAAATCGCAAGTATCAACGTTTCCGGCTCGGTCGCGAATTAAATATCTTATGGGAGTGACGCCCAAAGGGAAAAGCGAACCCGAACGATAACCTCTCAGGCGCGTGAAGTGCCTGAAAACGTCGTCATCATCATCGTCATCGGCTTTTTCGTCCATAGCTAAAATGCCATCGCAGTTATCCGTAAAAATCAAATCATACAGAACTATGGCAGAATATTCATTCTCATTTATGTACCAGTCAATACCGTCCACAGGACAATTTCCCTGCGGTTTTTCTCTATCTCTAACCTGAACTGCCTGCAACTTATAATCTCGGTTGCCTGCAATATCCTGCACCCACCACATAAGCGACTCATCGCCAACGTTAAACGTATATTCAGGCTCTAACGGAGGGATATTTTCGTTAGGCGCAAGCGGTGGCGAGATAAATAAAACAAGTTTCTCTTCGGGAGTACAATCGTCTGCTACTAACGGAATTTCAGGAATGATAGTGGCAAAACATTCATTCGGTTGGTTATCAACAACGATTGGCGGAAGCACGTTTGAAAGAAACCACGGCAACGTAATATCCCTCGAGTATATGAGAGCAGTACGTGGACCGTTGCTCTCGCATAAATTGCCATACGTTAGGAATACATAGTAAGAATATGCGTCATCTCTTGTTTGTAAAATGGGGGTTTGATAATATGGCAATAATGTTTCGGTACCAAAATATCCGCCATCTATCGTTGGGTCTAAAGGTACTGATTTGTCGGGGGTTTTAAACCATCGGAGGCTCGGATTTTGACTCACAATATCGGCTCTGAATCCTACATTAACTCTGGTTTCTGTATCGGGGCATATCTGGTCAGGATAAGTTAGCGTCAATGCGTCAATGTCTGAAATAGCCCTTACCAAAACCGTTACAGGTTTCTTCAGGCTTTCGCATCTGTTAGTTGCGTGTATAGTTTGGGTAACGTAATATTCTACCAGTTTTGCAACGCTTGTATTGACAGTTTCTTCTGTCGAGGTCGAAAAATGCGTCAAACTATTACCTTCATACCATTTAATATCTGTCCCTACTGCCGTAATTATAACGCCCACGTCGTTCAGACATACTTCCCAATAATTATCATCTTGTGTCGGCGGATAATTAATGGTATGCTCCAAAGTTGGCATGGGAGGTAATGGCAGTATCGTCGCTTCTGCTACTGTTACACCGCTTTCGCAAGCGATTACAATAGGGTTGCCACTTTCATCTTCGTATTTCTCAATTTCTACAGAGTACGACACCCACCATTTTTGAATACCGGCTACATTAGCATTGGGCGTGGGAGCGCCGTCGGGACGAAAAGCGCCGGGAACAAGTGGATTGCTTTCATCAAATTCAAACCACTTTGTAGGGTTGTCTCCTTTAGTTATTACATTGCTACAGGAGTTTCAAACTGACAATATTCCGTATTGCCAGAAGGCGTCGGCAGGTCGGGAGTGGATTCAACCCACATATTTATACTCGCAGATGCAGTCGAACCGCATTGATTCCACACAGTCAAAGTAACTGTATTATTATTATACTCAATAATAGTTTCGTTAATTACAAATGGCTTTACTTCATTTGGTACGACAAAATCATCGTCGCTTTTTTCAAGCGTACCTGCTCGCTGCCATTCATATCTTATCAAATCGCTTCCATTGTGAGGAATTGGATTATTTGTGACCGTAGCGGTAAAAGCGTCGCCCAAGCAGGTTTTTCTTGCTGAAATTACGGGTACTCCGGGTAATCCGTGAACTTTTAATTCAACCTCGTTTGTCGTTTGAGCGCAACCTATATCTAAGGGATCGAAGGTAAGTTTTATTGAAACAACAGCGCGATAAACTCCTGAACGTCCAAAATAAAATATCGGATCGGTAAGACCAGTAATGTTTTCGCCTTGCGGGGATTCCCAACCGCCGATAGAATTTTTTACTTGCCATGCGTAACTGAAAGTGTACAAATCGGCGTGTCCTGCGGCTGGGTTTGGCACATTATTCAGTTCAACAGAAAACGGGTGCTGATTACCTTCGCAAATAAATCCAAGAGCAGGACCTACAGGTTGCTGTGTAATACCTATTAAAGTTACAGGGATGGTTTCTTGAGGACAAACGTCGTTCTCCGTTACTATGCCTTTATAAACTCCTGGCATATTGGGTTTATAATCCATACTTGTCGCTCCAGCTCCGACTACATTTGTCCAGCCGCCTCCTTCACTTTGTATTTGCCATTGAAATCTGTATGTATTACCCGTAGTTTCAACCACACCAACAGTAAACTGATGATCATCGCAAATTACGCCGTGACTTGGCTGTGCTGAAATACCGGTTACCGTTATAAGCTGGGAAGAAACAACACATTCTTTGGTACCAGTCACTTCAACTCTTAAATGGTAGAGGCCAGCCACGCTCGTTGAATATACATTGCTATTCGCTCCAGCTACATTTGTCAATACGCCTCCTTCATATTTCTGCCATTGATAACTGTATCCGTATCCCGCTGGCGGACTTATATCAAATGACATTGTATGAGATGTTGCGCAAAATAAACTGCCGTGGGGCAGCGGTAGTGAGCCAAAAACATATCCAACAATGCAAGGATCCTGCGCCGCTACCCGCAAAACGCCCGATAACAGCAACATTAACAGCAATAACCATCGTTTGCTCAAAGGATTGTATGTAACTCTTTCTGTCGTCATTAATTCAATTTTATATGTTTACCTCTATTATATACGGAAAAAAGTAAAAAATGTTACATTTTTTCGATTTTTTTTCACATTTTTTTTTGCAGCAAAAAAATTTTATTAACTTTCGCAAATTTTATAAACATTAAATATTAAACAAATATGAAACTTTGTATTGAACATGTATCGCAATTTGCGTCGAAAGAAAAAGTTTATGCGCGCAAAGAAGAAGCGTTGAAATCTGTTAAGGCTCTGTATGAAAAAACGGGGCAAGGCTCCGATTTTTTGGGCTGGGTACATTTACCAACCTCAGTTGCCGAAGGTGAAATTTCTGCAATAGAAGAATTGGCAACGTTTTACAAGGCAAACGCCGAAATAGTGGTAGTGATTGGCATAGGCGGCTCGTATCTGGGAGCAAAAGCCGCGTTGGAAGCGTTGTCCGACAATTTCTGGGCTATGAAGGAAAGCGAAAATCCAAAAATTATTTTTGCCGGACAAAACATCAGCGAAGACTACATGTACGAATTGTTAGATCTTTTGGAAACGCGCAAATACGGTATCGTGGTTATTTCCAAATCGGGAACAACAACCGAGCCTGCCGTTGCGTTCAGGCTGTTGAAGAGCCATCTTGAAAAAAAGGTTGGCAAGGCGCAGGCAAAAGACCTGATAGTTGCCGTTACCGATGAAAAACGCGGCGCGCTTCGTACTCTTGCCGTGCAGGAAGGTTATCGCACATTTGGTATCCCCGACGATGTTGGCGGTCGTTTTTCGGTACTCACCCCCGTGGGTTTGCTGCCAATAGCGATTGCCGGTTTCAACATTCGTCAGTTGCTTCAAGGCGCAGCCGATATGCAGAAAGCCACCGCGCCCGACGTACCCTTCGAGGAAAACATCGCAGCCATCTATGCCGCCACCCGCAACGAATTGTACGATGCAGGCAAAACCGTTGAAATACTTGCGGGTTATCACCCCAAGTTGCTGTATATCACAGAGTGGTGGAAACAACTCTACGGCGAAAGCGAAGGCAAAGAAAACAAAGGTATTTTTCCTGCGGGCGTTACCTTCACTGCCGACCTGCACTCTATGGGACAGTACATTCAGGAAGGTTTGCGCAATATCTTCGAGACCGTTATCACGGTTGAACGAACTGCCCACAAACTTCGCATACCCAACGATCCCGAAAATTTGGACACTCTGAATTTCCTTTCGGAAAAACGGATAGACGAGGTAAACAAAATGGCTGAACTCGGCACTATGCTTGCCCATGTGGACGGCGGCGTTCCCAACATTCGCATAGAAATACCCGCAATTAACGAGTACAATCTCGGTATGTTGTTCTATTTCTTTGAAATAGCCTGCGGCATAAGCGGATATATGCTCGGCGTTAACCCGTTCGACCAGCCCGGTGTTGAAGCGTACAAGAAAAATATGTTTGCGCTGCTTGACAAACCCGGCTTCGAGGAAGAAAGTAAAAAAATTAAAGCGCGATTGAGTTGAAAATTATTGCCGTAGGTATGAATTATCCTTCGCACGTGAAGGAAATGAGTTCTATCCTGTCGCCTGAGCCTGTAATTTTCTGCAAGCCCGACAGCGCGTTGCTGTTGAACAACAAGCCGTTTTTTTACCCCGACTTCTCGACCGATATACAGTACGAAACGGAAATAGTGGTAAAACTCAACCGTCTGGGAAAAAATATAGCCGACCGATTTGCGCACCGCTATTACAGCGAAATAACCGTTGGCATTGACTTTACCGCCCGCGACCTGCAAAAACGCTGCAAAGAAAAGGGGCTTCCGTGGGAAATTGCAAAAGCGTTCGACAACTCGGCGGCTATCGGGCGTATGCTGCCCAAAAGCGCATTTGCCGATGTAAATGCCATAAATTTTCATTTGGATATTAACGGCGTAACCGTGCAAAAAGGCAATACCAAAGATATGATTTTCAATATTGACCGGATAATAGCCGATGTTTCCAAATATTTTACCCTCAAAATTGGCGATTATATATTTACGGGTACTCCGCGCGGCGTAGGTCAGATAAAGATTGGCGATCATTTGCAGGCTTATCTGGAAGGCGCATTGGTATTGGATTTTAAGATAAAATAACGTTAAAAAACATCATTTTTTTTATTTATCAAAAATAATGCGAACTTTGCGCAAAAATTTTTTAGGTAATTTAATTTATTGTAATTACGATGATGAAAAGACGTATTTTTTTGAAAAACACTTTTGTCGGCGCAGCGGCTTTAGGTTTAAATTCGTGTTCTTCAGGCGGTCTTTTGACAAAATTCATGCAAAAAACATCTGATGATTTAGCCCCTGCTGTTGCCTTAGGATTTGATGACGGACCTAGTCCTGTTACTTTGGAAATTTTAGACATTTTAAAACAGCATGGCGTTCATGCCAGCTTTTTTGTACTTGGGCGCAAGGTAGAGGCAAATGCAGACATAATCCGTCGTATAGTGGCTGAAGGACACGATATTGGAAACCATAGTTGGAGTCACCCGCATCTATCAGAAATAAGTTTAGAAGATGCTCTAAAACAAATGCACGACTGCGATGTAGCATTAGAAAATGTTCTGGGATACAAACCAACGCTGGCTCGTCCTCCATACGGTTCTACTCGCAACGATTTGGGTTACCCCATGATAGTGTGGAATCTTGATCCAAAAGACTGGCGCGACCACGATGCCGAACTCGTTTCGCATCGCATATTAACAGAAGTTACGCCCGGCGCATTGGGTATTTTACACGATGTTTATCCCACCACCGCACAAGCTGTAAGAATTTTCCTGCCCAAACTCATGGAAATGGGATATAAAGCGCTTTCCGTTACAGAACTTTTTGATTATTACGGACAAACCCCGCAAATAAACCGGAGTTATTACCATGTTGATATTGCATAAGGTGGTAGCAAACTAATGCCCTGAAAAAAAAGCATAAAGTTTGATTACAAATAATCTTCCGCTTTTATTATTTTTCTGGTTTTGCTTGTTATGAATATATACATAACCGGTATAACAAACAGCGTTA
>Ga0099364_10006766_pt1 | contig 16613 bp, 15 predicted proteins | sample TergutTh196P3_FD_73070 | JGI IMG/M metagenome (GOLD analysis project Ga0099364, IMG submission 73070) | Microcerotermes parvus P3 segment gut microbial communities from Pointe-Noire, Republic of the Congo - Th196 P3 | ecosystem: Host-associated > Arthropoda: Insects > Digestive system > Gut ... | reverse complement strand
TTATCCCCGACCCGAGGACCAAACCGGTTATTGCCGCTATTGGCAAACCCACAAAATACAAAGAACCCACGTCGTAATACATAAGCGCGTTCACGTCGCCTCCGGCGCGAAGGACTCCTATCCCCATCGTAAAGCCAAGCGTGCGTATGGGCGCGGCCAGAGCAAGGATAAAAAGCATGTTGACGGCGTTGGAAACAGCGCCGTCCGACAAATCAAAGAGCGGAAACACATACGGTTCGACTATAGAAAAACGCGCAAGCAGCAGCATCACGCCTGACGCGATGCCCATCAAAAACGCAAGCGCGACTAGCGACCTTGCTATGCTTTCAGCGCGATCCTGCCTCCCTGCGCCTATTTCCCTGCCTACTATGACCGCCGTCGCGTTGCCGCAGGCAAAAATGGAGACGGCAAAAAGACGATCAAGGTTCCCTGCAATGTTGAATGCCGCGAGGATCGATTGGGCGTCGCCCATATGCCCAAGAATCACGGGATATAGCATCGCGCCAAATCCCCACAGCGCCTCATTGATCAAAACCGGGGTCGAATATCGGACAAAATCCTTCAAAATCGTCATGCCGGGCATCAGGATAAGCTTGATTTTAAGCGGCAAATGGGAATTGCGGATAGCATAGACAGAAATGATGACGACCTCCAACGCACGCGCGCACAGCGTCGAAATCGCCGCGCCCTCCAAGCCGAGGGCAGGCATCCCGAGCTTGCCAAAGATTAGAACCCAGTTGCCGAAAATATTAAAAACAGCGGAAATAGAAAGGACTAAAACGCCCAGCCGGGCGTTTTCCATGCTGCGCTGACAAGAGATATAGACCAGGCTGATGGCATTGAGGATCATTGAAAAGCCGACTATGCGAAGATATGGCGCCCCCAGAACGACGAGCGAACCGTCGTTTGTGACGAGGCTAAGTACCCCATTCGGGAAAAAGCACACCACGCAGGCCCCCGTGAGCGAGAGGGCCAGGGCAAAGAGCAACCCGACGCCAAGTACGCGATTGATCGCGTCAGTGTTAGCCTTGCCCCAATACTGCGAGACGAGAATTCCAATGCCGCTTTGCAAGCCAAAAGTGAGAATCAAAAAAACAAAGAGCGGGGTGGTGGCAGTGGTGGCCGCCGCGAGGTACTCTTCGCCAAGCATTCCGACCATAAGCGTATCGGAAAGGCTGACGGTCTGAGCGATAAGGTTCTGCAGCATCATAGGTATCATCAGGGAAAACACGCCCCGATAAAACCCCTTTGGCTGTTTTAATACATTTGTCATTTAATTCAGCCGACTTCGTTGATAAGATCATCCAAGTACGGCGAATTCATATATTTCCCCGTCATATTCAGCGCGTCCCCATTTTCCGAGGTCAGGAACGTGTTGCCGTAGAGCAGGGTGTTTATCTCGCCTTCCACTGACGGCTGGAGCGTGAGCACCATGTTCGGAACGATCTCCATTGTGTTTTCCGGCGATATGTCCACGCCGTCCCCGAGGTCGCATCCCATGCCGTGCCCGGCCCAGTAGTTCATATTCATCCCATGCTTCCTGATTACGGCATCGACGGCATTGTGGACATCGCAAACCCTGTTGCCGGGGCGCGCGGCGTCCGCCGCCGCAGCCTCAGCCTCGAGCGCAACCTTCCAAATCTCATAAGCATCCGGATGCGCGGCCCTGTCCATGAATATGGGGCGGATAAGCTGCGTCCAATAACCGCCGGGACCCGCGATTTCCGCGGAGTAGACGAAAATGTCGGTCGGGTCAAGCTGCGCGCCGGTCGGCCTGTGTATGGTGGCGAACGGCTTTTTTGACTGCACGAGGACAAGCAGCTCTTCCGCGCCCCGCTCGGACAGATACCCCATCGCCCTGCCTATAAGCTGACATTCCGTCATGCCGGGCTTAATGCAACGCACGAGGTCCTCGAAGGACTCCACGGCCAGATCCGAAGCCAGTATCGTCAGCGCCCTCTCATATTCGGATTTGTTGGACCTCAAAACGGTGAAAGCGTCCGTTATGTCGACGAATTCCGCTTTGGACCCCGTAAGCGCGGTGTAAATCCCATATGGTATTTCCTCGGGAGTCGCCCAACCGATGCGCGGTTTGTCCTGGGGAAGCTTTTCCACAAGGCCGAGGACGGACGGAACCATGTTTCCCAAATAGAGGTTTTCGGTTTCGACCCAGCTCCTGTTGGGATATTTATTCCTGTCTCCCGCCATAGGAAGGAAAAACGCCGGCTCCTTGCCCCGCTCCTTGAAAACGAACGCGCGGCGCGATGACAGCGGGATTCCCGCGACATATTTGACGTGAGACTGATAAGCTTGCTGCGCCGGGGACGTGAAAAGCACTGCGTCAAGGCCGTTGGCTGCCATCATTTTGTCGATTTTTTCCATACGGGTCTTTTTTTCGCTAAAAAACTCCGCCCTTTGAATTGCCATAATTTCCTCCTTAACATATACATACCTTCGCTTAAAGCGCGGTTATCTTTCAAGACGGATTATATTGCCTGCACACCGCTTTGTCAATGGACATGCTTGAATTTGAAAGTTATTGCATTTCCGTGATTCGCACAGTATAATGATGTTCAATGCGGCTTTGGAAGGAGGGGTCCCCCTGATAACGGTAAGCATAAGATTCATGCTCAATCTCAAATCCTCCCCTGAATTGAAACTCGGAAAAAAGACCGTCGACGTAGAAATTGACGAAGGAACGGCATTCGGCGATTTCCTCTCCGGGCTGGAACGCCATTTCGGGCCGGAGCTGGCGGACGAAATCTATGATTCACAGAACAGCGCCCTGCGGGAGACGGCCAAGCCGATAATAAACGGCTCTCCGATACATAACCTTGACGGCATGGACACGGTCTTGCGGCAAGGGGATAATATCCTATTTCTCCCCCTCATTACGGCGGGATGAGCGAAAAGACATATTTTTATTCTTGGAGGTAGCAGATGAAAGTAGCCTTGATGATCAACCGCGAAAACTATGAAAACTATTCCAAATGGGAGGGGCACGGATGGGAACTGCTGCACCTCGGCAATGGCGAACCTGACGTGGAAAAAGTCATTGCGACGGGCGCCGACGCGCTTGTCGTCGATGCCGTCATGAGGATAGGCCCGGAAATAATAGAAAAAATGCCCGGCCTGAAACTCATACACTCGCAAGGCGTCGGATTCAACGCCATTGACATCGGCGCGGCGCGCAAGGCCGGCGTCTATGTGTGCAACTGCGCCGGGACCAACGCCCGGGCCGTCGCCGAACAGTCGGTATTGCTCATATTGGCGCTAATCAAAAAATACAAATGGAATGAAAACATGATTTACGCCGACAGGCAGATGGAAGCGAAAATGGCATGCTTCAAGGACGCCTTGCCGGAACTCGGCTCAATGACCGTCGGCATCGTCGGGTTTGGCGCGATAGGCCGGCAGCTTGCCGCGCTGCTGAAACCCTTCGAATGCAAAATCAACTACTATGAAAGCCTAGGCGACCTCGGCATTGAAGGACTCGCGTTCATGCAGCCGGAAGAACTGTACTCAAGCAGCGACATCGTATCGCTCCATGTCCCGGTCACAGAGGAAACGACGGACATGATCAACGCCGAGAGTCTGAAACTCTTCAAGCGCGGCGCGATACTGATAAACACGGCGCGCGGGGAGCTAATGGATAACAAAGCCGTCGTGGACGCGCTCGTATCGGGACAGCTTGGCGGGCTGGGCGCCGACACGCTTGCCCCCGAGCCGTTTTTGCCGGAAAACCCTGTGCTGAGCGCATTGCCGGAAGAACAGCGGCATAAAGTCGCCCTCTCGCCGCATGTCGCCGGAATCACCGCAGGCTACTTTTACCGCGCATATGAATGCGTCAGGAAAAACATCGAGGCCGTCGAACGGGGAGAAAAGCCCGTATGCATCGTGAACGGCCTGTGAGCGGAGAGGCGTCGGCGGTATACGCGATGGGAGTCGATATCGGCTCTTCAACGTCGAAATGCGTCATTCTGCGCTCAGGCGCCGCAATAGCGATAGCGGCATCGGCCATAAGCCGCGGCGGCACGGGCACGGCTTGGCCTGAAAAAGTAATGCAAACAGCGCTCGACAGCGCGGGGATGACAATAGGCGAAATAGCATACATATCCGCGACGGGCTACGGGCGCAACACATTTGCGCCCGCAAACAAGACATTCAGCGAACTGAGCTGTCACGCGAGAGGCGCGCTGTTTTTCCACCCGGGCGCGCGAATGGTGATCGACATAGGCGGGCAGGACTGCAAGGCGATGAAGCTGACGGAAGACGGCAAGCTGGACGGCTTTGCGATGAACGACAAATGTGCGTCCGGCACAGGCAGGTTTCTTGAAGTCATGGCAGGAGTGCTTGACGTCGGACTTGCGGACATGGGAAACTTGAGCTTTGGGGCGGAGCGCATTATCGACATCACCTCCACATGCACCGTCTTTGCGGAATCTGAGGTGATATCGCAACTGTCAAAAGGCGCCGACAGGCGCGCGCTCGTCGCAGGGATACACCGCAGCGTTGCCGTCAAAGCCGCAGGCATCGCCAAACGCCTCGGCGTCACGCCCCCTGTGATCTTCACGGGAGGCGTCTCGCAAAACGCCGGCGTCGTCAACGCGCTTTCGATTGAACTAGGCACCGACATCCACACCGACCCACGCGCGCAACTGGCCGGCGCAATCGGCGCAGCAATTCTGGGGGAAGACACGGGGACGGCTCTATTGTCTTCGTCTCTTTTCAATAAGGAGCGCCAATAAACATGCTGAATATAGCGATTCGTGAAGATACGCTGGCGGACATGACGCTGCTCAAAGTGTACATTTCTCGGTACATGGGCGGCGTCCCTTTCAGTTTGAAAACATATTTCGACGGCGAACGGCTGCTGAGCGACCTGCCGGATAACGCGTTACAAGTCACACACACCCCGTCTTTGCGAGCCGCAGCGAAGCAATCCAGTACTTTTTGCGCCGATTTAAATGTTCTTTCTGGATTGCCGCGTCGCTACGCTCCTCGCAAAGACGATTCTTAGTGTTTTCCAATGCCGTGTGACTTGTAACGATAACGCTTGAGCCCCTGTCTTCCCTGACTTCCCTTCTATTGCCATATGCTGTGCAATCTGTTATTATCATAGAACAAAGTTGACGAGGGGGATTTTTGCAATGTTATGGAAAGAAAAGCTTCGTATCGGCGTGGATATAATCGACAGTCAGCATAAGGAGTTGTTTGACAGGACGGAGCAACTGCTGAAAGAAGTGTACGACAACGGCGTTGCGAAAAAAAGAGAATGCATCGACGCGATTCTTTTTTTGAAAAACTACGCCGTCAAGCATTTTGCCGATGAGGAAGCTTACCAACGGTCAATAGGTTTCGAGGATTATGCGGCGCACAAAAAGCTGCACGCAGAGTTCATTAAAAAGGTTCTGGAACATGAGAAGAAGATGCTCGCTTCCGATTTTGCGGAAAAAGATGTGAGGGAGTTTACGGGTACGCTCATTGCGTGGCTTTTGTATCATGTAGCCGACAGCGATCAGAAAATCGGAAAAACCATTAAAGAAAAACAACAGCCAAAAGCACTGAACAAGCACAGCGAGATAGTGCATTTTAGCGTTTGCGATGTTTTGCACAAAATGGCAGGGTTTGACGTTGCGCTTATAAAGGAAGTGGAGCTGCATGGCGATGGTTATGATGAATCCATCAATATTGAGGTAGGGCTGACTGGAAACACCACCGGGTATATAACCTTGGTTTACCCGGATGAATTTGCCAAAAACATGCTTGGCTCAATGCTTGGGTTCGTACCGGCAACTATGACTGAACTGGAAATCTCGGCGTTGTTTGAGGTGTCTAATATAATATGCGGGACGATCAGCGGGCAGATATCAAATAACAGAGGCATTGTATGCGACATAACGATTCCTCAAATCGTAACGAGAACAAGCATAAGGCCGGACGAAAGAATCGCCCTTGACACGGGGCAAGGGGTAATGGAAACAGAAATCACGATTGAATATATTTGATGGTTTTTGCGTTCATCGTTAGACATTTGGGGTTTTGCAATGAGTATTGAAAATTTGCATTCGCTTTGCATGGGGTGCTTTTCCGCGCTGCATGCCGGCGTAGGGGCCTGCCCCGTTTGCGGGCACGACCAGGCTTCACAGATAGAGGCATCTTATCAGCTTTCCCCGCGCACGATCCTCAGCGGAAAATATATGGTCGGCAAGGTGCTTGGGGAGGGCGGCTTCGGCATAACATACATAGGCTATGACCTGAATCTGGACACTAAGGTAGCCATCAAGGAATACTACCCGTCCGGCTTTGTTACGCGCTCCAATACAGTATCGACCACCGTCCAGCCTTACGTCGGGGAGCAGGGTGAATTTTTCTTAATGGGCAGGGAACGTTTTGTGGATGAAGCGAAACGTCTTGCCAGATTCCGTTCGCTTCAGGGCATCGTCATGGTCAACGATTTTTTTGTCGAGAATGGCACGGCGTACATCGTTATGGAATATATCGAGGGGAAAACGCTCAAGAGTTATCTGGCGGACGCGGGCGGCAGGCTCCCTATGGCGCAGGTTTTGGATATGCTGACGCCGGTGTTCAATTCCCTGGCGAGGGTGCATGAGGGCGGCTTGATCCATCGTGACATCAGCCCTGACAATATTATGATATCGACCGACGGCAGCGTGAAGCTGCTGGATTTCGGCGCGGCCCGGGAGTTTAGCGAGGACGGCAACAAAAGTTTGTCCGTGCTTTTAAAGCATGGTTACGCGCCGGTGGAGCAATATCGCACGAAGGGGGTTCAAGGGCCTTATACAGATGTATACGCGCTTGCGGCGACTATTTATAAGGCGATAACCGGAGTTACCCCGGAGGCTTCGATGGATAGGGTGATTGAAAACACTATGGAGTCGCCGAGCAAGCTTGGGGTCATGCTGCCGCCGTATCAGGAAGCGGCGCTGATGAAAGGGCTGGCCATTCATCAGGGGGATAGGTTTCAGACGGTTTCGGAGCTTTATGCGGAGTTGAGAGTTGAGAGAGGAGAGTTGAGAGTTGAACAATCTCCGATCCAAAACTTGGCGCAGGCTGTGGAACAACCCCCGGCCCTGACGGGCCACCCCCTTCGACACGAAGGGGGCTTGGGGGACGCACACGCGAATTTTCCTCCGGCACCGGACTTGGCGCAGCACCCTGCCCCCTTCGCGCACGAAGGGGGTGCCGCGCAGCGGCGGGGGTTGTCCAACAAAAACAAAATCACCGCCGCCGTCGTGGCCGCTTGCGTAGTCATCGCGGTCGTTCTCGCGCTTGCTCTGCCGGGCTCGCGGAATGGCGACGGCACGATGTTCGGCGGAAGCGGGCCGGGCGTGTCTTCAAGCGGCGGGGCAGGCTCTATGCCAAATAGCGTTCTTACCGATGGGAGGGTAGATCCGTCCAAGATACCTGATTTGGCGTCACACACCTACCAACAGGCGGCGGATATTCTGGGAATGCTTGAAATCCCGTTCGCTGTCGAGGCGGAATACAGCGGTGTTGAGGAACCCGGGACGCTAATGTCGTATGACTATGACGAAGAAGACGAGCATGTGCGGCTAGTTCTCAGCGCAGGACTGCGGCCGGACGGGACGGGCGACGTAATGCCGCCTTTGCTGTTGGGCTTTACGACAAATTACGTTGACGGGCGGGGCGTCTCGGCAACGTTTACTGTTTTGCAAAACGGAGACCCCCGTGTATTCGGCGGACGGCTGGGCGTTGAGAGCCCAAGCGACCACGATGGCCTGCGCGAGCTTGAAGGATGGGGTGAGATTGAACCGTTTGAACCCAGGGTTTGGATATGTCAAATCAGCCGACCGATAATCAGAGAGATGGCAATCGCCGCTCGGGAGGGCCGGTTGGACTATAGCGATATTGATATGCGCTTGGTGGTGTATAACGTAACCAGAAGCTGGGAAAGGATCGGAGATGCTTCCGTGTATCCGGTCGATGTGCGTATTTCTTTCACCGATGCCGCCGCGCCTGAGATCACCGGGATCACGCTTGTATCAGGGCCAGATGATATAAGCGAATGGGGCATCGGCCATTTAGTCTATGTGCTGACGGGCGGCTTCCAGGAGGGTAAACGCTATCGTGTGCAAACAGACACAGACTATTTGTGGCTTGGCTTTGAGGCTACCTGCAAGGTAGACGGCGTGTTGGAGATCAAAGGTTCGGGGAGGATGAACACGCTGAACGAGCGCGCCGGATACCTCCCGCCGTTTATCGAGGTGGTGGAGTGCATTAGCTTCAGCGCGGGCGATGGGCCGGGCGCGGGCACGGCGGTGTTCTCCCGTATTGGCACCGGGACCGGTTCGCCTATCGACGAGAGCCAAATCCCGAACCTTATGGGGCGCAGTTACCCCGACGCTATGAACGCGCTCAGGCCGCTGGGACTTTTTGAATTTGGGTTCAGGGCAATACACAGCGCTTCGCACCCTGCGGGAACGATCATTGAACAGGATTTTGACGCCAGTTACGGGATAATCAATCTGGTATTCTCTGCGGGACCGGAACAGGCAGCCGGCGCGGATCCCAAGCCGATTATGCTTGGCGTCGCCATTGAACCAAATCGCCGGCCGGTAGCTGACACAGCCACGATGCGCTGGATAACGCCCCGGGTAAGCGGTGCATATTACTCATATGCATGGCATCAGCCAATATCCCTGCAACACTACGACTGGCGGCCTCATTTCCAAGGAGGGCAGGTTTCAGATGCGGAACCGATCATAAACCAAGTCTCGTTAGACTGGGTGGGACACGATATGTTCCGTGAGCAAAACTATGACGGGGGATACCGTCCAAATCTGCCGTCATTCTCCGGAGAAGATATGCTGCGTTTCGGCGTGTCCATGCATCTGGAAGGTTCCAATTGGCAGCCGTTTTCCGAAATACCGGATAGCCGGAAAGATGTGAGCGAAGCGAGGGTGCGCATGCTCGCCGGCCAAAGGAGCTTCCTGACGGGCGCCTCATATTTGGACTCCGAGCCTTATGAGGAAGAATTCATGCCGCCCGGCATAATGAACCATTATCTCATTACCGGCGACATTGACTCATATACGGCTGCTTCTGTAAGAGGGCTGGATGATTATGGCAATGATACTTTTATGTTTCGTGGCCAGAACTTTACTGCCAGCGGGATGGAAGTGGACATGGTACAGTTCGATTTCGAAATAGAGTATGGCAGGAGTCTGGCTTATCTTGTCGTATTCTCCCGCGACGGCACGACGCTCGGGCCTGACGGCGTTATTGCCATTAATCTTTCGTACGACATTGTAGCTGTAGATATGGAATAGGACGCAGGTATGATATTATCAAAATATGTCAAATGCCTCATCCCCCACGTTAAGTATTATTAAAGGTGGTTGAAAACTATGATCGCATCTTTCCTGTTGGCTGTTTTATGCGCAGCCACGATAGCTTCCGCAAACGTGGAAACAGTTGATTTCATACAAAAATGGACCGAACACGGCGTTCTTCTCGCTCACGAAAACTCCGATGCGCATATGCAAAGCTTGGTTCCAAGAGAAGAAGCTGCACGGATGCTCTCAACCATCATTGATTTCCGCGACGAAGATTACGGCAATGACGCAGTGGTTTTTTCGGACGTCAGCGAAAATTCCCCGCACTATGAGTATGTGAAGATCGTGACTTTGACCGGGGTCATGAACGGAGTAAGCAGCGACTTATTCGGCGTTGGGCAGTTAATGACAAGGGAGCAGGCGGCAGTTGTGCTGTATCGGCTTTTCGCGTCATCTCTGGACGTGGACAGCTTAGGCAGTTTCAGCGATTTATGGCAATCCTCGGTTTGGGCTGGCGGATCGATATCGGTTTTGGCGGGCAATGGAATCGTTCACGGCTATACTAACGGCAATTTTCTGCCTCATCAGGCAATAACCAAATTGGAATTTATAACTATTCTTGACAGGCTCATGCCGAAACCGGCAAAAATAACCGTTGTTTTACCAAAACCCGGCGATATTCCGGATTTTGACAGGACTGATCCAAATCCCCCGCCGGTTGACCCTTACGCCCATCTGCGCGGGCAAAAGATCATAGCCCTCACATTCGACGACGGCCCTTTCGGAACGCACACCTCGAGGGTTTTAGACGAGCTGAAAGCCAAAGGCGTCAAGGCGACGTTCTTTATGACGGGAAACAGGGCGCTCGGCTTGCCTGACATGCTGAAAAGGGTGGTCGAAGAGGGGCATCAGCTTGCAAACCATACGTTCAGCCACAAACTCCTCACCAGCTTGTCGGCGGATAGCATTCGATGGGAGGTAAACCATAACAATGACTTGTTTGAAGAGATTTCCGGAGTCCGCCCAACTGTTTTGCGCCCTCCGTTTGGCGGCGTTAGCGCAAGGGTGAGGGAAACGGTCGGCATGCCAATTATCCTGTGGTCCATAGACCCGCAGGATTGGGACGGCAAAAGCGAAGAATTTATTTTCAGCCATGTTACATCGCGCGCGCGCGACGGGGACATCATTCTGCTGCACGACACTGTATCAGCCTCCATCAGGGCGACCGGGCGGATCATCGACAAACTGCATGGCGAAGGTTTTGTCTTTGTCACAATCGACGAGATGATAGCGGTCAGGGGCGGCGCCAATGATGGCGAGGTTTATTATAGTTTCCGTTAGAAAGAGAAGACGCGGGTACGGTTCTGTTTCCTGATAAGTGTCAATAGCATGTTGCTCCGGCTCAAAGAAATGCCAATTATCAGCAATCACAGGAGTGTTTCTCATGAAAAAAATCTCGTCGCTTGCTATCTGATTGCCTTTCTTAATCGCGGGCGCGGCGGTCGTTGTGCTTGCGGCGGCGGTGACGGTGATCGTGAGAAAAAAACGCGCCGAGGTAAAGTAACTATGAGATTATTTGTCGCCATAAATTGGGGTGACGAAACCCGCGCACAGCATATTGCTGATACCCCTATGTGAGCATCCGGAAAACAGCACGGATTTATCTTCTGCTGTCACGATAAGGCTCTGTTCATGGGCAAAACAGTCGCGCTCATACCCGGCTGGCGTTTTTTTTAGCAGTAATCGGCTACTTTTTGTATCAAGCCGCCCCTCAACACCTGAAAACAAAAACAATTCATCGTCTATCCGCATTGTATCGTCGATAAAAAATATGCGTTCATTATCGGCTTGATTCACGTCAAGCCCAATGTATTTCTTAACGAAAAGAAGTTTGTGATAATACGGCTCAAAGGCTTGCTTATGGATATAGAGCGTTGCTTTGTCATTCATCTTCAAGAAACTTGCCAATGCGCCGCCGTGGTCGTAATGTCCGTGCGATAACACAACCGTATCAACCTGTGCCAAATCAATCCCCATAATCTGCGCATTTTTCAGATAGGTATCGTCCGGGCCGAGATCGAACAACACTTTATGTTTCGGCGTTTCAATATAGATGCTGAGCCCATGCTTTGGCGTCAACGCCGTATCAATCGTGGTGTTTTCCAACAATGCGGTTATTCTCATTTACGACCTCCTGCTATTCACGGAATGAAGACAAGGGGACGGTTCTCTTGTCTTCTCGGGCGAGAAGACAAGAGAACCGTCCCCCTGTCTTCGCGTCTTCACCGGTTTATTCGGCGAAAACATCCGTCAAACTGATCTCGCAACCCTCAAGAACGCGAACGCTGACGGATTCATCGCTGCCGTAGGCATAGATGACATATTCGCCGTTTTTTAACACATGCACGGAAACCGTCTGGCTCTCCGGTTCAACTATCCAGTATTCGCGGACGCCCGCCTGCAAATACCGCCTAAGCTTGAGAACCCTGTCGCGCAACGATGTGGAGGGGGACAGAATCTCTATCACCAGATCGGGCGCTCCCAGACAGCTTTTGCCGTCAAGTTTGGATTTATCGCAGACGACCAAAATATCAGGTTGTACCACCGTATCGTCACCGGTGTCCGCGTTCAGCCTGACATCAAACGGCGCGACAAACACCTTGCATTGTTTGCCTTTCAAAAAATTGTAGAGCTGATTAAACAAACTGCCGATTACTTCCTGATGCCTCTGACTTGGCGCCGACATGGCATACGGCACGCCGTCTATTAGCTCCCATCGTTTGTCATCGTCCCATTCGTAGTAATCAGCATAGGTATATCGCTCATACTGCGGCAAAGCCTCATTAATTTCCATTGGTAAACCGCCTCCTTCAGATTAAACAAGGGGCAAGACGCGGGGACGGTTCTCTTGTCTTGCTATTGTTTTAAAACCTTTTCTATTATTCCTTTTGATATGCCGGTTAATCTGCTTATTTGTCTAATTGACAAGCCTTTATCTTTTATCTGTTTTATTGTTCTGGCTAATTGATCCCGTCCAAACGATTGCATTTGAGCTATTTCTTCGCATTTTGCCACTGACTTTATGAGCTTTATTGCCTCTTCATCGTTTAATGGATATTCTTTTTCTTCAAAATCCATGCAGATGTTATCGTTTTCTTCTTTATGGAACTCTTCATACTCGTCTTTTTCTAGGATCGAAAAAACATAGTCTTGATCCAACAGTTCCGGCTTTCCTTTGATTAAGTGGCCATAGCTGCTGTATTCATAGTCGGCGGCGCCTTTTGTCATGCCTGCTTTTACGGGGTTGTGGTGTATATACCGAAGTACCGCTAAAAAATATCTCTCGTCTTCGACCGGCTCACTCCTATATCTGTCTTGGAACAAATGGCCGCTGCGTCTGTACTTCCTGTTATACCAATATACATAGCTTCCTGCTATGCGTTTCACGATTAGATCAAGGTCCTCGTATTCCGTCTTTAGCAGCAAATGAAAATGATTGCCCATAAGGCAATACGCATACACCTTGTATCCGCTTATTTCTCTGTATTTTACCAGAGTTTCAATTAACCTCTCGCGATCTTCGTCATCTTCAAAGATTATTTGTTGATTGATTCCTCTGAGCATTATGTGATATATGCCGCTATTGCTCTTTCGCCGTGCTTGTCTGGGCATTTTTCCTCACCTCTCAACAAGATTACCGGCAATTCTTTTGCTTGTCAAGACAAGAGAACCGTCCCCCTGTCTTGGACCGGGAGGCGTTTTTTTGATTCGATGGCGATTTCCTCAGCGGCAAATTGCAGGATTTCTTCTCCGAAGCCGGCACTGGCGTCATTTGCGGTCTTTGGGCCGAAAGTACCCAGCGGAAAACTTCCGTCATCAGGAAGAGCCGACATATCTACCAGTTCGGGATACGTACACAACATTTGGCTGGTTTCGTCAAAACTCGCATGACCTCCAATCAAATTGGAATGCTGACTCTTGCTGTGAAACGAAGAAATAGTATTCCACGCGATCATTTTGCCCGTTTTGGCGCTGCCTTTGTTATACTCCTCGCATGCCTTCGCCGCGCGGTCAATAAACGGCCTGTGGCCGCATACTAACGTTGCTACCTTGAAACCGTAATTTTCGCACTGATTCAGGATATGGAGCAACAAATCGTGAAATAAGCCATCTTGGGAATGCTCGTCTTTCAACCATCGTTCGCGGGAGCAGGCGTCGGGTTCCCACATCATAGCGGCTGAGATTTCATTTGGTTTGACGGTTGCATCAACAAGACCTTTGATGCGGTTATCTCCCCAATTGAGCGTCGGCATGACCAGGCCGCCTCCAAATCGGGCGCATAGGATTGCCAATTTCTCCGCCAGCAAAGAATCCACCCCCATCGGCAGATGAAACCCGTGCCATTCCAAGTTGCCAAGAGGAATGTAGGCGATGGGGCATGCTTTGATCCGTTCAACAATTTGATCCGGGCGCAAGCATTGATAGCGTACTTCTTCTATCATACGACATCCTCCATATTTCTTCTTTGCGGCTTCATTATAATATGAATTTCGTGACATATTTTAACATAATTATTTGCCGGAATCCACATTTCCTCGATATTGAAGACAGGGGGTCTTGTCTCGGCAGCTAGGCGGCTGAGGAAAGCGCGGAATACGCGGGTACGAAGAAGAATTTATCTACATATTTATGTTACTGAGGTCACGGCACAGACTGCAACGTTACTGTACAGACCTACCCCGTCTTTGCGAGCCTCAGCGAAGCAATCCAGTCCTTTTTTGCGCCGATTGTCATGTTTCTTTCTGGATTGCCGCGTCGCTTCGCTCCTCGCAACGACGAATCTTGGTGTTTTCAAATACCGTCTGTACAGTAACACTGCAACCGCCGTAACATAATTTGGCGTAATTTTCATCTTGACTGTGTAGACATATTGTGCTACGATTTGGATGTAAATATTTATTTTGAAAGGTTGGAAGCGGACATGAAGAATACTTACGCTCGACCTGTACGCGATTTAAGAAACAGCTATAATGAAATTATTGAATTAGCAAATGCCGGAAATCAAGTCATAATAACTCAAAATGGCAGGGAAGCGGCTGTGGTTATCGGGACTCAAGCGTATAGAGAATATGAGACGCTCCTGTATCGACAGTATATTAAGCAGGAGTTGGATAAAACCAAGAAAAAAGCCGATAATCCAAATACCGAGTGGATAAGTGAAGATGAATATTGGGCAAATTTTGAGGAATAACTATGAAATATCGGATAGCGTATTTGCCGGATACAGTCGTTGACCGGGATATAATCAAAACATATCTGATGCAATTTTATCCGAATACGGCGAAAAAGTTTTTCAACCTCTTAAAAGCAAAAACAGCACGGTTGAAAGATTTTCCGTATTCTTGCCCGAAATATGAAGATGACCCTGACTATCGCGTATTGGTGGTTAGTGATTACTTGGTGTTCTATATGGTTAATGAAGAGAAAAAAACTGTAGAAATACACCGTATTTTCCACGGATCACAGGACATATCCCACCATTTTCCCAACCCATAATGCCACTCCGCGTTGTAATAAGAGCGAATCTGTGCTACGCGGCGCGTTTTTTTCTAACGATCAATGTCACCGCCGCCGCGAGTACGACGACCGCCACGCCCGCAATGATGAACGGCAATGCGCCGCCGTTTTGCGCGGGCGTGTTTTGTGTTGTCTGTGGTGCTTGGTGTTCCGGCGTATCGGATTGCCCGGCAGACGCGCTGACGTCAGCATTGCTGATGCCAGAGCCAACGGCGTTTGCGGGGCGCGTTAGATTCACTGTGAAGTCTTGGGTAACTATGTCTAACAGATTTGAACCATCATCCCTGCTAAATGCCGCTACTGCTGTGTAGTCGCCGTTGTCAAGGTCAATTATGGTCTGAGCAAGAACGGTCACGCGGGTGCTGCCTTCTTCCACGGTGTAATGTACGCCAAGTTCCTGAACGACGCCGTTTATCCAAAAGCTATCGAAAAGCTCAAACGGCGCGTCCATGAACATTGTCTGATCGGATACATCTTCGGGAAGCCCGGCAATCTCGTATCTGCCTGCAATGGGATTCCATTCGCCAATAAAGCCGTCGCTGCCGCGATCAATGTCGGGTATGATCGAATAGGGCGAGGGCCCGGGGTGGGCGTTTGGTATGACAGGAATATAGCTGCCGCTCAAGTCGGTGCTGTCGCTCAGAAACACGCCGCCGGACGAAGGCGAATCGTTGATCCCACCTACACGGCGCGCGTTATCAGAGTAATTCAAATTAACTCCGCAATCACTGCAAGTGGCTACATATGGGCTCCCCGAAGGATTATATCCGATTATTTGGGCAATCCCTGATTCATAAAACGGTGACCAGATATGAATTAAGCCGCTTTTCGTGTGATAAATATCGTAAAAAGCACCGCTATAGTATCCGTTCTGAAATGTGCCTTCCATTTCCATACTGACAGTTTGGATAGCATCATTTCTCATTTCGGCTGAGTCATCATGCAACCGCGAGAAAGTCTTGCCGGGACCGTTTGGCGAATCATCCGTCCACTCGCCTTCATATCTGAAATGCATGTGCTGGGGAGAGGATACCACCCTTATCCACAAACCATAGCCGCTTCGCTGAAAATCCATGTAACCGCCAACGTAGATGAAATTCCCTGAGGAGTATATCCCTATCCCATATTCTCCGGAATCATCCAAATAAACAATGGGGAAAGCATCAGCCTGAGCGATTAATTGATGATACTCGTCCGTTTCAACGGTTGCAGAGATAGCCTCATGTCCGCCTTCCTCGTATTTGGCAAGAAGATCGCGCAGGAACGACCGTATTTGAGCAAGCGACTCCGAATTGTTACGAAGCACAGACTCAGATACAGGACCTTCCACCGCCGTCACTGTCGCGGAAGCATCGGCTATGCCCGCGGAAAAAGCCAGTATAAGAAAGGCAATTAGAAAGCAAGCGACGAGATTTTTTTTCATGAGAAACACTCCTGTGATTGCTGATAATTGGCATTTCTTTTGTCATAATGCTAATAAATGGAAAGTGAGCCGGCGACGGAAATCCAAGCATATATTTCATTTTATTATACAAATGTGTAAAAAAAGTGTCAAGTCTTGATGTGCGGCAAGTGTACGCAAAAAAACCAACAATCTTGCGATTGCCCTGTAGAAGCGCGCGCGAGAGTGAGAGAGCTAAGAAAAACTGGCAGCATGGGAAAGGTTATGGTGGTTGAAGGCTATAACGATGCCCCCCAAATTGGAGGGTTTGTGAT
>Ga0099364_10006765_pt1 | contig 16613 bp, 16 predicted proteins | sample TergutTh196P3_FD_73070 | JGI IMG/M metagenome (GOLD analysis project Ga0099364, IMG submission 73070) | Microcerotermes parvus P3 segment gut microbial communities from Pointe-Noire, Republic of the Congo - Th196 P3 | ecosystem: Host-associated > Arthropoda: Insects > Digestive system > Gut ... | reverse complement strand
CCTTTTAATGAATTTAATATTTTTTTATAGAATAATTATTAATTTAATTTATATATTTTTTCATATATAGTATTGGAAATAAATTTTTAAGAAGATTTTTTTTAAAATTTTAATATTCAGTTATAAATTAATCTAAATGATTATAATATATATTTTTTTATAAAATTAATTACTAACCATTTATTTAAAAAATTAATATAATTAAAATAGATTTTTTGAAAAATTAAGATAAAATTAGGAAAATTGCAATCACCAAATTTTTTCCTTAATTATATTTATGATCTTAAAACAAAAAAATTTCGAAATAGATAATAATAATTTTAATAGAAAAGATATTAATAATAAGTTATATAAAATATTTAATAAGAATATTTGAATGAAAAAAAGTGAGTGAAAAATTGAAAATATTATTATTTTGTGATGAAAGTGGTGATTTAGGGATAAAACCATCAAAATATTTTGTTATAAGCATTTTAATTGTTCCAAACCAAAAAGAATATAAAAAATTAGAAAAATCAATGGTTAAATTAAGAAAAACAAAGTTTAAAAAAGAATTAAAAAATAAAAAAGAGCTAAAAGCAAATAAATATTTTAAGAAACTGAAAACCGAAATGATAAACATTTTAAATAATCTTGAAATAAAAAGTTTGTCAATATATGTTGATAAAAGAACTTAGCAATTCAAAAAAATGTATTTTGAAAAACATAAAAATGAAATTTATATTGAAATAACTAAAAAATTAATAAAAAACATAGCTATTCAAAAACCTATTATTTTAAGAGCAGATAAATATATTTTAAGAAAATATAATAAATATTTTGAAAATAAGATAAATAAAACACTTGGGGACTTTAAAGACAAATCAGAAATACATCATGTAGCATCTGAAAAATATCTAGAATCCAATTTCTGATTTAATTGCATGGATTATGTTAAAAAGTCTTGAAGATAAAAATAATTTTTATATTGATAAATTAAATAACAATCATCTACTCATTGAATTCAAATAATAAAAAGAACATTTAAATAGAAAGCAGTACCTCATATATACTTTTCTCATTTAAGAGGTCGGTCACCAAAGGTGACACAGATATATGAGGATTTACCTGTTCTATTACTAAGTAGTAATAAACAATATATAAATTTTTCTATGGCTTATCAATGGTGCCAATTTTAAGTTTTTTCTTTCATTTCTAATTATTTTCTTATTTCCACTGCATAAATCATATTTGAAGTCTTATATCAAATGTATCTGTGTAGAAATAAATGTAAGCATAAATAGATGTTAACCATGAACCAAATGGGATTTCTAAAACATAAAAATATGTTATTATTTGATAAAGGATACTTCTCCTATGAAAACTAGAGTATTAGAATTAGCCAACATCCAAACAACCTACATCATATTTCCTAAAAATTCATTCTATATTAAAAAACTTAAATGTAAAATGTCTTGCTCAAATTATTTTTTATAAAAACTCTTTAAATATATTATAATTATAAATATGTTTTATTTTTTAAAAATAATTATTAAAAATAGCTAACTAGTTAAAATGAAATTAGCTATTTGTTTTAAATCACTATCAATTTTATCCCAATCTTGATTTAAATTAAGGGTTTTTATCTGAATAACTTTATCTTGAATTTTATATTTAAAATCTATGTTTTTTGATTTATCATCTTCAAGAGCAGCATATAGTAACATTCCTCTTATTTCACCATCAAAATCATAATTATGTATATAAGAATAAATTTGATATAGATTTGAAGAATTTAGCAGAGATTTTTCATAGAAACTAGATAAGATTTTCTTATAAAACTTAGTATCAATTATAATCACTTTATTTTCATATTCTAATACAATATCCGTCCTCATCTTTGGAAGATATTCTACTCCTTCCTCTTCACTAAAATTTTCATCTAAATTCCAGTTAATCTTTGGTTTGCTAACATTTAATTGTTTTAATTCTTTTTTAAAAAAATTAAAAACAAAATTTTCAAATAAATTAGCTAATTCTTTTTCATCAGTCTGAATAAAATCTTTAAAGTGAATATCACCTTTTTTAGCATCATCAGGGAGTTCCAATGAAAAAATTAATTCACAAATAGTTATTGGTAAGCTATAATATTTATTATTCTTATGCCACATTAATGATTTAAAAACTTGTTTATTCAAATCAATAGAATCAATATTATGAAAAAATGGTCTCAATCTCTTTAAATTTTTTTTAAATTTATTATCTAATGAATTAACACGAATTAGCTTATCCATAGTAGTTTTTATTATTTGGTTAAATAAAACATCACTACTAAATTCATCATATTGACAGTTTAATTTTTTATAAATGCTTGTTCTTCTTTTAATGCTTGTAGAAATATTGATTTTTCCTTTAATATTAGAAGTGTCTTCAGTTTTAACTATATATTCCTTGTAAAAACCTCTTCTAATAAGATTATTAATAGCTTCAATTAAAATTCTAGCAAAAAGATCATAGATATTTTTAAAATCTAAAGACTCTTTAAAAATATCTTGATTAATTTTAAGGTTCTTATAAGCATAGCTAAGCATATAATAGATATTTTGAATGGGAATTTCATCTTTAAATTTGCTAGTTGTCATTTCAATCAACTTTAATCTAAAATACATTAAATAATTATAAAAATTTTAAAAAATTAAATATAATAAATAAAAATTTTTTTAAAAGATTCTTTTTACATATAGTATCTTAAAAAAATTTGGAGTTAAAATTTTATAAATAAGTGATAAATTAACTAAATATTAAAAAAATAATTAATCAAATATTTAATAATTTTTCAATTTCATCCTCAGCTTTTTCTAAATCATCAAACCAATATTCTTTTAAAAGAGGAGCTATTTCATAAGTAATAATAGATTTATACCATTCAATATCTTTATCTCCTTTTCCACAGAAATAGCTATGACCTATTCTAAATCCATGACCTAAATCTTCATCATCTAGTATTAGATTATTTAATATCCTAAATTTATCAATGATTTTCGTAGCTAAATCGTCATCAAGATCCTTTTTATCTATCAAATAATTCTTAAATATATCATTATTTTTTGAATCTTCATCAAATAGAGGAGGAATTAAATAAAATACAAATCTTCGTCTAAGAGCATAATCAATAATAGCTAAACTTCTATCAGCAGTATTCATCATTCCAATAATATATAAATTTTCAGGAACATAAAAATCATCATCAGAGTATGTTAAGCGAATAGCAAACTCTTCTCCCCTTTTGTCTTCTTCAATAAGCATCATAAGCTCACCAAAGATTTTACTAATATTCCCCCTATTAATCTCGTCAATGATAAAATAATAGTCATTATCAGGATCTTCACTAGCTTTATTGCAAAAATCATAGAAGACACCATTATTCAATTCAAAACCATCATCACTTGGACGATATCCTTGAATGAAATCTTCATAAGAGTAACTCTGGTGGAATTGGACAAATTCCACACGGTTTTTATCTTTTTCACCCATTATGGAGTAAGCTAATCGTTTAGCTATGAACGTCTTTCCAACACCAGGAGATCCTTGTAATATGATATTTTTCTTTCTTTTAAGAAGATTGGCTAATTCACCATATTCTTTTTCAAGAAATACAACATCATCTAAAAAATTTTTTTGGGTGTAAACTTCAGTTTTAGCTATTTCTGGTCCTCGTGGACCTTCAGCAAAATCCAATCCTTTTAAAAAATTATCAAAAAGGGATATTATCTCATTTCTATATGATTTATCAATTTTTTCATGTTTATTATTTAAATATCTTTTTAAATCTGGTTCAAAAAATGATTTAATAGGTGTTCCTGGTCTATATCCAGAATTTTTTACTACATCAAAATAATTTTCATATAATTTTTTACTTTCAGAACAAATATTTAAAAGAGTTTCTTTACAAAAATAATCTTTAATTGGAAAATTTAATATTTTTGCTAAAGAAAAAACATAATTATCATAATAAGTTACATTCGTTAATGTTTTTGTTACTAATGGACCAATCGAGCTTGGAACATCAAACTCCTCATCATCTGTTTCAAACCATTGAATCTTACGAATATGATTGAAATCAACATCTAAAATTGGGGATTCCTCCCAAAATTGATAATCAGAAGTTATTTTTCCTATTCCTAAAAGTTTTTTTCTTCCTTTTTTAATGAGAACTAAATCACCAATCTTCATGTCATTAGGAAAGTCAGACAGAGCTTTTACATCATTAACAGGATCTAATTCCAAGGGATATTCTTTAGGATAGTGTATTCTTAAGGCTTCCTTTATCTCTGCCGAATCATTGTTAAAATAAGTTAAATCACCTAAATCTCCCCAACCAATAGCAATAAAATTTTTTTCTTGAAAATAATCCCAATATTTTCCATTTTCACCAGGAGCCAACAACCAAGCATTGTTTGCACAATTAAGTGGTTCAATTCTTTCATAGATAAGTTCATTATATTTAGGAATTAGCTCCTCATATATTTTCAAAATAGATTCCATTTCTTTTTTTAATTCACTATTATTAAGTTCATCAATATTATAAACTTTTGATATTATAGCTCTGCCTTTAACATACCAGATACCAGATAAATCTTTATTAGAATGTATAAATTTTTCAGGAATAGGACTTGTTATCGAATGAAACAATTTTTCTGATATTTCATTATGAGTTTCGGAACTAGGTTCCCCCACTTTATTATGAATCATAAAACAAACATGATTTTTATCAAAATCTAAGTAAAAACTTAAAAATAAAAAGTTACCCGAATCAAAGATTGGGCTACGAATTAAGATCCATATATCACTCCTCCATGTCGATTGACCAAAAAAATAGTTAACAAAATAATCTTCATAATCATGGGAAATTTCTTTAAGAAGATTTTTCAAATTATTTGTAAATTCATTCCTAATTTTATCTGCAAATGGATTTTTTGGAAAATCTTTTTTACTTTCTTTAGGAAACCTATTGAAAATCTCTTTAAAATCATCGACTATCATAATATCCCTTAAAATCAATTTTTAACATATTCCTGATTTTTTTCATCAACAACAGTAATAATCTTTTCAAACATAGTTTTATTAGTTTTATTTAAAACATAATCATTTAAAACAGATCTTATATCAAGTGAAAAAGCATGAACCATACCTAACTCTTTATCTTTACCTTCAACACCAGTATGTCCAACATATTTAAATTCATTCTTAGATTTTTTATCTGAGGATTGAAGTAATAAAAAAATATTTTTTATATAATTATTAAAAAAATAAAAGTAATACCAAAACGGGGTTTTTGGAAATTCCTTAACTACTAATTAATACTTTTTTCATTTCATCACCATGTTTTTTTATTTCATTTTCAGACCATCGCCCATTTCGAGTAATATCCATCATTAATTTTTGTTTTATACTATCAATATTATTTTTATTATGGTTTTTTTCATAAAAATCAATTTTTGTTTTAGGCATAAAGTTACGTAAACTAGAATTCTTTTCACGTGTTATTATGCAAAGATTTCCAAAATTGTGTAAACAATTGTCCGCCAAAGATTCAAATCCTTCCATAGGCATTTGTGGATAAAAATGTTCTATAGAATTCCTAGATGCATTAAATTCAAAAGAAGAATATTTATTTTTATTCCAAAGTAAAAAGTCTAAATAATTAAAGATAAAATTTTCAACAGCAGTTCCAGAATCCAGTTTTGATAAGTCTAAATCTCCAACATTGTTTTGTGGAACTCCATTATTTTTATATATTATCTCATAATAGTCCAAAGGTTCTTTTGCAATAAATCTATCAAAAAGAAAAGATTTTGCAACTCCTTCAAGATACTCAATGTACTTTTCAGGAATTATTTTTTCATGCTGTTCAAAAAGATATTTTAATGTAGCATTTAACCAATCTTTACGAGAATAACCTGGAGTTGTAGCTTGAAACATTGACAAAATCATTAATATTTTTTTATTTGCACCTTCATCCTCTTTACTATAAGTATTTACATAATTTCCTTTGTTCTGACTTACAAATTTTTTCAAACTCCAATTATCTATTCCTTTTAAATATTCTCGTTTAATAACAAATTTGTCAAATAAAAATTTTCCTTTTAATAAATTAAATCCAAATTCTTTTACTTCTTCATTAGAATTTAAATGTTTATCAAAAATTTCTAAAAGGTTTTTATCATCAAGTGGTGCTATACCCTTTGTTTGAATTCTTAATATTTGGAGTAAAAAGTTAGAAAAATTGATTACACTAGTAAATCTATCAATAAATTCATTACTATCATTTTCATCTCCTGATTTCATTATTTCGTCATTAATAATATACTCTATTATAGTAGAACTATCATCATCTACAACATTTTTTGCTAATTTTTTTGATAAACTATCAAAATCTTCAAATTCAAGTCTATTCCAGTCCTTTCCAAATATTTTTTTACGAACTGTAGTATCTGAAAATCCAGATTGAACATACTTTTCCATATTTGAACATGCTTCCCAAATGAGACTAAATATATAACGATCTTTATCTTCTTTTAAATTTGCGATACATTTTGCTTTAAGGATTTCTTGTTTTTCTAATTGTTCACCACGTGTATTCATTATTTCAAAATAATGGTTTAAATCTGTATCATCAGGAACAGGAACTCTCAGTATAGAAACTTTATTAATTAAATAATTATAAAAATCATCCATATTTTGTGAAGTTTCTTTAAGTATTCTATTTAATCCTTTCAATATAATTTCATAAGCATGAGTAATATCGGTATTATACACTAAATCAGTTCTTTTTAGAAGAGTATCATATTTACCTTCATACAATATTTTTAAAGTGTCAGTAGAAATTTTCCGACTTTCAAAATGAAAATTGAGTTTATACCAATCGATATTATCATTAAATTTATCTTGAAACTTATCTTTAAGAACACTCAATAAAATCGTTAGAGTGGTTAATCTTTGTTGACCATCAATTATTTCAAAAGTATAAGATTGTCCAATTTGTTTTTTAAAAACAATCAAATTGCCAATATAATAGTTTTCACTATTTTTTTTTGAATAATCTGCAATATCCTGTATTAATTGTATTATCTCTGATTCACCCCATGCATAATTTCTTTGGTATATGGGAATTTGATATTCCTCAGAGCTGAATAATTCCTTTATTGTAACTTCTCTTATAGGTTCATTCCTTTTGTTCAAAATAATTCATCTCCTTGAAAAGTTCAACTATATCTTCAGTCTTAGTGGATCTATTTTTCTTAATAATATTCAATTTCATATTTATAATATTATTTGGATTATTTTCTTCCCTAATCATCCGAAATATTTGATTAAAGTTTATAGAATTTTTTCTATTAGAAAGTGCATGATTATCTGCAGACAATAATTGTACATTTTGTAATTCTAATCTTAATGTATAAGCCCAAATGAACATCTTTTCAATAGCTTTTGAAATTTTTTCATCCCCAAACTTATCATAATAATATATAATACTACAATCAAATAGATTTCTTACATATCGATCCCCAGTTCTTCCTTTGCCAGGATAATTATTCAATGTGTCATAAATTTTTTTTGAAGATTCTTTAAGTTTATCATAAATTAATTCATCAATCATTTTTTTGTAATAAGAAATCATTTCAAAAAAACGTTTACCATTAATTATTGTTTGATCTAATTGGAAAGGATAATCCATTGGATTCTTATCTATACTCCTATGATAACTTTCATTATAATTTTCAATATAAAAATGAGTTATGTTAAACATTTTAGCAAAAGGATAACTTTTTTTATATACTGGATTTATTCCTTTAAAAGTATCAACTTTGTCTTTAGTAAAGTAACGAGCAGAGTATCCTTTTGACCAATTTCTTATTCTATATAAATATAAACTAAAGAGATCTGCCAATTCTTCTGATTTTATGTTTTCCCATTTTTCAACAATTTTAATCTTTTCTCCTTCAGGAATTTGGGTCATTTCACGTAAATGAAATGCTTTTAATAAGTCATGTGGATCAAGATCTTTTCCTCGAGAATTTTGAGAATCAAAAAATTGAAAAGCTTCTGATATGTCAGTAAGTGTTACTTTGACAAATTCACATTTCTTAAAAAAGAATTCTATTGTCTTTATATCAAATTCTTTAATTCGTCTATTGATTTCATGAAAATTACTTTGAATATTAAATTTAGAAATTTCATTTGATAAAGGAATTTTTATAAGTTTAAGATCATTCTTTGAGAATTTTACTAATTCAAGATTATCATCCAACAATTCTCTATGATTATCAATTATTGAATAAGCAATTAAAGTTAAAGTTAATATTCTTTGTTGACCATCCACAATATTTAATTCTTTTCCATCATTATGTAACACTAATGTGCCTAAACGATAGGAGGATTTATCAGAATGATTAAAAATATCATCGATTAATTGATTAACATTTTTGACATCCCATTTATAAGGTCGTTGATAATCAGGTATTTTTAAATTATTAGTTGAAAATAAAATATCACTCACATTAACTATTTTTTTTGATTCAATCATATCTTCCACATCAATTAGTGATTATTATTCCTATATTAATTATTTTATACTTTTAATTGCTCAATAAAAATTATTTCTATGTTCATCATTCTCTTTTCTGAATAGTTAATTTTTATTAAAAATTCTCAAGGTGTCTCATAATGTATTTTTTTACCTTATTTAGAGGCTTTTTAAGATAATTAAGTTTTAATATTGATTTATTAATAAAAATACAAATTAAATATCTGTAAATTAAAAATAGAACCTTTTACATCGAAAATTTAAATATTATGTATCATATATTTAATAGGGGAAATTAATTATAATTCCATTGAAAAAGACCCTATAGGGATATTTTTAATTATATTTTTTATAAAAATAATCTTATTAATCATTATTTTATTAAATTAATTTAAAAAAAATTATAAATTTTAAAGATTCCAATAATTTATTAATAGAATTATGATTAGTCTAGATATTATTTTTTCCTCTGAAGCTATATTTTTACTTATTTCTACTGCTCGCTTATGTTATTTTTCTTCCTCGATATAATAAGAAATCAAATAGTTTGTATCAAGGAATATCATAATCTCCACTCCTCATTTGTTTAACTAGTTTTACTGCACTGAAAGGTTTACATCCCTTAATCATACCCGCACTATTTAAAAACCTCTCAGGATAAGGATTATAAGTATCTTTGTTAGCTATTAAATAATTAGGTATTTTATTTTTAGTTTTTATTTTAGCTTCAATCCCTTTTTCTATAATCTCATTTAAAGCTTGATTTTCATTTATTCCTTCTTTTTTAGCTATATTACTAATGGTTTTTAACAAATCAGGTTTTATACTAATTGTTTCTATACTCACAATTCCCACCTCCTTTAGTATAATTATATAATTTATTTTATACTTATTAAAATATGAAAATTTTATGACTATTTATATATTTAATAATAATCTATTATAAAAATTTTATTTATATTACTAAAAATCTATTATTATCCTAAAAATCTGGTGAAATCATATATTAATCTTTATCATGAATTTCTCTAAAATTTTTATATTCTTCTTTAGTTATTTTAACTGCCTGTTTTCTTGAAACTATTCCTTTATTCCTTAAAATGCCATATTCATAGAATTTTAAAAATTTATCAATTAATAAGACCAATCATCCATTTACATTACTCTATTTCCAGTCGCTTGGTTTTCAGCATAATCTAGAAACATTAATACATTATTATTTTAATTTAGATATTTCTTCTTTGTTTAAAAAGTTTTTAAATATTAATCGTTTTTAACAATATTTTCCCTTTTAGATGTTACATCACTTTCAACACCCTAAAGAAACAATATTTTTACTATTTCTAAATAATATTATAATTTTTTTAATTTTTAATCTTTTTCAATATTTTATTGTTATTTAGCTATTTTTTCATTCAATATCAATATTGATTCTTAAAAAAAGTAATATTTATTAGCTACTTTGTTAATACTATTTTTCACTTGATTTATAAATTAATGATATTGGATTTTTATGATTTTTAATAAAATAATTGATATCAATTACTAAAAATTGTATAAAGTTTGAAAAAATTATGAATAACTGGGAGGGAACCATGAAAGATAGTTACTTAGCTAATAATCTTAATTATTTACTTAATATAGGTGTAAGAAGTTGCAAAATGGTTTTTGATCCGATTTCTTGTATTAGTTCCTCACAAAGTTATAAACTTGAAAATATTTGGTCGATGATAATTATTTAACTTATTTAGCTCCTGATTATAGATGTATAACTGCCAATAACATAGCTAATATAAATAATGAAATTTTTAATAGCTCTTTATCTCAAATGTTTGAAGATAGAAAACTTAATAAAGTTACATATTTGTTTGAAAAAAAATATGGTAATAAGTCTGTTGAATATGTAACCATGATAGCGAATAATGGTCAAATTGTTTTAAATAATTTTACTTCAAATTTAAGTAACACAGTATATTTACCAAAAAATATAGAAAATTTAGGAAAAACAAATGGTTTAATGACTATAATTCATAATCATACTAATAAAGTACCGTTACCTTCTCATAGAGATGTCTACAAATCAATGACTTTAAAAGTTAAAAATATTGTTGCTACTACTGAAGGCAAATATAATGGTTTATTAATTAATAATAATAGATTTAAAATTGAAAATAATGATTTATTAAAAAATGAAGCTATTAAATTACAAAATAAATTCCAAAGTATAGAAAAAAATATGAAAAACAACTTTATTAAAAGCAAATCCTGAATATGAAAATATTAATCAAAAATCATTTGAGTTTAAAAAAGCAATAGCTAAATATTATCAGAATTACGATAACATGGAACCTTATTATATGATATGAAAAAAGCATTACCTAAAAATATGGAGTTAAAGCTATATAATAAGAATACCAATAAATATATATTAGTTAATTCTAATGGAGGTGTTAATTGTGATATGTTCTATGGGCGAAGAACTAATTTATGATGGAGAGGATATTAGTGTACTGGCAGGATATGAATGCCGTACAATAGATAATAGAAAAAAATACACAGAAATATTAATATCTGATGACATTGAAGAATTTAAAAAATTTATTGGTGCAGTTCAATACTATCATGAACATGGAATCACTGAAGAACCCCCTGAACAGTTGTTAAGAATTAATATTGATAAATTTTTAAATGAAAATATTATAGAATATATTTAATTTTTAAATATTATATTTTATTAATAAACTTAAATTTTGAGAACTTCAAAAAACTTTTTTTTTAAAATTTTCAATTGTACTTTTACAAAATTTATTTATTTAAAATATTCTTTAAATAAGTTACATTATTCCAAGAGCTATGAAAAGTAATATTATTTTTTCAATTTAGCTAACAATACTCAATCCTCTAAGTAAATATCAAAATCTATTCTAAGCCAGTCACCTTCATAATTTTTATAGCTTAACTCCCCATATAACAATTTTCCTGCATCCATTAAATTAGCTAATATCTCATTATCAACCCTTGGAACATATCCTATCTTATCTCCTCTATGTTTAACTAAGATAGCTTTTTCATCATGAGAATTATTTGGTTCACGATAAAAATCCAATCTATCGCCAACTTTAAGATTAGGTTCTATTTTTTTAATATTTTCCACATAATGTGTCCCAGCTATAGTAGATTCTATGAGAAAAATTTTTTCAAATAAAGGATCTGTCAAGTCAGAGTTATGTATAGCTCTGACAATATCAGTTGAATTTACTTTTTCAAGGTTTCCCATAATAATCAACACAATTATTTACAAATGAATTAGTTATTTATAGAATTCAAGAGATAATCTAACTTTTTTTTATACATAGCTAAAGTTTCAATGAAATTATTTAATTCATTCTGAAGAATTTCTTTATTTTCTTCTAATTTTTCTTCATCATCAAGTAAAAATTTCTTATTATAAGGATAAGAATCTTTAACTTCATCAATTTCTTTATCAATTAATTCTAAGCGAATTTCTAATAGATTAATATTTTCTTTTAATTTATCCAGTATATTTCCCTCAACAGGTTCATCTTCATTGTTAGAAATATCTGAAGCTAAAACTTTTAAAACTTTTAATCTTTCTAAATCCCCAGCTTCATAAGACTCCATCACCTTAAAAAACAAATCTTCTTCATTTTTACTAAGTTCTTCATTTAAGTCTGGGTGTAATTTTAAGATTAATTCTTTGTATATTTTCTTAATTTCTAGTGATTCTTCCTTAGAAAGTGTTTTATTCATAGCTCTGTTTATTGCCATGTTAATTTTAGCTGCTTTTTCTTCTAATTTTAAGATATATTCTTCAAATTCTATTTCTATCTGATTTTTAATAAAATTTAAATCAATTTCTTTTTGTAGATTAATATGCTTTTGAATAATAGCTATTTCTCTTTTGATTTTACGGATATTAAGCTTTGTTTCAAATATTTTAAAGTCCAAATGACCTATTTTTAGCATATAAGCTGTTTCAATATTTTTACATTCATGAAATATTAAATAATCTTTTTTAGCTATTTTTTCAGTGATAATAATTTTAAGCTCTTCAAGTCTATCTATAAGATTTGAATATTCTGGATGTATTATTAAATTGTTCATGAAATAACCTTTAAAATAGTAATATTATGTTATATTAAAAATTAAATAAATATAATCATGAAATTTTTAAATAAAATTAAAAAATTAATAAAATAGTTATAAAATTCAAATTATATGCTTCTGTGAAAAAATCGTTGAATTTATCTCAACCAAATTTTGTTGTGAATTTTCAAAAAAGTTAATCACGTTAAATTTTACAGTGCCTTAAACTCCATACTTTTCTATAATAATTTATGGTTCTTTCATTTTCTCCAATTTTTCAGGATGTCTAATAAAATAAGGCATTAAATCAATTTTATCTATAATATTTCTCACTTCTTCTTGTGCAGGAATCCAAATATCCTCATTTTCATCAGCACACCTACTCATTAAGTCATTAGTTTTCTCTTCACCAATAAGAATATAAAAAATAATTGTAGTTGTATCATCCAAAAGATTTTGTGGAGTTCCATTATCAAACCTAACTAATCGAAGTCTAGGAAGAACATATTCACCAATTCTATATAGCTCCCCCATTGCACCATTAGCTACTTCATGGTTATTATCCAATCTAGCATTTTTAAGAATTTCAATTAAATCTTCAATTTTGCGATCTCTTTGATAATCTAAAATTATTTCACTAGATTTTCTATTTATCTCTTCATCATCTGACCCCCAACCCTTTATAACAGCTACAGCCAAATCATGAGGCATATCCATAAAAAGAGGAAGATAAATAAATTCACTTGTTAAAACCATTCCTTCTTGAATATTATTAAAAACATGATCAAATTTAACTCTTACAATTTCCCCATAAGATAATATTTCAATTAATGCTGATTTAGGACTTATATTTTCACTAGTAATTTTTTTAAATAAATCATCTAATTCAATCCATTGAGGAGAATTTTTATATTCTTCAATTTTTTCTTTGCTTATATCCTTAATATCATTATAAACTTTCATTTCCAGTGTTTCATATCCTTGATTACTCATTTACTCACCATGTGAAATAATATAAATTGTATTCTATCATAAATTAAATTCCTCAAAGTAGGGGCATTTAGCTTGTTCACCAACAAAACAACAATACCTAAAATTATGTTTTTTAGAATAGCATGTATCTTCAAATTCAGTTACACCTGTACCACTTGAACTTCCAACAAAAAAGAAAGAAGCATGCATATTAAAATATCTACAATCATCAAAAGTATCTAAATCACTACTTGAACATTTTTTATGTCTTTCTGGTTTTATACAGATATCATCACTGAAAGTACATATCAATTTCTCTTTTGTTGATTTTTTGTTTCTTTTTCTGTGCCTTTTACTATCTGAATGTCTCTTACTATCAGAATGTCTCTTACTATCAGAATGCCTTTTTTTCCTTTTTATCCACTTATCTTCTTTATCCAAATCATCTACAATATGATACTGATAAACATTTTTACTTCCAAATCCCTTTTTCTCTAAATCATCAGATACTTTATCATTTATATCAAACCAAATTTTTTGGGACTTTTCATCTTTTATTGGACCTTCAGAGCGTATCATCCAAAAATTATAAGCATCTAATTCTTCAATACTTCCATCTTCCCATATTCTAACATGTCTATCATCGGTCATACTATTATGAGCATAATAATCCATATACTCTTTTCCGTCGTTTGTTCCGAAGCATATTTGTATATGCCAACCCTTACATTCCAATACACCTGTTTTTTTAGTTTTTAATGCTTCATCAGGTAATTTAATACCAAAAAATTCATGAAAATGACTTTCAAATGTTTCTTTTATTTTATTCATAAAATATCTACCTTTATCTCTAACCATTAAGATTATTTTTAAATTTTAATAAATTTTCAAACATTATATATAATACTCCAAAACGAAAAACCAATTTTATCACAATTAGCATTTCCTTGTTTTTTATAAAGGTTTAAACTTATCCTTTCTGTAATATACAGTAAAATAATAAACAAATATTTTTTTTAGCTATTTTTCATGATATATTTCTAAGTTCTTCATGTATATCTTTTAGATTTAAACATTCTGATTTATTATGATACTGTCCCAAATTCTGCTAATATATAAATTTTCAATGAATATGAAAAATTTAATAATTTTGAAAAAATTGTTATTTGATTCTTATTTTTAAAATAGAGTGCAGATAGCTATTTTTGAAGTATCACACAATTATTTAGTATTATTACTATTTTTTTTTAATTAGCAGAATTTTGGACAATACATTATTATTAAATAATTCATAAAATAACCTTTAGATAATAATGGAAATTAGCATAATAAGAAAAATAAAAAAGGCAGTATAAACAATATAACTCTAATTATTTTTCTTTATAAAAAAATCAATCCCCCATTAATTAACAGACTGAGAAATAATAATTTTTATAGTTTTTTTATTACTTTGGTTATTTTTATATATTGTGGCTTATAAATGTATTATTTGGTTATTGGTATTTTTATAAGGTGATTTTTTTGGTTTTGCAAGAAGATAAAATTGGGCAGACTTTTTTACTTCCTTTGAATTTGAATGATTTGATTCCTTCTGATCATATTTGTCATTATGTGACAAAGTTGGTGAATTGTTATGACTTTGATGATATTCATGAGAAATTTATTGGGACTGCTGGTGGAAAAGCTTATTCTCGACGAATGTTGTTAAGATTACTTTTATTAGCAACGATTGAGGGTTATAAGTCTTCAAGAGATATTGAAAAACAAACAAAACTTAATACTCCTTATATGTGGATTTGTGGCTTTGATACTCCGACTTATAGGACAATACTTAATTTTAAAAATGATTATAAAGATTTAATTTCTGAAATGTTGGCTATTGTCCTTGTAGATGCTAGAAATGAGGGTTTAGTTAAATTAGGTGTTATTGCTTTGGATGGAACAATTATGAAAGCTAATGCATCTAATAAAAATACTGTTACTGAAGAAATTTTAGAATTGGCTCAACAACTTATTGATGAATCCATTATTCAAGATCAAGAAGATGATGAAAAATATGGTGAAGAAGAAGTGGGAGAAGAAGTTGCACCTAAATTATCCCTTAAAAAGAAAATAAAAAAATTAGTGGAAGCATCACAAGAAAAAGCAAAAGAAGAAAAAAAGGATATTGAAAAAATCAACCCTAAAGACCTGAAATTAGACTTTGCATTTACACCAAATGAAGCAAAACAAATAAAAAAAGCATACAATGAAATTGATGTAGTTAAAAAACAACGTAAAAGATCCAAAGATTCTAAAATAAAAAATAAACCTATTATAATAAGTTTAACTGATCCTACTTCTCGTTTTATGCATAATAAAAAAGGTTATAATGAATTATCTTTTAATATTCAAAACATCGTAGATTGCGAATCAGGACTCATATTACAATCAAAAATAACACAGGACCCTACAGACCACTATCAACTAATACCACAAATAGAAAACTTACAGCAAAATCCAGAAATAAACATGGAAAACTCAAAATTCGTAGCAGATACAGCTTATAACACACAAGAAGCAATAGAATACTTATATAACAATAATATAGATGCTTTTATACCTAATCAAAGACAAGCTAGTGAAAATAAAAATAGAAAATTCAGAGAATATGCCAAAGCCAATTTCAAATATATCTCCAATAAAAACCAATTCATCTGTCCAGAAAAACACATACTGCATCATAAAAACAGTTATAAAGAAAATAACAAAATTAAAAAAGTTTACTACACCAACCAATGTAAAAACTGCCCAACAAAAGACAAATGCTCACCTAAATCGAATTACAGAATTATAACTCATTACAGCAATAAATATCAAGATTTAATGGCACAAAAAATGGAAAAAGAAGAAAATAAAGAAATCTACAAAAAACGAGCCAACTCAGAAAGACCATTTGCATACATGAAACATGACCTAGAATGGACAA
>Ga0099364_10006764_pt1 | contig 16614 bp, 17 predicted proteins | sample TergutTh196P3_FD_73070 | JGI IMG/M metagenome (GOLD analysis project Ga0099364, IMG submission 73070) | Microcerotermes parvus P3 segment gut microbial communities from Pointe-Noire, Republic of the Congo - Th196 P3 | ecosystem: Host-associated > Arthropoda: Insects > Digestive system > Gut ... | reverse complement strand
CGAGGGAGACATTATGTGCACGGTTTCGATGGCCATTCTGAACTTACTCACGGGCGGAACGGTAACTTACGGCGATTCGATCAATATAGACAAAGACGTGCTTAAGCTCTCGTCCTGCGGTTTTATGCCGTTTTCAATGGGGACGGCGGGCAGCCAGGAAATTCGGAAATTTTTGCCGCATCCGGGCTTTTCGGGAATTCAATGCAGCTTTGTGCAGCGCCCGGAGCGGGTGACGATTATGCGTCTCATTGAGGACGTAGGCGATTATCACATCCTCCACTGTACGGGGCAAGGGCTGGAGACGCAACTGCGCCAGGGATACATGCCGGCGCTCGACGTGCGGTTGGACCGCGGCTGCGCCGAATTTCTCAAACACGCCAACGGGCAGCATTATGCCGTCTGTTATGGAGATTTTTCCCGGGAGATCGAAACTTACGCGGCGCTCGCGGGCATTAAAACGGTCAGTGTGTAGCTGCAAACAGCGAATGAAATAATTCCATACGAGGAGTTGAAAACATGTCATACTATTTTTCGGATAAAACATGGGTTGAACTGGAGAAGTACATAGCTGACGAGGCCGTTATCATTTTGCCCATTGGCACGACGGAGGAGCATGGGCGTCATCTGCCTGTCGCGACCGATGCGATAATTGCGCGAAAATTCGGCGACGAGCTTGGCAAAGCGCTTGAAGGGCATATTCCCGTGTTGGTCATGGAAACGATCGACTACGGGTTCTCGATGTCCGTAGTGCGCAAATGGCCGGGCTGCCCGAACATTAATCCGCGCACGTTTACCGATTATATCTTCAATATCGTCGACTCTCTGGTCGATATGGGCTTTAAAAAAATAGTAATGCTCGACTGCCACGGCAATCATGATTGTCTTTTGCGGCTGGTTATGCGCGAAATAGCCGATAAACACAACGTGTATACGATGACGCTTTCACCCTTCCAGCTCACAGCAAAGCTATACGCTGAAATTAAGAAGGATCCCCAAGGTGATATACACGGCGGAGAATGGGAAACATCATGGATACTCGCTATCGATCCGTCTTTGGTCAATACGAAAGAATACACGAGCGTGGACGCTATCCGCTGCAATAATATACTTCGCGGCCCTGTCTCCACCTGGGGTTTACAGGATACAAAAACCGGTTTGTTCGGGGATCCAACGGAAGCCGGCGCCGAAACGGGAGAAGCGCTGATTGCCGAAGCGACAAAGCAAGGCGTAATATACATTGAAACGTATTATCACCACAAGTTTGAATAGAAAAAGCCACTGGAGAAACCGCTATTCGCCAAATCGCTCGATCCTCATAAAGGGTATATATTTGGCGCTGTTTTCCAGTATGGCGGCGCATTTGCCATATACGGCGGAGCAATGGTGGACGTAAGGCCCTTTTATCAGCTTTTTCTCCCACGCGGGCCAGTTGTCGCTCTCCATCCAGCAGTAAACCTCCCTGGTGTCAGGTCCGTCCACTGTGCGCCCCTCTCCCACGCCAAGTACATAGTCGCCGCCGCTGCCGTCAAACCGGCATACGGTCAAATCCCCGTCTTTTACTCTGAATTGAAGCGACGTGGCCGGCAAATTTTTAAGTATCCACGGCGCGAGGATTTTTGCCCGTCCCGTTTTCGGATGCATAAATGAGAGCGGCGCGGATGCATGCCATAAGAGCACGGCGTTGTCGTTTTCCGGGTGTCTTATGGTAAATTCCGGGAAGAATGAAGGGTAGCCGTCACCGGCTGCTGCTTCCGCTAAAATGGAACTTATCGCGCCGTGTATGTCAGTTTCAGCGGAAACTGGTATCTTTTCCTCCGCCAAGGCGATACCCAACCCACTCCCTTCGCCCGTTGCGTCTTGGATCGACGAAAAACTTTGCAGGGCAAACGCGTCGATCTGATGTGTTTCAGCCATTTCAAACATTTCGTCCCTCATCGCAAGGCTCAGGAGAGCGCCGTTTTCGTGGGCAGGGCCGTATTCGACAAGCTTGCTCAAATCCCTTAGTTCCGCTTTATAGGCAGCCTCGCGCTTGTTAAAGCGGTTCTTGAAGCGTTGGATAAATTCAACCATGTCGAATGGGAATACCTCTACATCGAATTTTCTGAGCAGATCCGCCTCGTCAACGATTGTGGACCAGAAAAAATCGATCCTCATGCCGATTTGCCCGATACGCGCGGTCTTGAGTGATTTCGCAACGCGTATCGCGCTTATGAAATCGGTTATGCCTTTCACGAAAACCTCGTCATCCACGCGGCTGTTTTCAATGTACTCGTAATTCACTCCGAGCGTGTTCAGCACTTTACTGGAGGCAAAACATCCGCAAAGAGAATCCCTCAGCCTTGAACCGTCCGCAAACGGCGCGTCATCCCTCGGTCCCCAAAGCAACGCCGGTAGGCCGAGTTTTTTTGGAATCAGCCCGACAGCAGACTCGGTACCGAAATTGCAATGAGGCAGAAAAACCGCGTCCACCGGATTTTGTGTAAAGTAACGAACCACAGTTTCCACGTCCTCGACTTTTCGCACCATCCCATCGGGAAGCACGCCTTCGAGCGCGACGTAATTTATGCCAAGCGCATCCAGCTTTCCGAACAGCTTTTTTTTCTGCGCCACAGCATCCTCATGTGAGAACGCAAATTTTCCAATGGGACATACTCCCAGTTTTACAGGTTTTTTCCTGAACATAAATCCGCCTTCTTTCCTATAAAATTTGACGTTCGCTGATAACGCGAGTCGTTTCAATCATGGCGCGGTATAAAATGTCAAAACCCGCCTTCTTTGCCTGTATTGTAGCTGATTCACGCGGGAAAAACCGTTTTCGTATCCGCACGGCAGTTTCCGCGGCCGTCTTGTAATCCTTGAAGTCGCCGCATGAAACGGCGGCAATCATTGCCGCTCCGAGGCAAGCGGTTTCGCTGTCCGCCGGAACACGCACTTCCAAACCACAGAAATCCGCCTTCATTTGCGACCACACGTCCGATTTTGCGCCGCCGCCGGTGGAAATAATATGCGAAACGGGAATACCGGCCCGGCGCATAGCGTCCAAATTTCTTTGAAGCAATATTGCGACGCCCTCCATGACTGCGCCGGCAAGAGCGATTTTGTCCGTGTCGGCCCGCATACCGTAGAATATCCCGCGGGCGTCCGTTTCGAATTCAGGCGCGTTCACGCCGACCAGATAGGGCAGGAAAATCAGTTCGTTCTGCCCTTTCGCCTGTATCAGATTATTCATCTGCTCAAAAGTTACATCGGGCAGGAAATTGTTTTTAAACCAGTCCAGACACACGCCTCCGCTCTCGACGACAGATATCACCGCTTTTGTCCCGGGGAATGGCCCATAATGCAGGGCGACCTTTTCGCTTTCGGCGGGAAGGTCGCTCAACAACGCTGTTATTGCGAGCACAGTGCCGGTGGATTCACTGATACCTCCCGGTTCTATATTACCCGCCCCAATCATTCCCGCGAAATGATCAAGCGTACCAGTGTTCACCCTCGTATCGCAAAACGCGCTTCCCAAACGATGCGCCGGGCTTAACTTCCCTATAACGGAGCAAGGTTCTACCAGTTCGGGCAGTTGATCCTCGCGTATCGCGCAGGCTTCCATCATATCTGCCCAATAGCGGCCCTTGTGTATATCGAAATACAGGCTGAATGTGGCTATCGATTTATCCGCCGCAAGCGTATCGCTAAGACGATATGCTACATAGTCCTTCAGCATGGTATATTTTGCCGTCTTTTCCCATATATTCTTTTCATTGCGCGATATGTGCAGGATTTTGGTTGCGGGCCAGGTAGGAATAATCGCGCTTTGCCCCGTTATTGAATGGCAAACCTCCGGCGTAAAGCGCACAGCCAGTTTCGCGCATTCCGCGCCGCTACGTTCATCCATCCACGAGATGGCCCGACGTAATGGTATACCTGTTTCGCTTAACAGAATCAGCGATTCCGCTTGACCGCTCATGGCAATTTGTTTGACATGAACGCCAAGATTGCCTAATTCTTTCAGCATTTCCAGCACGTCTTTTACGACGCTTTCCACGTCAAATTCGACCAATACGCCCTGGCGGTCATACAAAACCGGCCGCGAAAGCAGACTGATCCGTTGAAACGAGCTGTCATATAGAGCGGCTTTTATATTGGTTGTACCGAGGTCGACGCCGATATATCCCATAATATAATCCTAACGCTCACCGTGTTCTACGCCCTCCAAAAACACTTTATGGACGTTCATTCGATGATCTACTAATATGAGGTCAGCCACGGCGCCCAAGCGGATTTCTCCCCTGGACTCAAGACCTATAGCCCTGGCGGGATTTGTGGACGCAAATCGGAAAATATCGCAGATGCCGGCGCCGGTATGCCGCATCATATTGAGGCAGGCACGGTTCAGTGTCAGCTTGGAACCGGCTATCTCTCCGACATGGTCGAAATTGATATCGCTGACTCCCTCATATCCGGGCGGGATCGGCCCGTCGAATACGCATGCGTCCGAAATAAGAATCAACCGGTCGTCGCCTTTGATTTTGCGGATCAGGCGCAGCATGTACGGATCCACGTGGATGCCGCGTTCATCACAAATAAGTTCGGCATAAATGTCGCGGTTGAAATTGACCGCCTCGTCCACGCAGACGCCTCTGCATTCGGGATATTTGATCCTGTCGCCGGTGGCGTTGGTGTGATGCGTGGCGATACAAAGCCCGCGGGGAATCAAGGCTTCAATTTCCTGGGGCGACGCCTCACTGTGGGCAACGGCTAAACGAGCGTCCGGGATGATCTGTTTGACGTCGTCCACAAAGCCGTGAATGCCTTCCCTTTCCGGCGCAAGGCAGACCACATTGATGAATCCCGCCGCTTCCTCAATTATCGGCAGATACTCCTCTTTGCGGATACTGCCGGCCCATTGGTTGTTTTCGGCGTCGCAGCCGAACTTTGGATTGAGATATGGCCCCTCCAGGTAAATACCTCTGATGATTCTGCCCGCGCCCCGGACGCTTGCCTCACGTATCAGCCGTATTGCCGACAGATATTCATTCTTCGTCAGATTGAAGTACAAAGCCGGGCAGATGCTTGTAACGCCGCCGGACAGATGAACTTCGGCCGCATGTTCGGGCTGCTTGTGAAACCAGTGGGTTCCGCCCGCGTGGGAATGAATATCCACAAGTCCCGGGGCCAGATACGCACCCTTGCCGTCATAAATCCGCGCGTTTTCGGGAACGGAAACTGCGTCCCCCCGGCCGAAGGAGGCGATCCGCCCCTCACTAACGAGAAGCGTGCCGTCAAAAATGATGCTGTCGAGAAGAACGATGTTTACGTTGATAATGGCTAACATTTTTTTAATCGCCCCTTACAATATGATGATTTCAGGAAACATAGAATTGTTTCAGACACAGGATTGACGCCCCGATTGCGCTCGCGTAGTCGCCGATATCTGATCTCGAGATTCTAACGTCCATGAAGATGTCCGCTATTGTTTGCTCACGCACTGTTTCTATAATTGATTCCCATAAAAAGTCGTTGTCCTTTATCAATCTGCCGCCCAAAATGACTCTTGAGGGATTGAACAGGGATAAAGCGTTTGCTATGCCGATGCCTATATACTTACCCGCGTTGATCATCAATTCCCGGCAGCTTTCATCCCCGAGTTTTGCCGCGAGAAGTACCTCCTTCATATTTGGAATCCGTTCGGTTTTCGGTATCAGATCGTGAAGTATTCCGCACTTTCCCTGACCGAGTAAAATTTGCGTTTGCTTCGAAAGGGCCCAGCCCGATGAAAGCGATTCTATGCAGCCGTTGCGCCCGCAAGTGCAAGGGGGGCCGTTTATATCCACGATCATATGGCCAATCTCTCCTGATTTTCCGTTCGAGCCCGTGAAAAGATTCTGGTTGATAACGATGCCGCAGCCTATGCCGAGGCCCAAGTCGAAAACAATGAAATTATCACAGTCGTTTTCTCCAAGCCATAATTCCGCCAGCGCCATAGTCCGGGAACAGTCTTCAACGAATACCGGTTTGCCGTATTTTCCCTCGAAAATCTTTTTAACGGGAATATTTTTCCAGTCCGGCAGATTCTCAACCAAAATGGCTTCACCTGTCTTGCGGTCCAGGATGCCGGGGAATGTGACGCCTATGCCGGATATTTTGTCCATTGTCATTCCGGACTCCTTCAGTGCGGATTCCACCAGCATATCGCACATATTCAGAATAGTTTCGGGAGGAACGTGCGCATGTAAATCGATATTGCCGGACGACAAAATATGCGCTGTGAAGTCGGCCAGAACGGCCGTAACGTGCGTGCCCCCAATATCTATGCCGATACAGTGGCAAAATCCGCCGGACAACGCAAGCATTTCCTTTGACCTGCCATACCCATTCTTTTGAACGGAGCTTACGTGTACTTGTCCCTTCGCCAGCATATCAGTCACGATATTTGTTATAGTCTTTTTATCCAGCTTGGATGTTTTGGCGAGGTCGATGCGCGACATTGGCCCATTAGTTCTGAGGATATTCAGAATCTTTTGATGATTGAATCTGCGCAAAAATGTCTGGTCGCTTTTTCCATACTCCTCATGCAAAATATCCAGCCTGTATTGTTCCGCTGTTCCATTATGTTTCACTTGACACACTCCTTTTCGAAGCGGTCTTCAAACACGCTTTTTCTACTTGATTTTGCCTGAAATTATAATAGATTTTTTCCACAATATCAATAGTATTTTTTAAAAAATGAGAAAAGCGATAGAATTCTTTATCATTAAGCCATTATTCATGATATAAAAAAATACCGGGAATTTTTCCATTTATATATTTACTTTGTAGAAATTATCTGTTATCATAAATTAGTCGAAATTTCAAAAAAATACTGGTGAGAGTTGCTTAAACGGGCAGCCTCCGGTTAGTGATCTTTGACATTGCGTTTTCACAATAACATAAACATACATAAAGGAGAGAGGAAAATGGAAATGATCAAAGTTGACCCCGCGACCGATTTTAATTTTGTACCGTCGGAATTTGTGCCTTTCAGGGACCGCGCGGTCTGTGAGAGGGTTCGTAAAATCAGCGGGAAAGACCTTGAAAAACACAACAATCCGGATTTTAAGATCAAGGTGATGATGAACCCTCATCCAGTCGTCATCGGACACATTTTTTCGAAAATTAAGGAATCGGACGAAAAAGATAAGAAACTGACCATTATACTGGGCAACCCAGAACCCGATACCTATATTCCAGTGGCCGAGCTGATAAATTATTTCCAGGTGAATTGCAGGAACGTGCATATTTTCGCGATGGATGAATGGGCCGATGAGAATGGCAATATCGCGCCGGAAACCTATCGTTCCGGATTCGCTCATTCCATGCTCAAGTATTTCGTTTACCAGATCGACGAGAAGCTGCGTATGCCGCTGAAAAATGTTTTTTATCCGACGAATAAGAACTTTGCCAATTATTCGGAAATGATTACGGAGTGCGGCGGGGGCGGCGCCGACGTCTGCTACTCAAGTCCGGGATGGGCAGGGCATATTGCTTTTATTGACCCCGTGGAAGAGTACCTGACGGATGACATTGACGAATATCTCAAGAAAGGCGCGCTCATCGTGAAAGTACATCCTCTGACGATAGCGCAAAACTCACTGCACGGCGTGTTCGGTCAATCGGGTTACATGGCGGCGGTTCCGCCTAAAGCGGCGACGATCGGCCCGGCCGATGTGGTGAGATCGAGGGAGAGAATCGAGATACACTCTTTGCTTACCTGCAATACTTTTTCTTCATGGCAGCGAATGACGTCCAGGCTGATTCTTCATGGTCCCGTCACGCCGCTCGTTCCCAGCTCGATTTTACAGCTGCTGAAAACGCAGGTGTACGTGAGCGAAGAGCTTGCGGCGCCGTTTGACTGCTGGGAAACTGTTGGTTATTAAAAGCGAAAGTGTATGTGTTTCAATGGAAGCATTACTGAGAACCTCCGGTTTAGCTAAAACATACGGCGGTATCAAGGTACTCAATGATATGAACTTTGATTTGCACAAAGGAGAAGTCCATGCCATTGTGGGAGAAAACGGCGCCGGGAAATCCGTGTTCACCAAGATAATAGCGGGCGTTGTACGGCCGGACGAGGGCGGTACAATCGTTTTCGAGGGTACGCCGATTTCAAATATGAATGTGCATAAATCACGTAACTTGGGTATATCGGTAATCTTTCAGGACATTAGCTTATTTCCCAACATGTCGGTGGCTGAAAATATTTGTTTCGGCGGGAAAAGGCGCGGCATACAAAACTGGAAGAGCATTTATGCCGGAGCCAAAGAGATACTTGACAGCATAGGAGCCGATATCGACCTCTATGCCGTGATGAACGAGATCAGCGTGGGCAAACAGCAGCTCGTGGCGATTGCCCGCGCTATAGCCTTCAAGGCAAAGGTGATCATTATGGATGAGCCTACCGCTTCGCTCTCATCAAACGAGGTGGAAATGCTGTATGGGGTCATCAAAAAATTGAAGGCTGATGGCGTGGGCATCATTTATATCTCCCATAAATTTGAGGAAATTTTTTCCGTTGCGGACAGGGTATCCGTATTCCGTGACGGTAACTTAGTCAAGACAGGCCGTATCGATGAATTCGATCAGCAGTCGCTCATCAATCTGATGGTTGGACGTGAACTGCATTTCCTTCCTTTTCATATGGAAGGCGACGCGGGCGAGGTTTTGTTTTCTGTGAAAGGGTTGACCTGCGAGCCGTATTTCCGAAACATTTCATTTGACGTCAGAAAAAACGAGGTGCTGGGTATCACAGGATTGGTGGGTGCCGGCAGGAGTGAGGTGGCGCGGGCAATTTTCGGCCTTTTGCCCCTGGATTCCGGGGAAATTGAGCTGCTCGGAGAACCGGTGCATATCAAAAGCGCCACGCAGGCTGTACGGAAGGGTATTTGCTACCTGCCGGAAGATAGGCGGATACAAGGGCTTTTCATGAAAAAGAACATGACTGTCAATATTACGGTCACCAATCTGAAAAAGATACTCAACAGTCTGAAATTGCTCTCGTTCAAAAAAGAACAGGACATAGTTCTTGAATACATCGAGAGCTTGAACATAAAACCGCCGCTGCCGAATATCTGTGTCACCAATATGTCGGGCGGAAACCAGCAGAAGGTGTTGTCATCACGCTGGCTGAACGCAAATCCGAAGGTATTGATTGTCGACGAAGTAACGAGCGGCGTTGACGTGGGAGTCAAGACGGAAATCCACAAACTGCTGCGCGACTTGGCGTCGAGGGGCGTGGCAATAATTATGATTTCCTCCGATCTGCCGGAAATATTGGCTGTGTCGGATCGCATTATGGTGATGCGCAAAGGCGAGGTCGTCAATTTTACATCTGTAGCCGCAGCCACTCAAGAGACCCTCATTGAACAAGGCATTCTGGGCTGAGGAGGAACTGAAAGTGCGGAGCATATTTTCGAATTTTTTGAAAAATAAAAAACAGGAGTTAGTCCTGATTGCGGTTATCGTTGTCATCTGCGCCGTTTTTCAGTCTCAAAACAGCGTGTTTCTCTCCTCAGGCAATATATCGTCGATCATCTCCAACAATGCCGTGTACGGCATTATGGCCTTGGGCATGATGCTTGTAATATCGACCGGTAATATAGATGTGTCCGTGGGCGGCGCGCTCGCGGTTATTTCAATGGTGATCAGCCAAATGATATTGACGGAAGTTATCACAAACCCTGTAACCGCAGTATTGGCATGTTTGGGGATGGGTCTTGCGATCGGTTTTGTGAATGGCGTATTGGTGGCCGTGCTGAAACTTCCCGCGATAATCGTGACGTTGGGCACGCTGAACATTATGCGGGGTCTGCTGCTCATTATAATCGGTTCGCAATGGAAAGCGGGCCTGCCTGCCTGGTTCACGGCAATGGCGCGTACCATGCCGTTCGGCCTGCGTTTTAAAATAACGGCGTACGCGTGGATTGCTGTTTGTGTGATCACGTTTTTGTTCATGCACTATACGGTACTCGGCAGGCGTATACTGGCCGTCGGCTCAAGCCCGGAAGCTTTAATGCGTTTGGGTTTCAGACCGTCGGCTTCGATAATAATGGCGTTTGTGATCATGGGGCTTTTTGTTGGTCTCGGCTCTATGTTTTTCACCGCGAATATAGGCATGGCACAGCCTAATGCAGGCTTAGGCTATGAGATGGTGCTTATCGCGGCTGTGATTATCTGCGGTACCAGCTTTTCCGGCGGCAATATTTCCATTTTAGGGACATTCCTGGGAGTTTTATTATTGGGAATAATAGAGAACGGCATGATTATTTCCAGAGTGCCGGTGTATTGGCAGGAATTGGCTCGAGGCATTGTAATCATTGTGGCCATTGTACTTTCATATTTCAGGTTTGCGTCGAAAAAAAGAATCAGAACCGGACATACTGTGGAGGGTTAATGTGTATGGAGACAGCAAAAAAAATCATAAAAACGAATGAGTTTGTTTTATTTTTTCTTATATTCGCTGTTATCATATTTTTCGGTCTCCTCAATCCAAGGTTTTTTGTATTGGCAAACATTGTCCAATACCTGAATTCCGGAGTGGTACTCGGTTTTCTGACGTTTGGCCTCTCAGCTACAATTATTTCCGGAAATTTCGACTTTTCCGTAGGAGCAATGTGCGGGTTTGGTACGGTAATCATCTCTCAATTGATGGTGATGGAATTGCCATTTGTAGCCGTGCTGTTTCTTTCGATGCTGATAATGATGCTGTTTGGCGTATTTAACGGTTTTTTGGTGGGCACGCTGCGTATCCCCGGTTTGCTCGTAACTCTGGGTACTTCTTCGTTGTATTACGGTATCGCGCTAGTTATGACGGGGGGCCAGGCAATCAGCGTGATGCACAGGGCAGACTACGCCAAACTCGAGTTTTTTGGAAAAAGTGACCTTGGAACCCTTCCTTTTGGAATAATCCTGCTCGCAATTGTATTCGTTCTTTCGCTGCTGCTGCTCAACTATTCATCGTGGGGCAGGCGGTTGATTCTTATAGGATCATCCGGCGAGGGGGCACGTTTTGCCGGTATCAACATAAAAAAGGACGTGCTGCTGGCGCACGTATATTCCGCGCTGATGTGCTTCATTGGTGCCATAGTGCTTTGCTCGCGCATGGCTTCGGGTCGCGCGGACGTGGGCAACCCGTATGTGCTTGACGCGGTTTCGGCCGCCGTATTCGGCGGCATCAGCATTAAGGGCGGCGAGGGAAATATTGCCGGCGCGCTGTTGGGTGTGTGCGTTTTTTCGCTGCTGACATCCGGCTTTACAATGATAAACATATCGCAGTATTACCGGCAGGTTGTGGCGGGGGTGATGTTAATCACAGTGCTGTTTTTAAGAAATTATAAAGAAATCTTTAATAAGGCGTAAGCGGTTAAGCCGATTATCGGCTGCCAAATAAAAGGAGGGGTTCACATATGAAGAAGAGCGTTGCGTTTGTGGTGATACTGGTATTGGTGTTTTTATTGAGCGCGTCAACTCTGCCCGCGTCGGCGGCGGAAGACAGGCAGATATCCACGACAGGGCGAGAGGTCGATATTGCTTTGGTCCCGTTTATGACCGGTATCCCTTACTTTGACGAAGCCGCCAAAGGTTTATTCAAAGCCGGAGAGACACTGGGCATTAGAGTCGGTTACTTCGGTCCGTCGTCCAACGATACGCCCGGCCAAATCGCGTTGATAGACGACCTCATCACGCAGGGCGTCAAAGGCATTGTGGTAACGGCAATGGACAGTTCGGCCGTCGTTCCGGTACTGCAAAAGGCCATGGGCGCCGGCATCAAAGTCGTGACATTCGACCTGGATACGGATCCGGCGGGGCGTCATATGTATGCCGGCTTGAAGGAACTGGATGACATGGGTCCCTGGATGATCGACCTGATGTACGAAAGTTATAAGGATGCTTTGGGCGACGATTTCGAGTATGCGATTATCACGTCCTCGCTTACGTCCGAACTGATGATAAGACGCGTGGAGAGCATGATCGAGTATCAGAAAGGCAAATATCCGAACCTTAAAAACATCGGATACGAGGCCGGCGATTCCGATTCGCAAAAAACCTACAACGCGGCGGTGACGCTGATGACGGCAAACCCAAATATGAAAGTGATCATGTCAAACGCGTCCGACGCGCTTGGCCCAATCTGCGAGGCTATCGCGGCAGAAGGCAAAATCGGCCAGGTTTTTGGAGCGGGCCAGACGACGCCCAACCTCGGGAAACCCGGCTATGAAAGCGGCGCAATACTTGGCGGGGCGATGTTGTGGGATCCCGCAAAATGGGCGGAATTTGGGGTGACTTTATGCAACGAGCTCATCAAAGGCACGGAATTTAAGATGGGCGGCGACTGGGTGATTCCCGGATTCCCGGATGTGGAAATGATAGCGGACGATGTGATTGTGTATTCCGGTCTACAGGAATTCACCAAAGAAAACATCTATGATTTCGACTTCTGATATCAGAGAGGGTGCTGAACATTGAGATACATTGATTTAACCGGCCCACTTTGCAACGACATGTGGCAATTCGGAGAGCCTTTCCCCGTATTGCGCGTTGAAGCCAAAAAGGGATATAAAGACGGGTTCGGAGAGTTTTCATTTACGGCAATCGACGGTTTACACGCGCTGACGGGAACGTACGTTGAAACGCCCGCGCATTATTTCGGGCACGAGAAAAGTTTCATGATTGCGGATGTGCCGCTCGATAAGCTGATGGACCTCGATTGTGTTGTTCTCAATGTGGAAGCGAAAAAGGATGGGAACGGCAGGGAGCGCATAGAAAAGGACGATTTGCTTGCCTGCGCCAACAGCGGCGCGATTCGTAAAGGCGACGCGCTGCTGGTGGGTACCGGCTGGGGTGACAAAATGTGGCGTGACCAAGGCCACTTCCCAATGTCGCCCTATTTTTCCTATGACGCGTTTATGTGGCTGCTGGAACATGAACCATGCCTCATTGGCAGCGATACGTCCTGTTGGGACGACCTTTCAAACCCGTCGGGACTGTTTGAGAAGTTTTACCAACAGAATATCCTAATGCTCGCCGGTCTGAAAAATCTCTCTGCTGCATTGGCGGAGCGCGTGAAACTTACAATACTGCCAATATTAGTGGAAAATTCCTGCGCCGCTCCCTGCAGGGCTGTACTGATGGAGGAATAGCGGAAGGACTCCCGCGAGAAGGGGCTTCCGTATTAAAATTGAGCCTCAAAAGAATGAAAACACCGCCGAAACGATCACGTTTAGGCGGTGTTATAATGAAAATTAATATAAAATAATCGTCAAAATGCCGAAAGGAGCCCCCTTATGTCTGGAAAGCTTCTGAAACCCCCTTTTTTCGAGATCGGCCCAAAGCAATACCTATACGGCGATGAGGTTCTGGAGCTTGCGCGCATTGCGGACGAAGCTTCCGAAAAGCATCGCGTTCAGGTCATTTTTACCGCGCCCTTTCCTGACATCAGGATGGTGGCTCAGAATACAAAAAACATTCTGGTATTCGCGCCATTTATGGATGACATTCCAGTCGGAAGAGGACTCGCGGACATCCTGCCTGAATCGGTCAAGGCAGCCGGGGCAAAAGGCGTGCTTCTTAATCACGTGGAGAAGCCCCTTCCTTTCAAGAAGCTTGAAAGCACTGTCAAAAGGGCCAAATCGCTGGATATGCTCACGCTCATCTGCGCTGACTCGATTGCCGAGCTAAAAGCTGCGGCATTCCTGCACCCTGATGTGCTGACCGCAGAACCGGTCGATCTGATAGGAGGAAGCAAATCAGGGGACCTTGGGTATATCCGCGCTTCCATCGAGGCCATTCGTTTGGTAAATGCCGACTCTTATGTCCTTATTGGCGCGGGAATCAGCAGCGGCGAGGACGTTTATAGAGCTATTAAGGAAGGCGCCGACGCCTCCGGCTCTTCCGGCGCAATTGCGCGCGCCACCGATAAAAGGGCGCTTATGAATGAGTTCCTTCAGGCGGCACGGCAGGCGTGGGACGAAAGAAACGGATAAAAAGGCGTGACAACAGGAATCCGTTTATAATGAAAACAATCATTTCACCTTCACTTTTCGCGGCGCAATCGGATAACTTCGGGGCTGCGGTTGCCTGCGTCGAGAGGGGAGGCGCGAAATATTTACATTTTGATGTGATGGATGGGCATTTTGTGCCAAACCTTTCGTTCGGATATAATATTCTCGCCGGACTAAGGGCCAAAACCGCGCTCTATTTCGACGCGCATCTAATGATCGAGCATCCTGAGAGGTTTGCCTTACCTTTCATCCAGTCCGGCGCGGACTGTATCACGATGCATCCCGAATCCAAATGTGATATCGAAGAAACTCTCGGCATTTGCCGGAAACATGGCGCGGGATTCGGTATGGCGCTTAAACCGGGTACGCCGCTCGCCGCGTTCTCGCACTACTTCCCGGAATGTGAGATTCTGCTCATAATGAGCATAGAACCGGGATTCGGAGGTCAGTCGTTCATGCCCGTCGCCCTGGAACGCATAGCGCAGGCGAAAAGGATACGAGAGGAAACACGTGCTCGCTACAAAATAAGCGTTGACGGGGGTATAAACCCCGAAACCGGCGCGGCGTGCGTTGCGGCGGGAGCCGATATTCTTGTGGCAGGCACAATTGTGTTCAATTCCGACGATCCTGAGGTCGTCATGACAAAGCTGACGGGAGAGTAGATTATGAAAGAAACAGGAATGGTATACGCGAGGAACGCATTCGAAATCCAGGCGCAGTGTCTGAGCGAAGCTTTCGCATATATCGATGAAACTGAGTTCGCAAGAGCGGTGGAATCCCTCGCGAACGCGCCGAGGATCGCTGCCAGCGGCTGCGGACACAGCGGAATCGCCTGCCGGCATTTTATACATTTGATGTGCTGCATTGAGCGGCCCGCGAGGTTCATCTCTCCGGCGGAAGCGGTGCATGGCGGGACCGGTTTTATACAAAAGGGCGACGTAATGCTGCTTGCCTCCCGAGGCGGAAAAACGTCGGAACTGCTGCCAATACTGGAGATATGCAAACGCAAAGGCGCAACCGTAATCTCAGTGACCGAAAATCAGGACTCTCCGCTTGCGCGCGGAGCGGACATCGTACTCAGAATGCACGTCAACCGCGAAACGGATCGGTACAACTGCCAGGGAACCACGAGCCACACCATGCTGAATGTACTGTTCGACTCTTTGCAAGCCGCGTTGATCGAAGAAACCGACTTTCAGAACGAAAAATTTGCTTTGGTGCATCCCGGTGGCGCGGTAGGCGAGAGGCTGAACAAAAAATAGAAAAAATAGGAGGCGCTGTTTATGGAATTCAAGTTGATTCAAAAGGAATTGGAGTTGCAGTCGAGGGGTTGGATACCTACTTTTCACGACATCACAAAAGAGGTGTGCGAGATTGTCGAAGCGTCAGGCGTAAAAAACGGGACATGCTGTATAGCGTCGCATCATACTACCTGCAGCGTGATGGTACAGGAAGCGTCGCATGACCTCGACACATTCGACCTGGAGTATTTGCAGCATGATCTGCTCGACATCATGCGTAAAATGATCCCCGATTTTGCGGAAGAACATCAATATCGGCATCCGGGACCGATTCACACCAAATTCGGCCGTTGGGTAGGCGAGCCGGGCGACTATACGAGCAAGAACACCGACGGTCATTTGCGTTCGGCGTTTTTCGGCCGCAGCGAAACGATGACTATTAAAGATGGCAAGCTGGACGGCGGCGAATTTGCTCACGTATATTTCATTGATTGGGACCATGTGCGCGCGCGCCACAGGCAGGCCAACATCACAATTATGGGCACGACCGAAGAAATAGCCGACCGTAAATGGAATAACGGCGAGGTAATCGACACGAAGCGTAAATACACCGAAGAAGAAAAAGAGTATATGGCGCTTTATGATTTGCAGCAGCAACGGTAAAAATTTATCGTAATAAGAAAAAGCGCCCCTGGTTTATAAAGCCGGCGGCGCTTTGCCTTACATATACACATCTCCCGAACGCGGAAACAATTGTTTCTGGATGCGCGCCCCAAAGGCCGATTATGGCTACCTTATTATCGTGAAAGGTGGTTGATTGTTAAAGGCTTTCGATTCTTCTCAATTCCATTTCTTGTTGTTGTCTATGCAGCGCTTTTCGGGTTTCAAGTTCCGTTTCTGTTTCATATTTCCACCCAGCGACTTCCATAGCGGGTTTTTGAGCGATAAGATACTCGATAAGTTTTTTTGTATCATCGTCAAACTCAGCCAGGAGTTCAGTACGGTTCTTTCTTATTTCTGCAATTATTGAATCTTCTTCAAAAGAAATCACGATATAAACTCCCTTTCGTCAAAAAATGCTTCCGGTGTTGTTAAAATTGGAACAAACAGGGTGTGTCTGTCATTATATGTATGAACCCTTTGCATTGTAAACGGGCCAAGGTGTTTACAGTTCCATGTCAAAAGATAGTCTATTTGATTTACCACACATATTGCAAGGTGTAACATATCAATCCTCAAACCGCAGTTTGACAAAAATCTTGTAATAGACATGTGTTTTGGGGCTCAAAAATCTGCGGCCTGAGATCAATGTCAGCCTTTTTCCTCGTCTAATAGCCGTTTCCTCA
>Ga0099364_10006763_pt1 | contig 16616 bp, 12 predicted proteins | sample TergutTh196P3_FD_73070 | JGI IMG/M metagenome (GOLD analysis project Ga0099364, IMG submission 73070) | Microcerotermes parvus P3 segment gut microbial communities from Pointe-Noire, Republic of the Congo - Th196 P3 | ecosystem: Host-associated > Arthropoda: Insects > Digestive system > Gut ... | reverse complement strand
CGGCAGGAAAAAGGGGGGTGCCGCTTACGCCCTGGCAGGTGTGTTTGCGGCGTCGGCAGCGGAGTCCCGATTCTCGTTCAACATTTTCGTTACCGACGAGGGCTGTCGTCGTTTAGGCCGCTCGCATCTTGTTCCGCAGGAATGGGACCCATTCGATCTCAACGCCACGGATTCGCCGTCCGATGCTTTGAACCGTCAGCCGCCGGGCTGGCGACCGCGCGGAATCAGGATTTTTCTCAGCGATCTGCTTTTTTCGTCGGACCCGGAAACGGTCGTTGCCGACATACACGGCGATGCCGCCATAACGATTGTCGTCCAACTTCTCGCCGAATCGGACGTTGAGCCACCGGAACAGGGCAATTTCCGGCTTGTCGACAGCGAGAGCGGCGAACGGCTGGAATTGTATCTTGACGGCCTGGCACGGGAGCGGTACAAGCGGAACCTTGCCCGGCACCAGGAAAACTACCATGTCGCCTGCCGTCGCCACGGGGTGTTTTTTACCACGGTCGTTGCCGAGCGATTCCTCGAAGATGGGCGTCTCGACGAACTCTTTAGCGCGGAACTGTTACGGTACAAACAATCGCATTGACCTCGATGTGTCCGGCGCCTTGTTCATTTTTAATGCCGGGTCTGTGGTTTCCATCAGGCAATGCGGCAAACACGGTGCCGAATGAACGGCGTATCCTAAGCTTTAACGCTAGCAAGGCTCTGCTGATATTTATGAGAGTTTGGTAACAGTGAATTTGATCTTGTCCCTTGAACGTTGCCGCGCCGGATTGCGACTCCCCTGTTTGCGAAAACGCGAAACTGTTATAATTCGTAGTGCAGGGTGGCCCTTCGCTTGACTCGACCCATACGACACACAGGAGAAACAATGGACCTTCACAACCTAATCAAAGACTTGCGGGAGCCGGGTGACGGCAAAATCGTGATGCTGGTCGCCGATGGCATCGGCGGACTCGCTAAAACACCGGGCGGATTCACCGAACTCGAAACGGCGAAGACACCGAACCTCGACGCCCTTGCCAAGATCGGTGTCTGCGGCCTCTCAACGCCGATCAAACCGGGCATTACGCCGGGCAGTGGACCGGGACACCTCGGACTCTTCGGTTACGATCCGCTCAAATTCGTCATCGGGCGCGGAGCCTTGGAAGCCGCCGGAATCGGATTCGCTCTGACCGACAACGACGTTGCGATCCGTTGCAATTTCTGCACGACGGACGCTTCCGGTAACATCACCGACCGCCGGGCGGGACGCATTGCCTCGGAGGACAGCGCAAAAGTCGTCGAAACGCTCAAAGCGATCAAGATACCTAGCGTCGAAATCTTCGTCGAACCCGTCAAGGAACACCGCTTTGTCGTCGTTTTCCGAGGCGACGGGTTAGGCGATGCCGTTGCGGATACCGATCCGCAGCGGACCGGCGTTCCGGTGCTCGATCCGGTCGCTCACGATGCCGCAAGTCAACGAACCGCCGACATTGCAAAGGAATTCCACAGTCAGGCCGTTAAGATTCTTGCCGGTCAACCGAAGGCGAACAACCACACGATGCGCGGCTTCGCCAAAAAGCCCCACATGCCGAGTTACGCCGACCTGTACGGTCTCAAAGCGGCGTGCATCGCGGTTTATCCGATGTACAAGGGCTTGGCAAGCCTCGCCGGAATGGACGTCATCGGCAACGCGACGACGCTCCAAGAGGAAGTCGATACGCTGAAAAAGGCGTGGAACGATTACGATTTCTTCTTCGTGCATTTCAAATACACCGACAGCCGCGGCGAAGACGGCGACTTCGATGCCAAGGTCAAGATGATCGAGGAATTCGACTCCGTCGTTCCGCAGGTTGCGGCGTTGAAACCAGCGTGTCTGATTGTTACCGGCGACCACAGCACTCCGGCAACGATGGCATCGCACAGTTTCCATCCGGTGCCGACGCTGATCGTTTCCGACCTTGCTCGAACGGACGTATGCACGGAATACAGCGAACGCCAATGTTGCATCGGCGGTCTCGGACATTTCGAGGCTCAGTACCTGATGCCACTCGCCATGGCCCACGCCGCACGGCTAGGGAAGTTTGGAGCGTAGGGGTTCGCCGAAAAATGACATACTGTTACTCGAGCGAAAGAGCCGTCATTGCGCGACGTTCCATTCCAATGTGCCGTATAAACAAAAGCCGGAATGGAACGTAGCCCAGTGACGGAACACCTGAAAGCCCAGCCCCTATTTTAATGCTGCCAAGGCACTGTCCTCTCTCCCTCACTCTTTACTTTCCCCATGAGCTCCCTTCGTATCTTGGTCACCGGTGGCGCCGGCTTCATTGGTTCCCATTTGATTCGTCGTTTGCTGACGACAACGGACGCGGAGATTTTGAATGTCGACATTCTGACCTACGCCGGAAATTTGGAATCGCTTCGGGATGTCGAGGGCTCACCACGCTATCGCTTTCTCCGACAAGACATTCGGGACATCGTCGGGGTCAATGCCGCTTATGTGGAATTCGAGCCAGATCAAGTCGTCAATCTCGCGGCGGAGAGTCATGTCGATCGATCCATTACGTTTCCGGACGTTTTTGTACAGACGAACGTTTGGGGAACCTTCACGATGCTCGAAGCAGGTCGCGCTTATTGGGAAACATTACCGTCGAAGCGTCGGGAGCGGTTTCGATTCCTTCATATTTCGACGGACGAAGTGTACGGTAGCCTGAGCCCAACGGATGCACCGTTTTGTGAAGAGACACCGTACATGCCGCACAATCCATATTCTGCGAGCAAGGCGGCAGCGGACCACCTCGTCCGAACCTGGCACGACACCTACGGCTTTCCGACACTGATAACGAACTGTTCGAACAATTATGGCCCATTCCAATATCCGGAGAAGCTGATTCCGTGGACGATAACCTGTGCGTTACGCAACAAACCGATCACGATCCACGGCGACGGCGGGCAGATTCGGGACTGGTTGTTCGTCGAGGATCATGTTGTTGCCATCCAAGCGGCTCTTGAACGGGGGAGCGTCGGACGTTGCTATCTCGTCGGCGGTGAAAATCAGTACACCGTTCGAGAAGTTGTCGGTATGATTTGCGACATCTTGGACAAATGTCGTCCACTTCCCAATGGTTCGTATCGCCAACAGATCGTCCAAGTCGCCGACCGACCGGGCAACGACCGACGCTACGCGATCGACGCAAAACGAATTCGTACCGAACTCGGCTGGGGCCGATCCGTGAACTTCGAAGAAGGGCTTCGTCGAACAATCGATTGGTATCTCGATCATACAGCATGGTTCACGGACGCCGACGGCTGATAGCTAGAGCGCATTAAAAATGGGTCTGGATTTTTTATCGTCACCCCCGCGCAGGCGGGGGCCTAGACCCTAGACGTCATTGAGTTTGTTTCATTGCCATAATCTTTTGCAATTAAAGAATATGTGAACATCTTTCCTCTAGGCCCCCGCCTTCGCGGGGGGGACGGAAGTCTAGTTGTCTTGGATACTTGCTTACGCTTCGTGCTCTGTGCATTTTACTCAATCGGCGTGAAGCGGAAGCCGTCGCCGTCGGCGGTGACGTGTCCGATGGACGGAAGCGCAAGGTGCGCCGCGGCGAACAACAGTTTTTCCTCGGCAACACGTTGGAGCGTCCGGATACGCATCTCAGCGGCTGCCTTCGGATCGCTGTCGTACTGGATACTGATGTCCGGTCTCGCAAACTGTACCGCTCCGTTGTGCAATAAATCGCCGGCAACGAGCAGTTTCTTGCCGCCGCCGGAAATCAGGAAGCCGATGTGTCCCGGCGTGTGTCCAGCAAGATCAACGGCGACCATGTCGGGAAACAACACGGCGGTCTTTTCGTCCGGTGTCAGGAATTTCGGTTCGCCATAGAGTTTCAGACACGTTTCGCAGAACTCCTTGTTCCGGGCGGATTTCCAGAACGTCAATTCCCGTTTGTCGAGCCAAAGCGTTGCGTTCGGAAAGACTTTGTTGCCGTCCTTGAGGAGTGCGCCGACGTGGTCGCCGTGCGAATGCGTCAGGAGGACGTGCTTCACGTCTTCCGGCTTAATGCCGATGCTTTGCAGGCGTTCGAACATTTGCCTGCCGTGACCGGCGTCGATCAATGCAACGTCGCTTCCCTTTTTGACGATGAAGACAGCGCATCCGCCCGGCGACTTTCCGGTCGGTGAGAGACGAGCCAAGGCTTCTTTGTCATCGGTGAGCAGGACGCTGGTGTTCGCCTCACCGGCAGAGTCCTGAATGGTGTAAAAATCAATATCGCCGATTTTCATATGCCAAACGCCCTGCGGCGACTCGGCAAAGAGAACCGTCGATAAGAGAAAAGTCGATAGAACGAAGAATAGTGTTTTCATGGTCGTTTTTTGGAAGGGGTTCAGAACACGAAGCGTAAGCGAATGTCAATACGGCAACAAGCCTTTCAGTTCGGTATTTTTCGGATCGGGAATGGTGTATTTTACGGTTGCGGTTCCGGTCTTTTCGACTTTAATGTTGCCGAGTGCCGGGTCCCAGAGCCACGTCCACTGGCGGAGCACATTACGATCCATGATGATCCGGTGCATCACGTGCGTCCGTCTCTCTTTGACATATCCGCCGTATCGATCTTCGAACTGCCAGATTTCGAATCGCATTGTCGCAGAGGTTGCGTCCAGTGTCGTTTCGAGGTCGCGGATCAACATGACGAGAACCCGAACCTGCTTGGGACGGACCTGCCCTTTTCTGTAGGAGCCGCCGAAGTAAAGTGGGATGACCTTGTTTTCATAGTGTCTCGACTCCCGAATCTGTTTGTCGATGAATTTCAGGCTGTCAATATCTTCGATTTTTTCCTTCATAACGCCGTTTTCCTCTTTGTCCCGCAGGACCTCGGCATCAGGAGGAAAGAACGGCTCGAAGTCAAGTGGCGGTGCGTAACGCCAGCCTTCGAAACGTTGTTTTGAACCGTTCTTGATGATAATCAGATCGTAGATTCCGGCGGGCATGGAGTCGATGACCCATTGGTTATTCCCCTTGTTGACGGCGCGGTAGTCGACCCAAGGTGCCGCAATGTCCGGTGCCTCGGCGCGTTCCTGAGCAACGCGGGGCGAACCGTCGGCCTTTTTCGGCAGACCGTCGGGGTCCCAACGATAAATCGCGCCGACGAACGAAATGTCCGACGTATCCCCGGAAAGTTCAATGACCAATCCACCGGCCCAAGCGGGAAGCGAAAGGCACAATAACACACAAAGGACTCGAAAAGGCAACATAAAATCCTCCGATTTCGTTTGTGGAAACAAAATAAATCACCGACCAAGAGCTGTAGTGTATCGCTTTTGGGGTGACGATTCAATACCTATTACCCCGGAGTACCGGCTAAATGGAGTATCGGCTCCAATCGTCCCCCCTACCCGGAGTGCCGACTAAAAGGGTATAATCAAGGTTCGATACTGACGACCGTTTTACATCTTTCACTATGACCGTGCCATGGCTTCAGTCAACACCAGCGATTTTCGGAAGGGACTCAAAGTTCAAATCGAAGGAGACCCGTACATTATGATCGAGTGCAACTTCGTCAAACCGGGCAAAGGACAGGCCCTGTACAAGTGCAAGTTGCGTAATCTGACCAAAGGAACGGTTCTCGACCGGACCTACAAGAGCGGTGACTCGTTGGAATCCGCCGACATCACGGAAATCGACGCCCAATATCTCTACAAGGACGACAATGTGTTTTACTTTATGGACAGTGAGTCCTTTGACGACTACACACTTTCCGCCGAACTGGTCGACGACGCCTGGAAGTATCTCAAGGAGGGAATGCTCTGCAAGATGATGCTCTACAACAACAATCCGATGGGCATTACGCCGCCGAACCATGTTGTTCTCAAGGTCGAATACACGGAACCCGGCGTTCGCGGAAACACGGCAACGAACGTTACGAAACCGGCAAAAGTCGATACCGGAGCCGAAATTTTCGTTCCGAACTTCGTGGAAACCGGCGAACTCATCAAGGTTGATACCCGAACCGGCGAATACATCGAACGGGTAAAGGAATAGACTTGTTGCACACCCCCCAATTTTCGTCATTCCCGCCCCATTCGTCATTCCCGCGAAGGCGGGAACCCAGACAAAAGACGTAATACCCGGCTCCTCTAAACCCCCGTCTTTGCGGGGGTGACGGGGTTGTAAAACAGTGTAATAAATCCCGTGCAAAAACTGATTCTCACACTGACGTTTATCTTACTTCCGATGATGCTCCTTGCGGAGAATCGGGATGATGTGATTCTTGAGATTGTTCGTCGATGGGAAGAACGCGTCGACCCGGAAAACGGTCTCCCTTCCGGATTGAGTGGTGCCGCCAAGGGATACCACACGAACCTTGAGAGGGGAACCCTCGCCCACGGAACACGCGGAGCGGCGGAATACGCCGCCGCCCTCCTGGCAAGTCCAAAGAAGGAACACCACGAAACCGGGAACATCGTCCTGGCCCGGCTTATCGATTTGCAGGACCAAGACCCGGAGAGCCGAACCTTCGGTATTTGGGCGTGGTACGTCAACGAACCACTGAACGAAATGGCGGTTCCCGATTACAATTGGGCCGATTTCATCGGAGCCACCCTTGCGGTCATTCTCCGGGATTATTCGGATCGCCTCTCCGACGAACTCCGGGAGAAAACGAAGCAATCGTTGGAGTTCGCCTGCCGTGCGATTATCAAGCGGAATGTCGGTCCCGGTTATACGAACATCTCCATGATGGGAGCGACCGTCACGGCAGCGGCGGGAGAAATTCTGGATCGCCCCGACTTTCTTGAATACGGACGGAAACGCATTCTACGCAATCTCGACCACTTCAGGGAAACCGGCGGGTTTAGCGAATACAACAGTCCGACGTACACGATCACCGTCATTCGGGAACTGGAACGGATGCTGTACCTCGTTACCGATTCGGAATGCCGTGCCGCCACTCAGGAACTGTTCGACGCCACGATGCAAACCATCGCGGAGCATTATCACGTTCCGACCGCTCAGTGGGCCGGACCGCATTCGAGGGCGTACAGCGACCTCCTCAGTGAAAGAGACCGCAAGGGACTATTGACCCGCGCCGGTCTGTTGACGAATGATGAGGACGTTGCGCGGGACACCTTTTTCATACCACTGATTCTCTGTTCGGAGTCGTTACAACGCTATTTTAGGGATATTCCCCAAGGGTCAGTCGAACGGTCCGACACTTTCGCCAAGGGACGGCCCGGTTTCGAGGAAAACGGCACAACGTGGATGGACAAAACGGCAACGCTCGGTTCGGTGTCGTTCCATTCGCTGTGGGACCAGTCGCGTGGCTTGATCGGCTATTGGACGGTTCCCGACGCCGCGCCAGCGGTACTGCGTCTACGATTTTTTCACGACGAACAAGACTTTGCGAGCTCAACGGCACGGCATCGACAGATCGGACCCCGTGTACTTTCGGCCTTCGGCTTGCTCAAAAATTGGGGCAGTATGCATCCGTCGTTCGACAGACCGAAGGACGGCGTTTTCACGGCGAAATCGTTCCGGATCGTCTACCAACTTGCCGCCAAGGGAGCGACGGTTCGGCAACTCGACGATCATCGGTTTGAACTCACCGCCGGTTCCATTCGAGCCGTCGTTCACGTTATGGAAAACGGCTCTTTCGATGGTCGTCCGGTCGTTTGGCGTACCGAACAAATCGACGGCAGGGCATCGGTCGTTGGCGTTTGTTACGAAGGGGAACCGAGAGACTTTGCAATTCCCACGATGAGCGACATCCGCATGGCGACAGCCGTCGAATTGCTCCAGGACGACGAAAAGCCGTCCGACGCTCCGATTCGAGCGGTAGACAGCGATTTCGAGACCAACGACGGCCCGTTCTACGGCGTTGTATGGCCGATATTGGGCGACGAAACGCCGTTGCTCTCACCGCTTCGACCAACGAATCGGTGAGCGTGATTCAGGCGATTTTTTCTTCCGTTTGGTGGATCAGATTTCGGATGGCGGCCTCATCTTCGGCATTGCGGAGGTCGTCGAGAAATCCCGATGAACTCAGGATTCTGCTCAATCGGGCCAAAATCCTGAGATGAATCCGGTCGTCGGTCGAACAGATCAGAAAGTAGACGTCGGTCATATTGCCCAATCCGCCGCCGAAGGGAATCCCCCTCGGCAGGATACCGAGCGCAATAAAACTCTCGCCCAAAATGCCCGGCATAGGACGTCGTGGATGCAACAGGGCGACGCCGTTATCGAGAGCCGTTGAGTGGAGTTCCTCCCGGTTTTTAACCGCTTCGATCATAGCGTCGGCGTCCCAAAGCAGACCGGTATCGACACCGAGTTGAACCATTCCCCGAATGGCGGAGTCCCTGGTCCTCGCGGCAAGCGGTGCGGCGATGGCACGTTCCGGAATCAGCAACGAAATGAGAACCTGCTCTTCGACGGCTCCGGCTGGCACGGACCGGTCCAAGGCCCCTTCGACTTGCGCCAGTTCGTTGTCGTTGGAAAGACCGATGCGAACTTCGAGCCAACGATGCACTTCGTCTCGGGAAAAGACCAGTTCACCGTTGACCCGACGGCTCGGAATCGCACCGCGATCGACCAACTTCCGAACTTGCGATTCCGGAAGGTGCAAATACCGCGACAACTGACTCATGGTCAAATTGGAATGTGGCATACGTCCAGTTATAAATCAACAGCCCGACTGCACAAGGCGGGTGAACCAATCGAACCGCAAACGCACAAACTTTTCTCACGGAACAAGCGTTAGCGTGTCGATGCCCACGTAAGTGCCAGCGGATTGCTCGTTTTTGCCGAGAATCTCGACTTCTACAGCGTGTCGTCCGGCTTTCAGATCAACCGTGCCAAGCTCAATCGCGCCCGTCGGAATCACGTCGGAATTGTACAAGTCTATCGGCTCGCCGATCTTCTCGCCGTTAATGTGGAACTGGACGATCCCGTAATCCCTGGCCTTGGTCATTGCGACGACGAGTTTGAACTTGCCGTCCTTTTCCGTTTCAAGGATCAGTTCGAGTCTGGAGTTGGGCCGCGCACCGATCCACCAAAGTTGATCGTTGTCTTCCCATTCCCCATTGTTGACGAACGGGCCCATATTCTGGACTTGGACATTACCACCGGTCGGAATCTTTTCGATCTTGAAACCGGGAATCTCCAATGACATCGGCGTATTGTACAGAACCGGTGCGCGGGCTTCTGTGATCTGATCCCGCCGTGCTTGGAAATCGACGACTTCGATGCCATCGAAACCGTACCAGAACGTCGCAACGGCGTAGTCGATCTTCGTCGACGCCCAGTGCCAGACTTCCATATCGAACCGAAAATCCTTGTTAAATGGAATACCGTCCAGCGACCGAGTCCGGGCGTTCGTCACGTTACCGTAATTGTGCGGTCCCTCGGCACGCGGCTGGAAATGAAACGGTGCCTCAAAGAAGGCTGGCGTACACCATGCGTAACCGTAGTAATCCTCTGTTCCCGTTCCGAAATGCGACGGGAAGGTTTCGCCATCGACGTAAATCTTTTCGTCGCCTTCGCCCCACCAAGCGGGATTGCGGTTCAAGAGAACCAGCACGTCGCCGACGAATATGCCGCGACCTTTGAGCGTGAGGTAATTCCAATCCACCGTTCCGCGTCCGCCGATTGCGTCGATCCGTCGTTCCTGCCACCAATTAGCATGGAAGTACATCGAACGGTCGTCCCATTGATAGGGAGCGGTCTCAATCGATTTGACTGCAACTTTGACGTCAGCATCGCCGTAATTGATAAGTCGGACGTTCACTGCTCTTCTGAACGGCATTTTCCAAAGCGAGATGAGCGTGCCGTCTTCTGTGACCCGAGTGTACCAACTCTTATAGGGATTCACGCCGACTCCACTGCCGAAGAAGTCTCCGAGCGGACACCAGACGGTTTCTTTGCCGTCAAACGAAATCGCCAGCACGGTGCTTCGCAGGGCTTGGGCGAGTGCTTCGCCTTCGGCATCGACTTTCAGGACGATCTGCTGTAACACACCGGCACCGCCGGACGCCGCAGTTCGAGGAGCCGGACGCCGGAGAACTCCGCGCTGACGGTCGCCAGCGACATTGCCTCTGGCAAACAACGAAACCGACGAGCCGCCTTTCGGAACGGAAACGGTTCTGCCTTCCGAAATGTCCGTGAACTCTTCCCCGGCAGCGTTGAGCGTTTCCTGTACGGAATCGATTTTTTCCTTGAGCGACTTGAAGCCGTCCATCGTGAAGGACTCAACGGCAGTGCCCTCGGCGTAGGCTCGGTGGTTGATGATGTAATACAGGTTCCCCTGCGTCGGCATATTATCGACGGTTACTTTGCAACTTTTGGCGTAGGGGATCGGCAGATAGAGGTTACGTCCTCTCGCTTTTTCGGCGGAGAGCGGAGCACCGACGAGGAAGTCGCCGCCAATGAGTTCGCCGATGGGAGCTTCGATGGCTGGCGTGGTGTTGCCATCGAGGTAAATACGGAACGTCGTCCTATAATGGGGTGCCGTGATCCACCAGCGGACAATGGCACCGGGACCTTCGGCGTCCATAAGAACCCATTCCTTGCGGTCGCCGTTCATTTCATCGCGAATGAACTGCGCAGTATCCGCATTGGCGAACCAAGTGTTGGGATCGTCCGGCGTTGTCGACGCCCGATCGTAGGAACTCGACTGCAAGCAGAGGAACGCCGGATCGGGAAACCGTGTTACGGCATCACGGTCAACCATTTCGTCGAGCAGGGAAGACAGGCTGACGGGCTGTGCCAAGAGCGGCACGGCAACGAAGAGGGACAGTAGCACAAAACAAAATCTTTTCAGCATCAATACCTCCATTGGGGTGGTAAAAAAGGGGGACATTCAAACGGCAATTAATGAACTATAAGCGATGGGAGAGACAATTGCAAGCGTTGAGGGTGTGTAAAACTCTTCCTAAAGTTTTACACACCCACTCTACTACTACCGCACCAAGTCTAAAAATTGTGAATTCCCGTCCCCCCCGCGTAGGCGGGGGTCTAGAGGAAGGATGTTATATCCCCTCCTCTAGATTCCCGCCTACGCGGGAATGACGGAGATCGAATCCACAATTTTAGATCAGGTCAGGTACTAGAGCGTATTAAAAATGGGTTTGGACAAAATTCCCGTCCCCCCCGCGAAGGCGGGGGTCTAGAGGATAGATGTTCACATCTTCTTTAATTGAAAAAGTTTATGGCAATGAAACAAACTCAATGGCGTCGAGGGTCTAGGCCCCCGCCTACGCGGGGGTGACGATAAAAAATCCAGAGCAGTTTTTAAGGAAGGATGTTATACCTCCTCCTCTAGATTCCCGCCTGCGCGGGAATGACGGATATTGAATCCACAATTTTAGTTCTGGTCGGGTACTACTCGATAAAATCGAGCATTATTTTTATTTTTGTGTTTGAATGACGTTTCCTTCGGCTCTTGCGGCGACGCAGACGGTTACGGACTTGGCCCCGCTATCGTAAAGAAGCCGGGCAACCTCGTTGCAGGTCGCACCAGTCGTCAAAATGTCGTCGATCAGCAGAATATTCTTGCCCTTCAGGAGACGCAGGCGGCGGGGAACGATGGCAAAGGCTCCCGAAACGTTGTCGGTGCGGCCTTTTCGGGACAATTGGAACTGGAGCGAAGTTCGCCGGGTCCGTAAAACGGCATTGCGTAAAACGGGCCGATCCAGTCGCCGGGCGATTTCCGCCGCCAGGATATCCGGATTGTTGACGCCGCGCTGCCAACGCCGAAACCGGTGCATCGGCATCGGAATAACGGTGTCAATCGGCGTTTCGTCCAGTAATTTCTGGCGGCTTTCGACGAGCCACGCCGCAATCGCTGTTGCCAAAAAACCGCTGCGCTCCGTTTTCATTCGGAGGATCGTCAAGCGGAGTTCGTGTTCGTATTCGCCCAGTGCAATGACTCTGCGGAATCGGAATGGCGTCGTCATACAGCGTCGGCAGTCGCCGGTGTCGTCGAGCCGTTGGAACTTGCGTCCGCCGCAACGTTTGCAGAATCCGCCGTCTGCCGTCGCAATTTTCAGTCGGCACGATGCGCAGAGCGCAATGTCGTCGTCAAACTCCAACGACTGCCGACAAACTGCACAGTGCGCCGGACAAAGAAGGTTGAGTAGCAAACGAAACATTGGAGTGTGGGGGCAGGGATGGACGTAATCCAACCCCACCGCATTGCCAAATTTTACGAGGGGGAAACGTTAAAAACAACCACGAATTGGAGAAAATTCATCGGATTTCGCGGAAAACTCGCTTTTTGTCGAAATTGCACTGGATAGGAACCCGATCTTTAGTGTATAGTACACCGCTCTCTCCATTTGCGGCAAGAAAGAACACTAAAACAGTGATTTTTACTGGAAGGGAACAATCCCGGAAAGCGAGGCAAGGACGTGAAAAATCTCAAAGGAAAGTTCAAGGGAGCAGCCATCATTCTCGTGCTGTGCCTTGCCACCTACGGAGCCTTCGTGCTTTTCAAACGACCGCCAGACTTGTCGGTCTCCGAGGCTGAACGCGAATCGTTGCGGGATATGGGAATCAATATCACCTCAACCGAGGCGGCTGGGGGACGTTCTGCGATTTTTAATAACGACAAAGGAGTACCGCCAGTCGGAGGCAGGAAAAGTCACGGTCACGGAAAGCAAGCGTTACCGGCAATGCTCGTCGGTTCCGAGCCGACTTCCTTTGCTCCAACGTTTGACGAGGCCCCGTTATATTCTCCGTCCACCGACGACACGGAAGCGCCACCGTTTATGGCAACGGTCAGTCCCCCTCAAAATCCGCCTGCGTCCGTGGTGGTTCCATCGGCACCGGTTTACGGAAATCAGTTTTTGGACGCCGCTCCTCCTTGGCCATCGGACGATCTTCCGATGACACCCCCAGTTCTGGTCCCTCCCCTTTTGCCCGACCCATTTTCCGCTCCCGTCCCCGAATTTCCTCCAGTCTCTGCCGTTTCGTCAACCCCCGCATCGGATTCGGTTTCAACGATTCCGATACACACAGGTTCGTATTGGGACGGACCGACGGCAAATATTGCCGAGCCCACTGCGACGTCTACGAATCCGTGGGGAACCACCGTTACACCGGAATCGGACGGCGTATCGTTCGTGACCCCAAAAATCAAACCGCTTCCCAAAGTTGAAGAGGAATTACTCGTTCAAGTTACTGCAACGGCTCCGATTCCGAAACAACCTGCTCCGACGCCACAGCCGATTGTCACCGCTGCAACGTTTCCCGAAGATTACCATCGGGCGTCGATTCGGCGAATCAGCACGACACCACCAAACAGTGCCCCGATCATTTCCTTTTCGCCGATCAGTCCGATTCCCCAAGACGCGGACTTGCCCAAGAACGAACACGCCCTGATGTTTGAGAGACCATCGAAAGACACTGTTTCTGAACCATCACCGCTTTCCGCTCACGTTGTCACGCCTGTTTCGGCAACGGTGCCAGGCTTCGTCGAACCGAAAACCTCATCGGCTGTTACCACGTCGTTTGCCGTTGAGAACCCTGTCTCGCAGGAAATCGTTGAAGCCCGACCGGTCGTTTCGTTGCCGAGGTTGCCGAAAGAAGTTAAGTCGGAAGTTCGAGAAGAGGTTGTTCGTTCTGTCAAAGTGCAATACGAGCTGATTCAAACAGACGATCCTGTCAAGATTCGTCACGCCTACATTCAACTGAGCAAACTCTACGATCACCCGAATTTGAACAACTTTGAGCGGGCCTATCTGACGCCGATCCTTGATCGCTTGGCCGTTGACGTGATTTTTTCGCGGCGAAACCACATTTTGGAAGCTCCTTACATCGTCAAGGTCGGCGAGGCGGCCTACACACTCCGGAGCGGCGAAATGTTGGTCGTTCCCTACGGCAACTCGATTGATTCAATTGCGGCGGCGTTCAACCTAACACCGGCGTTGTTGATGAAAATCAATGGTTTGACGAACAAGCGTCCTTTGGAACCAGGCACCGAACTGAAGGTCGTCCTCGGTCAGTTCGACGCGAAGATTTCGACGGAACGCCGTGAGTTCACTCTGATTCTTGGCGGCCTGTATGCCGGACGATTTCCGATAGCGGTCGGCGAGAACATTCAAAACGTCCAAGGCGACTTTACTGTTACGCTCAAGGGTGATACGCCGCAGGGACGCCTTCTGACACTCAGCAACGGCATTACGCTTCGTGGCGTCGACCGTCCGCAACCCGGTGATTCGTTACGCTCCGCCATCCGCTTGACCGAACGTGATGCCGGTGAACTATACGATATTCTTTCCGAGCGCTCGGTCGTTGCGATCGGAAAATGACAATTTGCACCACGCTATTTGGCCACTTGCCACGAAAAACGAATTTTGGTAAAATTGTGGCCATGAAACGAATCATTGCTTTCATTCGGCCAAAAAAGTGGACCGCCGTGCAAGAGGCGCTCAGCCAAGTTGCAGTCGAACGCATGACTGTTGGCGATGTCCTCGGCCTCGCCGACCGTACACAGGGAAAGTTTCCTGTTGAATTCGCACAGTACGTGCAGGTGATGATCGTTGTCAACGACGACTTCTTGGACCGAGCCATCGATGTCATTGAAAAAGTTGCACGAACCGGCACACAGGGAATGCCCGGCGACGGCAAAATCTTCGTGATTCCGGCCGATGACGCCATCCAAATCAAAAGCGGATCAAGAGGAAAAGGAGCCGTTTGAGGGTAGACAGGTTGGTTTCTCCGAAACCGTCGCGGCTTTGGAGAAAGTCGGCAACCTCATTGAAAAAGTTTTTTTATGTCGATGCGCCGTTCGGTTTCGGCGTTGGGGAGTTCGATCTGTGTTTGCGGCAAACCGGGCCGGGCCGGCTTGAGCTGTTTGATTTCCGCAACGGGAAACGACAATACGGAATTTCCTGTTTTCACCGAAGGCACCGTTTCGGTTTGGAGCCGGAGTATGGTCATTTCCTCCGAAAAGTCCGAAAGTTGTCGAAATAGCTCCTTGTAGGACGGAAGTGCCGCGCAAACTTCCGCATCGACGTGTTCCGCCGCGCGGCGAACAAGTTGACCGGCGTTTTCCGAAACGTCGGCGGCCTGTTCGATCCTTTCCGCCGCCTGAGTGATTCGGAGAACGACCGCTTCGATTTTTCGCGTCAACTCGTCGTCATCAGGAAGCGTACGGGAGAGCGGAACGTTTCGGTGCGGTTTTTCTTGTCGGTGGGGCGTCTCAAAAGAGGGGACGTTCTTTTCAACGATCTCCCTTTCCTCGAAAGGTTCGTCAAAGCTCGTCGCCGTCGAAATGACCATCGGACGGCGGGAATGCAGCACCAACCGAACAACCGGGACTGTTACCGGTTCGACAACGGACACCGGGGTCTCCTCGCTGCTGAATACGGCAAGTTCGCGCTGAAGGAAGTCGCTGTAAGCGATACCGTACCCGCACTCGCCGCGGGATTTCGGAATGGGCCAGCACAACGGCAATTCGTAAAACGGATGGGGATACGGTTGCGCATCCTCCGGCAGTTCCGATGGAGTTTGGTAAGCGTAATGGGGTTCTTTCCGAACGAACGGTGGGCGTCCTTCAAGGACTTCACGGCCATATTGTTCGAGCGTTTCCGGATTCATCGGTGTGGTTTCTTCAACAGGTGTTTCAATAACGACCGGCGGCGTTGATAAGTGAACGGGTATAAACAAGATCCGTGGTGCAAGACAGCCGATCCAAGAGTCTTCGGCCTCGAAGGTTCGGCATGTCAGTGACAACGAGGCGGCGTGAAGACGACTGCGGCTCAAACGATGCCGGGCATATTTTCTCGGAATTTCCGGTTCGATGCGGCGTTTGGGAACGGGATAGGGCAACCTTGGCCGGCAAGTGTAAAGCGGAGGCGTTTCGACAAGATCGGAGGCTTCGGAATCACCAATTTTCGTCGTATCCTCCGGTCCGATTTTTCCGGCGGCCATTTCGTCGAGAACCTCGTCGAAGTCAGGCTGGAAAATCTCGTGAACGCCAATGGAACCGGCATCGGATGCCGAAATATCCAAGTCGGCGGCCTCCGCAAAGACGTTTTCCGGCGGCTCAACAACAACCGGTTGGGCGTGAACGTAAATCGGTTCCGCAAGCCGGATAAACTTTTCTTCCTCGTCGGTTTCTTCGTCGTCCTGTGAAGATTCCGATTCTGCGTCTTCGAGTGTTCCGAACTCAATCGCCGAGTCGAATTCCTTGAGAACGAACGTCGCCTTTTTTCGGGCGATCAGTTCGTCGAGGCTTTCCTTCGGCTGGTCGTTGTCAGTCGACCCGGAAACGTCCGAAGGAGGAGTGAACGGTTTTTCCGGAATTTGCTGGAGTTGCGTCCACGCCGTTTGGATCAACGATTCATCCACGGAATGTGAAATCCGTTCGGCGGCAAGGACCAACGCCGCATCGCAAAGCTGATTAATCAGACGCGGTAGTCCGTCCGTCAATTGGTAAATCATGCGTTTGGCACCGTCTGTGAAAATCGACTCCGATTTTGCCCCGTGCGGACCGTCAAGTCGTCGAAATTCGCCGAGTTGTTCCGGTTCGCTTACTCGTTGCCGGGAGATGCTTGTTTGCCATGAAATGTAGTTGACGGTCTCTTCCTGATTCATTGTATCGAGATAGGAACGAGACACAACTCGCTGGTTG
>Ga0099364_10006762_pt1 | contig 16617 bp, 20 predicted proteins | sample TergutTh196P3_FD_73070 | JGI IMG/M metagenome (GOLD analysis project Ga0099364, IMG submission 73070) | Microcerotermes parvus P3 segment gut microbial communities from Pointe-Noire, Republic of the Congo - Th196 P3 | ecosystem: Host-associated > Arthropoda: Insects > Digestive system > Gut ... | reverse complement strand
CGCGCGATAATCCTTTGCGGAAAATTCCAAATCTCAAGAAGCCGGTTTTCTGTCTTTATCGCAAGTTCCGTAATTTTTCGATAAAACTCTGCCGTCAGCGTTTTTATGACATCTTCTACGATGCCGCTTTCGATCTGATGTTCTTCCAAGGACAATCCGGCAACATCAACAAGCAATTCCGCAATTGCCCGATTGGAATCATCAATCCGGCGATTTTCCTTGTACTCCAACGAGCGAATCATCTGGTCAATGGATGACTTCTGTTCCGGCGTAAAGACCGCATGGTTACGGATTTCCGTCAAAAGTTCTACTCCGCCGGCATAGTCCCGAACGATGGCATCGTAAGGCCGCGCACAGTGAAATCCGAATGTTTGCAACTTATGCTTCCAAACCTCGATGTTGTCGTCCGAGTCCGCCGTGAAATTGAATGCGACGATAACTGGCTTGCCCGTCGCTTTGAGGATTTCCAATGCCGCCAACGGGTCGGGACTTTGTTCGGGCGCATTACTAACGTCAATGACAAAGAGCGTCAGTTGGGCTTGTTCAATAGCGTGCCAGGCTTCCAAATCATCTTCGTAAGCCCCGATTCGTTCCCGTGATGTGTCGGCATTTTTTACACTATCCAGGGCATGATGGCAAAATTGAACGACCTGTTCAATCGGCACGGCAAAGGTTTTGTTTTCTTGGCAATACCGGCGGATTTCTTCGAGTCTATCCTCGCTGTATTGGAATCCCGGCGTATCCATAAAGCCGATGTAAATGGCGTTAGGCACGTGGGTATGGGCAAGTCCGAAGGTTGCAAATTTTCGGGTTACACCGGGCCGATTTTCGATTTTGGGTTTGTCTTCACCCGACAGTCCGCAGAGCGACGCAATGATCGACGACTTGCCGATATTGGTGGTTCCAATAACGCTGACCAAAGGAGCGGAGGAAGTGTTCATAGTAAATTTTCGGTATTGCGAACCCGGTATAGGCGTACTATACTACTTTCATTGTAAGGGATTACATCTTTTTGGTAAGGGGGTGAAAAATTGGATATTCTTCGTTGTTACATCGCCAAATACGCTGGCAATTCACAATGGCGGCGCAAGGATAAAACTGAAAAGACTGTCCCCCAAATTTAGATGCGATGGTATGCCAGTAGATTTGTGGACACCGGCAACCGGGTGAGTGTCATTGCACTCTTGACAATCGACAATCTTGTAGTAAACTGGCATTCTTGCCTACGGTGCGGGTTCGCGAACGTGAATGGCCTTAGGCTCGGTGGAAGAATGGGTGGTTATGCCCGCAAAATGTTTGCTTTTGCGGATTTTTGTGGAAAGTTTTTTACTGTATTTTTTGGTTGTGTAGGCAATTTGTGGGGGCGGGATGCCTGTAATTTGGGCTATCCTGGCCAACGCCTGCTGGCAATTGGAACATAGCCTGCATTTCGTTGCGCTCGTAGCTCAACCGGATAGAGCAGCGGATTTCTAATCCGCAGGTTAGGGGTTCGAGTCCCTTCGGGCGTACTGCATGGAGCTGGCACAATAACCGCTCATGCACGGTGTATGGGGTTGATGCCGTTTTTATAGTTGGCGGCATTAGCAATGCGAACCCGTGTACTGTTGAGCCCTGCTGGCGTTTGTTCCACAACGCCACTCGGGGACTCTTTTTTTTCGCCCTGACGGGAAAGGGAGGTGGCTTATGAACCTCTCCGCACTCAAATCCCTCATCGAAAAACTGGCAGACGACGGTTTCACGACCGCTCAAGAGAAACTCATCGCTCTTGCTCTTGCTGTCCTGGACGGCGATATTCAACAGTGTGATGTCATTGAAACGCTTAAATTGGGGAAAAAGCACTGTTTAGAAATTCTCAAATCATTCAGAGAAAAGCAAATCGTCGAGAAATTTGGAAGGCGAGCGGTATTTTATCGGAAATCGCGATACCTCGAAGTATCGCCAGAGTACCGTGAGGTATCCTCACCACACCCACGTCACCCCCTCTGCCACGCGACTCCCACAACCGCGCACAAGAAAATACAACTTCAAATATAAAGAAAAAAAGAAAGAAACGGGATTCAAATTTTTCTTCAGATTCGGCATCGGCGCCGATCGCAACATCGATTTCGACCGCAGGTTTGTCCCCTCCGGGCAAGGCGGGCACGGCAGGCCGGGAGAAAGTCTCTCCTCTCCCGACTGCCCCCGCCCTTGCCACACGCTCCGCAGGCAGAATGGCGAACATTAGCACAACAACTACTACTGCCACTACTGCTGCTGCCGCTTCTACTGCCACTATGACTGTTACTGTCAATCCACTACTGCTGCTTTCTCTGATACTACTTCCGCTCACAAAACCTGCCCGGCACGATTTTTCAACCACAGCAAGCCCCCACCACAGCCCTCTACAATATGCTCGCGATGATCCAGGCACCCTATCCCGACATCCTACTTTTTGCCGACGATAACTCGCTCATTGCCGAACGGTGTACTGAACGGTATTTGGATTTTATGAACTACATCAACAAGTTTCACGCTTTTTTTGCCAAGCATGTCCGCGGCCGTAACACGGCATTCGACGACATCATTCATCGGTTTTCTTTTGTGTTCACGATTGGTTTGGCCCAGCATTGCGGCATCGGCGACATTGCCGCCCTGCATCGTGAAGCGAAAACGCAAAAGACGGCACAGGACACGCAAATATGGAGTCCGATGTTGCGGATTATTCGCAGTATGTATGAGGAGTTTGGTCTTGGTTGGCGAGAGAAACTACTTTACAGCCGGGACACGTGGCAAGCGGAATTGCGTCTTTCGGGCAAGCATCATTTTGTGCCGCGGGCATATTTGTTTCCTGATTACCATGCGAAGTTATCAAAGCTGGCCGAACCAGAGCCGGAGAAGACGACGAAACCCTGGGAGGAATCTCCATCGCAACCATTGCCGTTTCCGGAAGTTATAGCCGGCCGGCATCCGCTGCTTACCAACATTTCGGAGAAGGTCGGAGAAGGGCGATTTGCATTATGGTTCGGCAATGGTCTCTTCCATGAAAATTTGGCATTAAAACAGGTGGTTTGGGGGCTTTATGCCGTGTTGTATTTGATTTATTCAATGTGAGAAGTGCGTATTTTGCAAGGAGATGCCGCACGGCACAAGAGGTGGAAAACGGTGGGATGCTTTCATAACGGAAGTTAGGGCCTTTGTGATTTATCCCCGCCCTGTGAGAGTCTGTCATTGACTCAATTGACAAATGCCGCAAAACCATCTATACTAGATGGATACTACCAAATTGTACTGGCATCTGTAAAAAAATGAGCGGAAACTACGACATCGGATTGATGGGACTTGCCGTGATGGGGCAAAACCTCGTTCTCAATATGGTTGACCACGGTTATAATGTTGCCGTGTTCAATCGCACGACCTCCAAGGTCGATGAATTCCTGGCTATGCCGGAATGTAAATCGAAGGGCGATAAAATCGTCGGCACATATTCGCTCAAAGAACTCGTTGCCCAACTCAAACGGCCGCGGCTCGTCATGCTGATGATCCAGTCGAAAGATGCCGTGCCCGCCCCGGATGTTGCTCTGTATCCCAAAAATGCCGCAATTGATGCCGTTATTGAAGAACTCATTCCATTGCTTGAACCCGGCGATGTGATTATCGACGGCGGAAACACGCATTATCTCGACACTGAACGCCGCACTAAGTTTATCGAAAAAACCGGCCTGCTTTTCATCGGAACCGGCGTTTCCGGCGGCGAAGAAGGCGCACGCAAAGGCCCTAGCATTATGCCCGGCGGCACCGAAGTCGATAATTGCCGGGCCTGGGAACTCGTCAAGCCGATTTTCCAGGCAATTTCCGCGAAAGTCGGCCCGAAAAACGACATTCCCTGCTGTGAATGGGTCGGTGCACGAGGTGCCGGCCATTACGTCAAAATGATTCATAACGGCATCGAATACGGCGATATGCAGTTGATTTGCGAAGCATATTGGCTACTCAAACACACCCTGGGCTATTCCAACGAACAAATCCAAAAAACCTTTGCCGAATGGAATAAAGGTGAACTCGACAGTTATCTCATCGACATTACAAAGGATATTTTTACCGTCAAGGACAAAGCGACCGGCCAGTATCTCGTCGATTTGATTCTCGATACTGCCGGTGCGAAAGGCACGGGAAAATGGATGAGTCAACTCGCCCTTGACCTCGGCTCGCCGAGCAGTCTCGTAACCGAAGCCGTGTATGCCCGATGTATTTCCGCAATGAAAGAGGAACGTGTCCATGCATCCAAAGTCCTGAAAGGACTCGGCAATAAACCGGCAACTCCTCCATCCGACTTCGTTGAACAAATTCGGCAGGCATTGTACGCTTCGAAAATCTGTTCCTATGCACAGGGATATGTCCAAATGCAGGCGGCCGCGAAAGAATACAATTGGAAATTGAACTTCGGCGATATTGCGATGCTTTGGCGGGGTGGCTGCATTATTCGGGCTGTATTTTTGGACCGCATCAAGGAAGCGTTCGATGCCGACGCGAATTTGGAGAATTTGTTGCTCAACCCGTATTTCCGGGACATCGTGCAGTCGGCTCAGGGTGCCTGGCGGAATGTAATCAAGACGGCAATTGATTTTGAGATACCAGTACCGGCATTTTCGACGGCACTATCATATTATGATTCATACCGTTCGGCAGTCTTGCCGGCAAATCTATTGCAGGCTCAACGGGACTATTTTGGAGCACATACCTATCACCGGATAGACAAGCCGGGCGAAGGGCCTTTCCATACGGATTGGATTAATGAACGGGATATTTGAGTGTGAGGTCAGTAACGAAAACGTGGGATTGGTGTCCGGGGTGATTTTTTACTGTCCTTCGTTGCCGTTGTTGCGTATAGTCGAACGACAGTTGTTGTTTCGGATGTTTCAGTATCAAATGGGGTGTGGTATGAAAGCAATTATACGATGGGCGTTCTTTATACCGTGGAAGGCGAGACAAAAGAGCGATTTATCTCGCTAATTATCAAAGCCGACATCATCCCGGATTTTGATATCTTTCCGGGAAAGTTAGAGTTTGTTTCGGGCAGGCAAGACACACAACAGATTAACTCTCACTTATAAAGAAGGCACTTACGTAATGATAAGGGATGTTGTCATTCACCACCCCGCTTTCTCTACGGTGGTGTCAGATGACGTAAAAAGTCCCAATGTAACTATTTCATTTGATCCCGAAAAGTGGATAGATGGGACAAGATATATGCAGGCACGAATCGTTACAACCAATGAAAATCAACCCATTTTCCTGTTGCCCATTAACATTCGTGTTGTCAACAACCCATAGAAGAAAACAACATGGAGAATAATTATATCGTTGATCCCGTAATATTAGACAGACAGGATGATGCCATCGGCGACTTCCGGGAGTGCCGCCGCGTGTCAGGAACAGTGATAGAGAACCGCGACCGGATCAATATGATTGTCATTGACAAGTCGGGAACGATATTGGCAAGACAAGGACGTAGTATATGTCGGCGAACTATCAGCACATTGGCCGTTAGCAATGGTCGGGCTCGCCGGCTGACTCCGTTGGAGTGCGAGCGTTTGCAGGGTTTTCCTGACGGTTACACGGCGGGATTTAGCAATCATCAGCGTTACAAGATGCTGGGTAATAGTATGCCGGTGCCGGTAATCCGCTGGATCGGAGAGAGAATTTTGCAAGAAGAAGGAGGTGATGAGATATGAGATAATCTGCTATAATGCTGTTCAACTGTGCAGTTGCCGTTTCGCAATGTTTCCGCCGAGTTGGAACGCGAGGCGGCTTTTTCTTGCAGGAGTTAGAATAAAAAATTGAAAAATTTTTTGAGAATGTTCAAGTTTTTCCGAATCGTATGTTATACTATGTTCACTCGGCGGGCAATCATTAGGATATAGTTGCTCTCTCATCAAAAAAGACAGGAAGTCTCTACGCTACTTGGACAAGGATTGGCCATACGGAAAATAGCCAACGATGCTGGTGTATCAGTTGGTTCTGTCCACAGCATCAAGCATGGCCATCACCGTCCGAAAGAAACACGCCCGAAACGCTGTGCGGAGTGCGGGCATTTAGTGACTCTTCCTTGCCGGATATGTAAGGCCCGGCAAGAGTTACGTCCCGGCTCGTCTCCTACCAATGAGCCGGGACATCTTTCTCTTGATGAGTGCGACCTTGACCTACGTGGCAAAGCAGAAGAACGCTACTTGGCGATGCGTCGCAAAGTCCAGGCCGAAATTGCGGCAGGCACTCGCACACCATCACAATATGCAAGCCCCTCATCGGGCATTTACGACTGAACATACCATGACCGAAGAAGAACGCGAATTACTTATTCTACTTGCGGAGATGATACATCAAATCTATGTGATTGAAACAGCAAAAATCTTTGCCGATAACAAGGAGAAGAGCGAATTGCACCTGGCACCTGTTCGAGACCGGATGGCAGCGTTAATCACAATGTTGCGGCATGGTGCCGGGGGGCGTTAGGTACTGTTTTTGCGTTGCCGATTTTCCCCCGCCGCGAAAAGGTCGCGCAGTAAGGTTTTGTTTATTTCTTGCAAAAAAGTTTCGAATGGATGCCGTAGCCCTGAAAGCCGAGTTTGAAAACGCGCTCCGGGAACTTCGGCAACTGTGCGACGAAGATGTTCCGCTGGATGAACGCAAACACCGTTTGGCCGTGCGGAAAGAAATGAACCGATTGCATCGGCTCTACGATGTGCTACTGGCATTGGATGCAGAAGCGGCGGACGACGGCGGGGAATCGGAAACACTTGCGGCAATTCGCGAGCATTTGGAGCCGTTAGGCCTGGCACCGGAAGGAACGCAATTGCCGGAACTGGCAAGACTTGCGGCATTAAAAATCACGGAAAAATAGAGCCGTCTTGCCCGGCAAGGCGAAAGCGTGGAGCCAATGGCTCACGGAATTACACCAACGAGATATGACAGCAGAAGAATCAAAACCTAAAGTCCGCGATGAGTTTCTTGCGGCATTGATCCGTGAGTTCGGCGCAGAGCACGGGACGGAACTTTATCAAAGTAAAAGCGTGACCAAGAGCGAACTTACACGGCTCATCGAACTGCTTAAGAAGTTCAGGATTGCCGCGACGATGCCGATTGGAATGGCGAACAGGATGAATGTGCAGATGAATCCCCATGAAGCTCGTCAGGGACGTTATACCCCAATAGCGGCACAATCAGAGCCATGGCCGGAAGGTCGCGGGCGTTAGTGTGTCGCATAATTGCCAAATGAACATAGAATATCATGCCTCCATCGAAAACATCCGGCCAGCGGCATCGGGAACTTGTGGCCAAGCGAAGCCGTGAGAATACCCGGTCGGTACAAGAGATTGCACCGCTTCCGCCGATGGAGAATCCGAAACGCAGGATGGCCTGCCGTAAGGATTTACGGACATTTTGCACAACTTACTTTCCGAAACGATTTGATTTAGAGTTTGCATCGTATCATTTGCAGTACATCAAGCGGCTTGAGGATATGATCATTCAAGGCGGCGGCAAAATAGCCATCGCTATGCCGCGTGGGAGCGGGAAGACAACACTGGCAACGACAGCCATCCTTTGGGCACTCCTTTATGGCCATTGCCGATACATCGTCATCGTTGGTTCAAACAACAATGCGGCAGACAAAATCATCAAGAACATCAAGACGAGTCTGATACAGACCAAGGCTTTGCGAGAAGATTTTCCCGAGTCCATTTATCCGTTTGTGAAGTTGAACGGCTCCGCACTCCTTGCACGGGGACAGCGTTACCTCGGAGAATTGACAGGGATCGAATGGAAACCAAGTAGCGTCGTATTTGCAAATATTCCCGGCTCGCCCGCAAGTGGTGCGATGCTCTACTCCGTTGGAATCAACGGGGCGATACGCGGAGCAAACATTGTGATGCCAGATGGTTCCATCGCAAGGCCGGATTTGGTATTGCTTGATGATCCGCAAACAGAAGCCGCAGCGAAGTCGAAAAAGCAGATTGAAAACCTGACCGAAATCATCGACAAAAGTGTCGAAGGGCTCGTTGGGCCGGCCCAAGAATTAGCCTTGGTCATGACGTGTACGGTGATCCAAGAAGGGGACCTCGCATCGGTCTATTTACAGCGTCCCAAGTGGCGTGGTTTGCGGTTTAAGATGGTTGAAAAGATGCCTGACCGCATGGACTTGTGGATACAGTATCGCGAAATCCGCAAAGAAGATGCGGTCAAAGCGACGATGTTCTACAAACATCATCGTGCCGAAATGCGCGAAGGCGCAGTCGTCGCATGGACGGCAAACTACGATTCCAATTCGCTTGATGCGTTGCAACATGCAATGAACATTTGGGCGGAGAATGAAATTACGTTTGCAAGCGAATATCAGAATGAACCAATGAGACCGGATCAGGGCGTGATGGTTGTCCCGGCTAAGGTGATTCGCACGAGATTAAATGGCCTAGATCACCAAACGGTGCCGTTGGATGCTCAAACTTTGACCGGCTTCATTGATGTTCACGATGACCTGCTCTACTATTCAGTGGTTGCATGGTCGGGCGATTTCACGGGTTACATCATTGATTACGGGACATATCCGAAGCAGATCCGCCGGGCATTTTCCAAGGGTGAAACCGGCTTGATCACCATGTCCCGTGATGACCAACGCAAGGATGGCATCATCCAGGCAGGGCTCGTTTCGCTCATTAAAGAGTTGCTGGCAATGCGTTGGGAAGTAGAAGGCGATAGGAGCAGTGCCGATCATCTCACGTTTTCCAAACTGCTCATTGATACCGGTTACAAGCCGCAAATCGTTGAAAATGCAATTCGGCTTACAGTTGGGCGTTCATCCGTCGTGATGCCTGTACGTGGCAAGAGCATCCGAGCAACGAACGTGCCGATGAGTGAATGGAAGCATAAGGCCGGCGAATGGCATGGCAACCATTGGCTGCAATCCAGGCCTCCGGGCCGCACGGCTACTATTACTGTCGATACCAATTTTTGGAAGTGTCAGGTGCATGATGCTTTTCGCATCTTGCCGGGCAATCGCGGAAGTTTAACGCTTTGGGGCCGTGATGCAGAGGTGCACCGGATGTTTTCGGACCACATGAATGGCGAAGTAGCGAAACTCGTAGAATCTGGCGGCAACAGCATTTACGAATGGCAGGAAACGCCGAACGATAACCACTTTTTCGATTGCATGGTCGGCTCGATGGTTGCCGCCTCACATTGCGGCATCAAGTCCGCCGAGGAAATGGAAAAACCAAAACGCAAGTCGCGGATTGTAGTGGGACAGTAGAAGTCAGGAGTACAAAAAATCATGAACAAGAAGCAAAAGACCAAGAGTGAATCGGAAATTGCCGGAAAAGAATCGGGCAGGACTGCTGAAACACAAGTGGAAGAGATGCCGGAAGTGAGCGAAGTTTCGGAAATTGCCGGAAAGACCGAAACGGCAAAGCCGGAATCGACTGCCATTCCCGTCCAAAACGTAGCATCCATGCACAATCGCTGTCCGCGATGCAAACATATCAGTAGTGACCGAGCACGGCGACTCGGCACATTTCCGCCGCAATCCTATCACGGCATCCACGACGGCAAGCCGTATAAAGTTATCGAACGCCATAGAATACTATGCGAAAAATGCAGACAAATCCACATCGTCAGAAAGTACCGGTGACCGAAGTAGAGGAACAAAACAAAGTAGATGCCCGATTGGAGTTCATTCAAACGATGATCACTAAATTGCGTCTCTTTTTGATTTCGTCCGATCCGGTAATTTCGCTCAGCATCGACGGGATGAGTGCGACTTATGACCGAAATGGTGCATGGGACATGCTCCAAAAATTAGAGCAAGAAGAACGTCAAATTTTGAATCCACGCCGCATGATGAGGCGTGTGGATATGCGAGGTGCCTTTGACTAAACGAACAGCGAAAAAATTGATGACCAGTCCGTTAGCCGCGGCGGTAAAGGCGATAAAAACGAAACTCGGCTACGATGCGGTGAAAAGTAGTCCACGTCGGCGGACGGTCTCCGTTTCAACGAAGTCGGAGGATCGTGAGTTGACCGTTTCCGGCCGCCAGGCATTGTCCTCGATGGGACGGGATTTAGTCCGCAACCTTTCGCTGGCCGGCTTTGTGATCCGTACGCATAACCAAACCGTCGCCACACTCAACTTCAAGTGTGCGATTCCGAATCAAGCGGAGTACAACGAGTTGGTCAAACGCTGGATGTATCGTTGGAGCCATCGCTTTAACTGCGATGTCAGTAGTCGGCACTCGCTGACGGGATTGATGACGCTTGCGGAGACGCACCGTGTCATTGACGGCGATGTCGGTATCCTGAAATGCGGCAACGGCAAACTGCAAATCATCGAAGGAGACCGAATCCGCAATCCGGCAAAAGAGACACGCGGCGATACTTACGAATGGATTCACGGCGTGAAAGTAGGCAATGCCGGCCAAGCCTATCGCTATGCGATTCATAAGCGCAAAGAAGGCGGTGGATTTGAATTTGAACGCGAAATCGCCGCCGAGCACCTTATCCTTTGCGGCTACTTCAACCGGATTGATCAGATACGCGGCGTGTCGCTGCTGGCACCGGCAATCAACCAATTCCGCGATGTTTATGAAAGCATCGACTATGCACTTGCAAAAGCAAAGTTGAGTCAACTGCTTGGGTTCAAGACGACCCGGCTTGATGACACGGAATTGACGGAAGATGGCCTCACGGAAGCCATTACGGAACTCGGCGTCGGTGCAATCCATTTTGATTTGCGTCAAGATGAAGATGCGGCAATGATTGAATCGCAGACGCCCGCAACACAATTTCAGGACTTTTTGCAAAATGTGATCCGTATTGCTTTTGCGGCATTGGACATTCCGCTTGAGTTTCTGATGCCGCACATCGCAAACTACTATTCCAATCGCGGTGCATTGGACCGCTACATCGACTCGTGCCGAAAGAAGCAAGAAGGCCTCATCGATTCATTAAACGAAATCACCGACTGGCGTATTCGGATGGCCATCATTGATGGCGAACTTCCGCCGCCGCCCGGTGGAATGGACATTGACGAAATGCTTTGGTGGTGCGACTGGGAAGGTGCGAGATTACCGCACTGGCGGATGATTGAAGATGCCAAAGATACGCTCAGCGCGATCCAATGCGGACTGACAAGTAGCAAAAAATCTGCCCGGCTTTACGGCAATGATTTTGACGAAAACATCATCGAAACCGCTGAAGCAGGCACCATGGCGCAAGAACACGGAGTCTTTCTCGCTTTTACCCAACCGATTGCCTCTATCAATATAGGAACATAACCATGACCATCACCCTTTCCAGCAAATTACAACTCACGAAACTCTCCGACGAAGTAGAAGGCGACGGCTATGCGTTCGAAGCGGTCATTTTGTCGGGCGAGCCGATTGACACCTGGCACCGTTTTGTTATTGATCTTTCGGCAATCACACCGCACAAGCCGCGACTGACAGTAGATTACAACCACAACGATGAACTCATCATCGGCTACGGTGAAAACTTTCATGTTACGCCGGAAGGTTTGAAGTCGACCGGCAAACTGACTGCGGGAACGTATGCCGACGAAATTGTCAAACTTGCAAAGGCGGGTGTGCCGTTCGAAGCAAGCGCGGTCGTTGATTTGACAAATGCGAATGAAATGACGGTTGGTGCTGATTCGTCAGTCGTCGTCAATGGCCGGACTTATCAAGGCCCGATTTCCGTTTACACCAATGTATCTCTCGAAGGTTATTCTATTTGTCCGCACGGTGCGGACAAATTTACGACATTCACCCTGTTATCAAAGGAAATAAATTTTATGACGAAAACAAAAGAGCCTCCAAAAGGAAAAACGCTCCTGTCTGATGGTGCCGTTACGACTGGCGAATCGCAAGAGACGACCGTGAAGAACCAGGAACTTGACGACTTCTGCAAAATGTTCGGCGACACGAATGGACTCGCACTGTTCCAAAGCGGAGCGGATATTGCCGAAGCGAAGCAGTGGCAAGCCCTCAACGAAAAGTACAGCAAATATCTTGCCGACACAGAGGATGAAGAGGAAACATCTCCTTCAGAACCGGCAAAAGAGAATGAGGAAATGAAACTTTCTTCGGCCACTCCCGTTGGGCTCGACTCATCGGTTCTCTCGAAATTGGAGATGCTTGCGGCGGCGGTAACGAAACTGCAAGCGGCAATGCCGCCTCGCGGTGCGGAGCCGGTTTCGCACGGCCAGGAACAGACGAAACTTTCCAACGAGCCGAAAACATCCGCATCGCGATACGCGTCAAAGATTCGGCAACAAGGCATTGCGGAACCATAATAATTGCCGTCTGCCTCTCACTCACTACTTACTATCACCACAAACTAACAAAGGATCATTACTATGCCTCCAATTTCAACAGGACAGAAAACACTTGACGTTCTCAAGATCAACAATTCGGAAGAACTCGTCGGCCTCATTGACGATGCGACCAAACGGATTCCTGAAATCTCATTTTTCGATGCGTCTGGCATCAAACGCAACGTGTACAACACGCTTGTTTTAACGCAAGACCCGAAAGTCGGATTTCGTACGCCGGGCGCGTTTGCCGACCATGAGTCGCCCATACTCAAAATGCGTACGACCGCCTTGAAATTCCTTGACGCATCCTGGGAGATGGACACGGCACTCGCCCAAATGACCGACTGGGGAAAAGAAGAAGCGCTTGCCATTCAAGCTATGACACACTTGCGTTCTGCATTTTTCACGCTTTCACAGCAGATTTGGTACGGCGTTAAAAATGAAGATGATGGATTCCGAGGGCTTTATGAACTTATCGGCACGGGAGCGGGTGATGAACAGTCGAATGAAGATTTGCACATCGATGCGCGTACGCTCGTGGGAGCAGATGCCGGTGCGAATACCGGCTTGTCTTCGGTCTTTGCCGTTTCTACGGGGCTCGATTCGATTCAACTCGCTTGGGGCTCCGAAGGGACATTCGTCGAGGGAGATATTACGAAAGTGCGAATGCACAATCCCGAAAATCCGCAAAACTCCGGTGCCTGGTACTACGGACAGGAATTGTCCGGCTGGGTTGGCTTGCAAGTTACAAGTGCTCATGCCTTTGGACGAGTTCATGGCCTCTCCGAAGCCAACCCGCTCAACGACAATATGTTGTACGAGTTGGTCAGTCGCTTTCCTGGCGGGCGTGAACCGCAAGCATTCTTTATGACTCGCCGGTCGCAAGAGCAACTTCGTAAGAGTCGTATCGCATTCCATCCAACGGGTGCGGCTGTGGAAACGCCGGACAAAGTTTGCGGTATTCCGATCATCGTGACCGATGCCATCATGAACAACGAAGAGACGTTGTAATGGAACCAGTGCCGTACAAAGTGCGGCAATTTTCTACTATCTCCTCATTCATCACTACTTTCATGTTTATATTTATCAAAAATCTACTTTCCTTTCGCAATGTGCTTGCTAACTGGCAGACGCTTTCCTTTTGGGCAATGCTCAAGTCGGTGCTCGTCATTGCGGGACCAGCCATCGTCCGCGAAATCCTGACGGCACTTTTGGAAACCGCTCAAACCGTTCCACTGGTTGGACAAGATGCCCCCGAACTCGAACGCCGACGACTCCTGCAAAACCTTAAACTCCGGCTGGGACAGCGTTTACTGGGACTCAACGAATCCCAATTCACCCGGACGATGGCGGCATGCGGCCGGTCTGATGAACTGCAAATCGCGTAGAGCGATTTTGCGAAGGGGTTTTCGCCGAGGTACAAACACCCCACCCGCTTCACGAAAACGCAACGTGGGGCAACTGGTGCGATGTTTTTTTGCGACTCGCCCCGAAAATGTGCGTTTTGATATGAAAACAAGAAAAATACGGCAAGTATCCCAAACGACAATGCTCACTTTATCATCGACATCATCATGAAACTCAAAGAACTGTATTTCGGACTGACCCAACCTGTTCCTATTACCTTGCCTTTGTGGGTGTGGTTGTTTATCGGATTTTGGCTCGTAACGAACATTCCTTCCTGTTCCTACTCGCCTCGCACTACTCGCCCTTCATCATTCGAATCGCAAGTCGCTCAATGGGCAAGCGACTATCCTACTGACCTCCGCGACCGTTGGGCCTGGTGTTATCTCGACAGTAGCCAAAATTGGTCTACCGATCAGAAACTCCGCGAAGATGTACGGCTCAAGTCCGTGCAAGTGTTAAGCGATTCGGAACGGGCCATGCTAATACCGCTCGACCGGCAAATTGCCGAAGCAATCCCGATGCAGAAAATGCCGCTCAAAGAAACATACGAAGCTGTCGGCCTCGGATTGCGACTGAATGAATGGAGCCCTGTGAGCCGCGTTGCCCGGATTGCCGAAGAAGTGCCCAAACCTGAACCACAACCGCCGAACAGACGCAGAATCTTTCGGCGTTAACTTCTACGATCACCTAAATCCTATGAAACTCCTATGAACTACACCGGTTGGAATCCCCAAGATGAAGAGCGAGACTTTGCCGAATACTCCGGGCTGTGCAAGTCGGGACTGCTTTGCGGCCACGTCTACGAATGGAGCGATGTCAAATCACAAATCATCACCGAAGCGCAGAACGAATTTACCACGCCGATATACAAAGCAGTTGCAGGTTTGCATCTGCTCAGAAAATCTACTTACAAAGATTACATTTTCGGCCGGCAAGAGACGAATGATTGCACTTCGTGGGGGACCTGTAATGGATTCGATTTGACGCAAGTAGGCCAAGCCTATCGCGGGATCGAAACTGAAGTATTTCGCACGTTCAAACCGTGGGTCTATGGTGTCGGCAAGAGCCTTGCCGGTCAGCACAGCGATAACGGAATGAGCATTTCGCTTGCGATGAAACACATTACCGAGCATGGTCTACTTCCAGCAGACCTGCCCGGCTTGCCCCGGTATTCGGGTGCATTGCAAAAACAACTCCTTCGTGCTCGCGACGGGAAAGCCTTTTTCAACCAATGGAAAGAGCATGCGGTGCAGTATGAAGTAGATGTTGTGCGGTTGCCGTTGGATTACGAAGTTTGGCTCCAGTGGGCCGCGAGCGGCCGGTATATCGTCTACGGCACGACACAGCGGATCGTCAATCGCCGACAAGAATGGGAACTCGACGGTGCAACGCGGCATGCAATGACGGCGGGCTTTCCGGTTCGCAGCGATGGTGCAATCACGAATGTCAACTCTTGGAATGACGGAGCTGGTTTGATGCGGCCCGACATTGCGAGAATGGTCATCGCAAAATCGCACCCCTTCGGTGCGTTTGGCATTTTCCAAATCACAAGAAGAAACGCAGTGCCGGACTACTCCGGGCTCGGCGGAAATTAAAAAAAAGTTGCCCCTGTATTGTTAGTCGCAACGCAGAGGCAGTAACAAATGATAAACCGGATCACTTGCTACTTTGGAAGTCATTGTACTTTCCATCCTGAAAAAGGCAAGCGTCTAACTCCTAACTCCTGATGGAACACATATTAGAACCCGACCCAATGGAAGCGGCACACGATGGTCGATGTCCGCTTTGCGATTCGACCAACATCGACTTCATGACAGACCTCGGCAGATTTTCCGTCGACTTGATGTTCGAAGGCAAACGATGCCAGCGAATCAAAAAATCACTCTGGCAATGCAAGAACTGTTATCGGCTCTTTGTCAGCAACAAATTCATCACACAATAAATTAACCGTCTCGTTTGCGAGGCGATAAAACCATGGAAGCAACATTAGTCAGCGCGGCGGGCACTCTCGCTTTCGGCGGCGGCGGCATCGCCATCGTCTCCTATTTGGCATATCAGTACGGCAAGGCACAACTCCAAGTACATCAAGAAGGAATCAAGTGTCTGTGCGAAATGCAGAAAACGCAGATTGAACGTGTATGCTCATCATTTGATAATGCACTTCACCGACGGGACAAAGATATAGAAAGTCTCGTCAATGAAATCAGAAGAGGAAAATCCAGCAATGCGTGATAAGATTCGCGGGAATAGCCAATCCTATTTTGACGTCAATAAACTCGAACGGCTCGCGAAAAAAGCATCCGAAAAAGCCATCGGACAAGCAACGGCATACCTTTGGAAAGTAACCGTCAACTCCATCAAGAGAAGGTCCGGGAAAGAAAAGAAGTATGATCTGAAAATCTTTTTAGGTCAACGCGAAGATGGTACTTATGAAACGGTTGAAAATGCAAAGAAGTATCTCGCAAGAGCGAAACGAGCAAACGAAAAGATTGTCCAACGTAATAAGCGTGATGTAAGAACTCCAAATGCGCGAGGCAAGTATCGCGAAAAAACACCATCGGCACCAGGGCAACCGCCAAGGTCGCATAAAACAAGCAATCACTGGCTCAAAAACCAGATACGAATGATCCCCACAAAAGGCGTCGTGTTTGTGAATCCGGCAGAACGTGATGACAGACAGGGCCGTTCAAAAACAATTCCACTCTTGCTTGAAGAAGGCGGACTAGCGACTTCACATGTCAAAATACTTGAAGGCTACTACGCTCATAAAAAATACTTTAAGAATGGTAAGGTCAGTGTGCGTTACAGGCCGGTCTATTCGCATAAGACAAAAAAATATAGAGCACAAGCTCGACCATTCCTCGTTCCCGCATT
>Ga0099364_10006761_pt1 | contig 16618 bp, 10 predicted proteins | sample TergutTh196P3_FD_73070 | JGI IMG/M metagenome (GOLD analysis project Ga0099364, IMG submission 73070) | Microcerotermes parvus P3 segment gut microbial communities from Pointe-Noire, Republic of the Congo - Th196 P3 | ecosystem: Host-associated > Arthropoda: Insects > Digestive system > Gut ... | reverse complement strand
CGCCTTGTGCGTTTTGTCAAAAATCATAAAATCCTCGTCTTCATATCTTTGAGTAAAGTGCTCTGCGATAAAGGGAAGAATGAAGTTTTTAGGGGTTATGGTCCCCGCAAGCGCACCGCCATAATCGGCGAAGCGCAAAAAACCTTTAAGAAGATGCGCTTCATGAAGAAGATGCCTTTCAGCCTTCAGCAGAGTGCTTACGTCAGGGTCACCGAGCTTTGTCATGATTCGCCCGCCCTCGCGGTAGCCCCGAAGCAGGAACTTGAGTAAATGAAGCTCCTTTTGCGGCAAGCAGGAAAGGAACACGGTCTCGGTGAGCCTGAGCGCGTCCCGCGAAATCTTTTTTGGTATGGAGCGCAGCACGCGCCCCGCTTTTTCCGCGTCCGTCTCTATCCCGCAGACTTCATAAAGCGTTATGGGTTCATTGGCTGTTATCTCAAAGGGAATCGCTCCGCTGTAGACGCTCTCATAGACGCAACATAAAAATCCGTTGAAAGAGCCGTCAAATACATAAATAATACTATCGGATGCGTGCGGATGCAAAGGCATGTCAAGACCCCCGCCCGCTAAATCCTTGATGTCAGGCATAGCACCGTCTCCTCAACCGCATCGTCAACAGAACTAAACAGAGCGCCGCTCCAGCCAATAGGCGGCAAATCAAGCGGGGCCGGTTTTTCGTCGAACAACGAGAGCTGTTCCATGCCGAAGGCAAATACCTTTGGGTCTATCAGCGACCGCACGGTCAGCTCCTTGCCAAGTTTGGGGCCTGTGGGGGCGTCTTTTGTGATGATGAAGTATTTCGCCCGTTTCAGCACGACACCTATACGCTTGAGTTCATCAAGTCCGAGCTTGCTCTCCCTTCGCGCTGTGACTATACGCTTTGCGCTGATTGGGCCGACGCCCGGTATGCGCAGAAGATCGCGAATCGGCGCGGTGTTGACATCCACGGGGAAAAAATGCATGTTATTTATTGCCCAATTGCATTTTGGGTCCATATATGGATTGAAGTTGGGCGTTTCTTCGCTTAATATCTCATCTGACGTAAATTCATACTGGCGCATGAGAAAATCCGCCTGATATAGCCTGTGCTCACGAAGCAGCGGCGGCGGAGTCGCCAAAGCCGGAAGCAGGCTGCTTGTCATGACAGGGATATAAGCGGAGTAGAAAACACGTCTGAGGTCGTATCTCGCATACAATGCCGAGGCAAGGGTAATTATTTGATAATCCGAGTCTGCGGAAGCGCCTATTATCATCTGCGTTGCCTGTCCCGCTGTGGCGAAGGTCGGCGCGTTTCTGTACAGCGCCAACGCACGGCTGTTTTCCGTGAGTTCATTTTTGATTTGCCGCATAGGGGCGAGGATGGCGTCCTTTGATTTGTTCGGCGCTAGAAGATTGAGGCTTTTCTCGCTGGGCATCTCGATATTCACGCTTATTCTGTCAGCTAGGAATCCAAGCTTGCTGACCAGTTCAGGCGCCGCCCCCGGTATCGCCTTCGCGTGTATGTAACCTCGGAAGCCATGCCTGTGACGTAAAATTGCAAGAGCGTCGATCATAAGCTCCAGCGTATGATCCGGATTTCTGACGACGCCGCTTGATAAGAACAGCCCTTCAATATAGTTGCGCCTGTAAAACTGCATTGTAAGCTCCGCCAGCTCCTCAGGCGTGAATGTCGCGCGGGGAGTGTCGTTTCGTGAGCGGTTTACGCAGTATTCGCAGTTGTAGACGCAATCATTTGACATGAGCACCTTCAGCAGCGAGATGCACCGCCCATCCGCCGCAAAGCTATGGCAGCACCCCGCCATGACTGTTTTCCCAGGCCTGTCAGCCCCGGAAGAAGTACACGCAGCGTCATACTTCGCACTGTCCGTCAGTATAGTAAGCTTATCCATCAGTTCCATAGTATCATTGTAACCTTATGGCTGTGAGATGTCAACGATGTGTATGGGAAGATATACATTAATCAAGCCTGCGGTACTGCTACATTTCTTATGCTTGACGATGGCGCGGTTGAGGTTGCTTTAATTCGCACCATGGCTGTTACGGCGGCGTTGCCTAGCTCTATTCTTGATATGAATGATGTGATCACCGGTTTCCATGAAGTCCCGCCGTCAATGCTGTACTCCATATTGGTTGAGACACCGATAATCCTGCCTGTTGAGCTATTGTATGCCGCGTTAGGCGCCGCTGCGCGCGCAGGCACCGTAACCGTCCGTGTCGCTGACGCGAATTTTGTGTCAGTGGCTTTGACGCGCACTTGATAATTTTGGGAGGATGTCCCGGCATTGACGGGTATTCTTGTCGTCCCTGCGGAAACCGATGTGAACGTTCCTGTCGCGCTTGCTCTAAATTCCATTAGAGCGGTAGCGGTTATCGATTCTGTTAGTCCGTCGAACTTAACGGCTGTTGCGGTGGGCGCGTCCGGGCGGCGGGTCAACAGCATGCTGACGGCAAAGGACGCGGGCTCTCCGTTTGCGGCTTTATAGCGTATGCTCAAAATCACATCATTGCTTGCTGTCGCCGCAGGTATCATATTTGCGATGTTCAGCGTGTTTTGGGTTATTGCTGTCCATGTGGTCCCGTTGGTGCTGTATTCCATCAGGTTTGAAACGCCTGTAACGGTTTCGCTGCGCGTATCCAGTGCAAGACCGGTCGGAAACACATAATCTTCGCGCGGCACCGCGACATTCCGTATATTGGACGACGGCGCGGACGAGGTGGCTTTTGTACGGATCATAACTGTCGCGGCGGATTCGCCGAACACGCTTCGCGGTATACTCAATCCGCTGACCGTCGTCCAAGATTCCCCACCGTCAAGGCTGAACTCCATGGCGGTCGAAACTGCGGTAATAATGTCTGTCGTGCTGTTGTACATCGCGTTTGGAGCTGCCGCGCGCACAGGCACCGTGACCGCCCGTGTCGCTGATGCAAACATCGTATCTGTAGCCTTGGAGCGAACTTGATAGTTCTGAGAGGATATTCCGATATTTACGGGTATTGCGGTTTCCCCGACGGGAACTGATTTGAAATCTCCTGTCGTACCCGCTCTGAATTCCATTGAATCGGTTAATTTTATCGACTCTGTAAGCCCGTCAAACCTGACATCTGAAGTCGCAGGCGCCGCAGGGCGATGGGGCAACACTATGTAAGCGGCAAGCGACGCAGGATCGTCGTTCGCGGCCATATAGCGAATTCTCAGCGTAACGTCATTTGCGGCGGATACCAGGCTTGCAATGTTCAACGGATTTTCGGTAATGGCTGTCCATGTGATTCCGCTAGTACTGAACTCCATAAGGTCCGATACGCCTGTCACCGTTTCATTGTGCATGTCCAAATCGAAGCCGTCAGGTGCGGCAGCCCCCGCATTTGGCACGTCAACGTTTCTTATTTGAGATGATGGGGCGGAAGCGGTTGCTCTGACGCGAACCATGACTGTTACAGCGGTGTTGCCGAACTCGCTTCGCGTTATGCTCGATCCGCTGACGGGCGTCCAAGTCTCCCCTTCGTCAAGGCTAAAATCCATCGTGTTCGAGACGCCGGTTATCATGTAGCCGTTATACGCCGCGTTAGGAGCCGCCGCGCGCGCAGGAACAGATACCGCGAATGTTGCCGACACAAACGTCGTATCCGTAGCCCCAATGCGAAATTGATAGCTCTGTGAGGATGTACCGATATTTACGGGTATATTCGTTTCCCCAACGGGAACTGATGTGAACTCTCCCGTTGTACCTACCCTAAACTCCATTGAATCGATTGCGGTAATCGACTCCGCTAATCCATCGAACTTAACGGATGCAGCAGCAGGGGCCGCAGGACGCGGGGGCAGTGTTATATTGGTAGGCAGCGACGCCGCCGCACCATTCGCCGCCTTGAGACGGATGCTGATTGTGACATCGCTGTTCGCTGTCGCCGCAGGTATCATGCTTGCTATGTTCAACGGATTTTTGGTTATGGCTGTCCATTTGGTCCCGTTCGTGCTGTACTCCATGAGGTTTGATACGCCTGTTATTGTTTCGCTCTGCGTGTCCAATGATACTTCTGTCGGGGATGTTGTGGCAGCATCCGGTATGGCGACATTTCTGATATTGGACGATGGCGCGGACGCAGTTGCTTTGGTACGTATCATGACTGTCGCGGCAGCATCGCCGAACAAACTCCGCTGTAAAAACGACGCGGTGACATTTGTCCAAGCAGCTCCGTTGTCGAGGCTATATTCCATTGCGGTTGAAACGCCGGTAATCCTGTCTGTCGAGCCGTTATATACTGCGTTCGGCGCGGCTTTGCGCGACGGTACCGTCACCGTGCGCGTCGCCGACGCGAATGTCGTATCAGTAGCCATGAATCGGATTCGATAGCTCTGAGAGGATGTTCCGATATTTATCGGGATTCTTCCATCAGCGGGAACTGCCGCGAAATCTCCTGATGTTCCAATTCTGAACTCCATCGAAGCGGCTGCGGCAATCGATTCCGTGAACCCGTCAAATTTAACGGATGCGGCAACAGGGGTCGTCGGACGTCGGGGCAATGTTATATTGGTCGGCAGCGAAGCCGCCGCTCCGCTCGTCGCTTTTAAGCGGATGCTGAGCGTGACATCAGCGCGCGCCGTTGCCGCAGGTATCAGGTTTGCAATGTTCAGCGGATTTTTGGTTATGGCTGTCCATTTTGTCCCGTTTGTGCTGTATTCCATGAGGTTTGATACGCCCGTCACCGTTTCGGTACGCGTGTCCAACGCGATGCCGTCAGGGGATGTCGTCGCCGCATTTGGCACGGCTACGTTCCTGATGTTGGATGATGGCGCGGTCGCAGTTGCTCTGGTACGTATCATAACTGTCGCAGCGGCATCGCCGAACAAGCTTCGCGGTAGATTCGACGCAGTGACGTCTGTCCAAGCTGCTCCGCTGTTAAGGCTATATTCCATTGCCTTAGAAACGCCGGTAATCCTGTCTGTCGAACCGTTATATATCGCGTTCGGCGCGGCTTTGCGCGACGGCACCGTTACCGAGCGCACCGCCGACGCGAATGTCGTATCCGTAGCCTTGAGCCGAACTTGTACGCGCTGGGAGGATGTTCCAACATTCACGGGTATTCTCCCGCCTGCGGGAACCGCCGTGAAAACTCCTGATGTGCCTGTTCTAAACTCCATTGAATCGGCTGCGGCAATCGATTCCGTGAACCCGTCAAATTTAACGGATGCGGCAACAGGGGTCGCCGGGCGCCGCGGCAGAATTATGTTGGTTGGCTGTGACGCCGCCGCTCCGCTCGTTGCTTTTAGGCGGATGCTGAGAGTGACATCGTTGCGCGCGGTTGCCGCAGGGATAAGGCTTGCAATGTTCAGCGGATTTTTGGTTATGGCCGTCCATCTGGTCCCGTTGGTGCTATACTCCATTAGGTTTGATACGCCTGTCACTGTTTCGCTGTGCGTGTCCAACACAATTCCTGACGGGGAGCTTGATGCCGAAGCAATTTGCATCATGCCTATAAACATGACGCAAACGCACAATGCCGCCGATAAGATATATTTTTTCAAGAACGTAGTTCCTCCTAGTTTAGTCACCGATATCAACAAAAAAATGCGGCATTCAAAGCGCAGAGACTTTGAAATAACGCATCCATGCATAGTCCAAATTTGAGTGTGTGTAAATAACACACGTCACTTATATAGTTATATCGGCATTTTTGCACTTGCACATTAGCATTAACAGTAAATTCCAAATCATTAAATAAATCTGGTGACAAAGTCTTTTTGTGGTGATATAATGTGTGGCATAGAAAAAGAAACTAAAAAAATGGAGGGGTCATATCGTGTATACACAGGATTCTACGCATGCCGCGGCGGCTCAGATGGTAAAAGATATTCCGGCTGAGCTAAAAGAATTTCGCTGCCCGGTTTGCAACAGTGTGTTCTCAAGCCTTGACGGGCTGCAAGGACACTACTCCGCCGAGCATCCGTCGGCAATCGCTCCCATAACTGTGGCGCTCCACCTCAACGGCAAGGTCTGCGAAGTCCTGATCGAGCCGCACTGGACGCTGCAACGCACTCTTCAGTTCCGTCTGGGACTGACCGGGACAAAACACATGTGCAACAAAGGAGTCTGCGGATCATGCACCGTCATCATCGACGGGCGCTCCGTCCTTGCCTGCACAACACTGGCGATCGAATGCGAAGGCAAGTCAATCACAACGATTGAAGGCATCGCAGCCGATCCAAAATGGAAGCCGCTGATAGACGCATATTGCAAATGGGATGCAATGCAATGCGGCTACTGCACACCGGGCTTCCTCGTTTCCGCAAAAGCCCTGCTCGACAAAAACCCGAACCCGACCGAACAAGATTGCCGCGAAGCGCTGGCCGGCAACATCTGCATCTGCGGAACATATCCGCGCCATTCGACCGCAATACTTGAAGCGGCGCTTAAAATCTCGAAAGGCGGGGATAGCTGATGGCTGATATTGTTGGTGTAAACGGCCAAAGGGAAGACTTCAGAGTCGTCGGCAAACATAATCTGCCCGGCAAGGTCTCCTACGCCTTGGCAACCGGCGTTGCGAAATATGGCGTTGACTATGTTCTCCCCAACATGCTGCACGCAAAATTCCTTCGCAGCCCATACGCCAACGCGAGGGTATTGAGCGTGGACACAACGGCGGCATGGGCGCTCCCCGGAGTAGTCGATATCGTCACATGGGAGGATGAGGACATCAAGAAACTCGGTGGCGGCGGAATGGGACCTCCCGGACCGAGGCGCCCGTGGCTTGATAACTATGCCGATCAAGAAGGCATCGAGGTTGCGGTCATAGTCGTCGCCGAGAGCGAGGAAATATGCCGCGAAGCGCTCAGCCTGCTCGATGTGGAATGGGAAATACTCCCGCACATCATCGACATACTCAAGGGCAAGGAAGAGGACGCTCCCGTTATCCGTCCGATCGAAATGAATTATCCGCCTGGCCTGTTCGCAAGGCCGCCGAGCGCTCCAAAAAAAGGCAACGTATCCTACGCTGAAGTAGCTCAAGGCGACGTTGACAAAGCAATGGAAGAAGCCGAGAACATCCTCGAGTATAGGCTGGTTCTTCCGCCGTTTTCTTCCCATCTGCCGAATCCGCCCGCATCCGTGTCTTGGTGGTCGAGAGACCCATATCGGGGCGACGGCGATACCCTGCATGTCGAGGGTGCCGTCCAGCGGCGGGAGCAGATTGGAATGATGCACGGCATGCCGCCCGACAGGACGGTTCAGGAAGGCGTATTCCAAGGCGGTAAATACTGCGACTGGGGCATGCGCCGTTCGCAGGAAATCACCCCGCTCCTCTCAAAGCGCACAGGCCGTCCGGTCCGTTGCGCGAACACCCGCGAGGAGACATTCGATTTCCTTATGAACCAGCGCTATATGTACATGAAAATCGCATTTACGAACGAGGGCCTCATAACCGCTATCGACGACTATTCCGTAGCCGACGGTGGCATTGAGGGTAGTTCTGCATTCGGAGCGGCGGGCGACCAAGGCTACGGACCGTATTATACGATGAAATGCCTGAACATCAGGCAGTATATGGAAATCGTCGACTCGAACCGAGGGAAAATGTTTCTCAGCGGCCAGCACTGCCCGTTCAACTGGGATTCCGGCACAATGGCGATTTATCTCATCGCCGAAAAGCTCGGAAAAGACCCAATCGACATTGCGAAGCTGAACTTGCACGGACCGACCTCCCAAGAGGACAACGATCCCGTACCCAGCTTTGATGTATGCCTCGAGGCGGGCAAGGAACTGATGAACTGGAACTGGCATTCTTCCGGAATGAAAAAGCTCCCCGACGGCCGCTACCACGGCGCATCGTTCCGTTATCAGATATGCCCGAGACACGCATTCTCCGGTTATAACTGCAAGCTCGAACTGCGCAACGGAGTTGTACGTATGCCGACGCAAGGGCCGGTCACGGGTATTTTCGCCGTCGAATGCAACACAATGGTCGTGGCAGAAGAGCTCGGGCTCGAGTATGAAGACATCATAGTCGATTTCGATTACAAAGAGATATTCACACCCGTCGGCGGAGGCTCGGACGGCACGACAGCTTCATCTTGGGCTATGAAGGAATGCGCGAACATCCTCAAAGAAAACATTCTCAAAGCCGCCATACACGAAGCCGAAAACCCGCCCATGCCCGGCATGATGGGTCCTTTCGGGCCTCAAGAGCCAAGCCCCCTCAAGGGACATGCCCCCGAGGACCTTGACCTTGTGGGCGGACGCGTCGTCCTCAAGTCCGATCCGTCTGTCGGAGTGCCTCTCAGAACCGCTGTCACGCAAAACGTGTTTGCGACATATTCAGGAAGGCCGCCCGCAGCGATCTGGAGCGTTGGCATGGGGAAAATGCTTGACACGATGAACACCGCATATTGCGAAGTCGCCGTCGATACGGAGACGGGCGAAGTCGAGATACTTAGGTTCGGCGTCGTCGCCGATCCGGGCAAGGTTTTGCGCCCGACGTCGCTCGAGAGCCAAATCGATCAGGTCATGTTCTTCTCCCAAGGCTGCCAACTCCTTGAAGACTATATCTATGACGAGAGAACCGGCGTACGGCTCAATAACAACATGATAGACTACAAGAAACCGACGACTCTTGACGTCGCGCCCGTTGAAAGGAAGTTCCTCGAAACGCGCGCAGGCAACGCGGCTTACGGCGCGAGCGGTATCAGCCACTCGCTTGCCAACACGCACATGGTTATCATCGCGATTCATAACGCTATCGGCGTCTGGGTGGATCCGCCCGCTACGCCGGACAAAATATTAAAAGCGCTTGGCAAAGCGTAAAGGGGGAACGAAATATGAAGCCTTTCAAACACACAAACACGACGACGATATCCGAGGCGGCGTCCACCCTTGGCGACGCCAGATCGCGTGTGATAGCAGGCGGAACCGATCTGCTTGGCACACTGAAAGATAACATACTGCCGATACATCCGGCGCGCGTCGTCAATATCAAATCAATCGAAGGACTGGATTATATCGCCGAGGACGGAGGCGCACTCAGAATTGGAGCGCTTACCCGCCTAGCCGATATCGCCGCGAACCCGCTTGTCAAAGAAAAATGGAGCGCTCTCGCCCAAGCCGCAAAAGCCGTGGCGTCGCCCCATATTCGCGACATGGGAACGATCGGCGGCAACATCTCGCAGCTTCCGCGCTGCTGGTATTTCCGCAAGGCTGAAAACCGCTTTAACTGCAATCGTAAAGGTGGAAACGAATGTTTCGCCATACTCGGCGACAATCGCTACCACTCGGCGTTCGGCGGCAAGCGCGCCCACGACTCGCCCTGCATGATGGAATGTCCGGCAGGCACCGATATTCCCGGATATTTCGCAAAACTCAGGGAAGGCGACTGGGATGGCTCGGCGGAAATAATTATGCGTGTCAATCCTTTCCCGGCGGTTACTTCGCGTGTCTGCGCGCATCTTTGCCAATCAGCATGCAACCGCTGTCAGACAGATGAGGGCATAACGACAAGCGGCGTCGAACGCACTCTCGGCGACTATATCATGAAGAATACCGCAAAGTTCTATGCCGCGCCTTCGACAGAAACGGGCAAAACCGTCGCTATTGTCGGATCAGGCCCTTCAGGGCTTGCCGCCGCGTTCTATCTGCGCCGCGCGGGCAATAAAGTCACTGTTTACGACCGCAAGGAAGAGGCCGGCGGAATGCTGATGTACGCCATTCCCGCATATAGGCTGCCCAAAGATATCGTGCGCAATGTTATCAAAGCGCTCGAGGGTATGGGGATTGAGTTCAAAACGGGCGCAAACGTCGGCGAAGGCGTACGCCCCGAGGAACTTGAAAAGCAATATGACAGCGTATGCTACGCGACGGGCGCATGGAAACGGCCAATCGTCGGAATCGCCGGCGAGGAGCTTACAGTTTTCGGTCTTGATTTCCTAATGGAAGTCAAGCAATGGATGGACGGAAAGGTCGGCGAAGAAGTAATCGTAACAGGCGGCGGCAATGTCGCGATGGACGTTGCGGTGACTGCAAAGCGCTTGGGCGCGAAAAAGGTCACTCTTGCATGTCTCGAACCGCGCGACCGTATGCCGGCAAGCGCTGAAGAGATCGCCCGTGCCGAAGATGAAGGCGTCATTATCATGCCGTCATGGGGGCTGTCGAAAGTCGTCGAAGACGGCGGCAAAGTCAAGGGCATGGAACTCAAGCGCTGCGTTAGCCCATGGGATGCTTCCGGAGCGTTCAATCCGCAATATGACGAGAATGAGAAGGTTGTCGTAGACGCGCAGAACATCCTGATGGCTGTGGGACAGCGCGTCGATCTGTCGTTCCTCGACGAGAAGTACCAGCTTCAACTGGATAGGCGCGGCTTCATCGGCGTCAACGAAGATTCGCAAATGACTTCACGCGACGGCGTGTTCGCGGCGGGCGACGCGACGACTGGGCCCGCGACCGTCATAGGCGCAATCGCGAATGGGCAAAAAGCATCGTCCGGCGTCAACCAATACTTGGAAATCCTCCCCGGCAACCGAGCCGAAGATGCCGGCGGGTTCATACACGCCGACATAGAGGGTATCAAGAATGCCACTGCGCTGAAGCTGCGTGAGCTGGATGCCGATAAGCGCCGCCTCGACTTGGAGGACACGGAAACCCCAATCGTTGAAGAGGCTATCTGCGAGGCTCAGCGCTGCTTGAACTGCGCTTGTTACACGGTACACTCGTCAGACACCGCGCCCGCTTTGATAGCGTTGGGCGCAGATGTTATCACAAACAAGCGTACGATTAGCGCGGAAGCGTTCTTCGAGGTAGGCACTCTGAGCACGAATGTGCTCGATTTCGACGAAATCATAACCGAAATCCGCATTCCCGCCCTTCCTGCCGATGCAAAGAGCGTGTTTAAGAAGTTTGCGATACGCAAGTCAATCGACTTCCCGGTCGTTAACCTAGCTGTCGTGACTGGGGCCGATCCTCGCATATGTCTCAGCGCCGTCGCGCCCACGCCCGTACGCGCATATAAAGCGGAAGATGTACTGCGCGGCAAGAAGATCGACGAAACGGTAGCGGCAGCGGCAGGCGAGGCCGCGATAGAAGGCGCATACCCATTTGAAGCGACGAAGTATAAGCTCCAAGTGGCAAAAACAATGATTAAGCGCGCACTGCTGGAGCTTAGTTAGGAACGAGGAGTTGTTTCCCTTGTAAGCGTAATCGCATTTTAGCGCAACAGCAAAGCGGGAGTTTGACAGCATCAAGTCAAGCTCCCGTTATTTTGGTAAAACCTGTCTATTCAGAATATTGCAAATCATTGTAGCTTGTCTGCGTTTATGTCGAATAGGCGCTTTATTTGTTCTGAGAGTTTTCTGTTTTCTTGATTTGTTAACCTTGGGTCGGCGCGGAGGGTAGCGCTTGCGGCTTCTTGGGCTTGGTGCAGCAGGGCCATGTCCGTCGCGAAGTTTGCGATGCGCATTTCGGGCAGGCCATGCTGACGCGAACCAAAAAAATCACCCGGCCCGCGTAATTTCAGGTCTTCCTCGGCTATTTTGAAACCATCGTTTGTTTCGCGCATTATTCCGAGCCGCTCTCGGGAAACGTCGCCGTCAGCCCCGCGAAACAATACGCAGTATGAGCTATGTTCGCCCCTCCCGACTCGGCCGCGAAGCTGATGCAGTTGCGACAGGCCGAACCTGTCCGCGTTTTCGACGACTATTAGCGCGGCGTTGGGGACATCGACGCCAACCTCGATAACGGTCGTTGCGACAAGGATATCCGCATCGCCCGCCGAAAATGCCGACATTGCCGCGTCTTTGGCCTTGGCCGCCATTTTTCCATGTACAAGCGCAACACGCAGGTTTGGGAAAATCTCATTTTGAAGCGTTTCATAGTATGTTTGCGCGGATTTCAGCCCATCGTCGGGCGCATCCCCCTCTTCGACCATCGGGCATATCACATAGACCTGCCGCCCCTCGCCGACAAGCTTTTCTATGAAGTTGTTTATCCTTTGCCTATGTTGTTCGCCGACTACATAGGTTTCGACGGGTCTTCTCCCAGGCGGCATTTCATCTATTATAGAAACGTCAAGGTCTCCATATATGATGAGAGCGAGTGTGCGGGGGATGGGCGTTGCAGACATGACGAGTACATGCGGCGCATCGCCCTTTTCCGTCAGCAAGGAGCGTTGGTTCACGCCGAACCTGTGCTGCTCGTCCGTGATGACGAGCGCGAGGTCCTTGAAATGCACGCCGTCGGATATCAGCGCATGGGTTCCGATGATAAGGTCAATTTCACCGCAAACGAGTTTCTCGTGGGTCATGCGCTTTTGCTTTGCGGTTAGGCTTCCCGTCAAAAGGCCGACCCGCATACCGAGCGGTTCAAGCAGCGCGGTCAGCGAGTCGAAGTGTTGTTTTGCCAGTATTTCCGTCGGAACCATGAATGCCGACTGGCGTCCACCGCGCCACGCGCTCCAACAGCATGCAGCGGCGACGAGCGTTTTGCCGGAGCCTACGTCGCCCTGAACAAGCCTGCTCATAGGGCGCGTTGCGCTCATGTCTTGCGAGGCTTCATCTATAACACGTTTCTGTGCCTTGGTCGGTTCAAACGCGAGAGTGCCGTAAAACTCGTCAAAGTCGGGTGTTTCAATGCTTCTGCCCGATTTTTCGATGCGTGTCGCCCGCAGGAGCTTCATTGCGGCGGCGAGTATGAACAGCTCTTCAAAAATTAAGCGTTTTCGCGCCAGCTCGAGGCCCTTTTCATCGGCGGGGAAATGAATGTTTTCGTATGCGAACCGAGCCTTGCATAGCTCATAATGCCTTGTTACGCCTGTGGGTAGAACGTCAGGCAGCTCGTCGCCGCATTTTTCGAGGCCGCTTTGAACAGCGTTCAAAATGACTTTTTGTGAAATTCCCGATGTCAGCGCGTAAATGGGTATCAGTCTGCCTGTTAGGATGCCGTCGTTAGTTGCGCGCTCAAAAAAAGGGTTGTCCATCGCGGGTTTCAGGAATGTGCCGCATACCTTGCCATAGAATATGTATGTCTCGCCCTGTACTATAGAATCTTTGATATAGCTCTGGTTGAAAAACGTAATGTCAAGCGAGCCGGAGTCATCGACCGCGCGAAGCTTTACAAGGTCGAGCCCTTTGCGGATATGCGACAATTGCGGGGGCGCGGCGGCCATAGCGCGTACGCATACCGTTTCCCCGATGAGAAGGTCGCCTATCCTGCTAAATCGCGTTCTGTCTTCATATGTGCGCGGGAAGTAACCCACAAGGTCTCGCAGCGTGTGGATGCCAAGCTTTTTCATCAGCTTTTCCCGAGTTTCGCCGACGCCTTTTATATAGCGTATGCCGGTATCCAAATCCACCCCAAAATCAACTCCGATTTATGCTCATTAAAGCCGAGCGTAGTTGCGGCGCGACGATACATGCAACTATGATTTTGATGGAATCGCCAATCAAAAACGGAGTGACACACGCCATTAGCGCTGTTACGAGCGATGCACCCGACTGAAGCATGAACCAAGCCACACCACAAGAATACAGCAAAACTGTGCCAATTACCATACCAAAAACAAAAAACAATCGCTTGCCCTTGAAAATATCGACAAAGAGACCTGTCAACAGCGCGAGCGGGATGTATCCCACAATGAATCCGCCGGTCATCCCCGCGATTTTATGAAAGCCGCCCTCGAAGTTTGAAAATACAGGAAGTCCAATAGCTCCCAACGCGACATACAGCACAACCGAAATCGCTCCGTACTTCCAGTTCAAAGATCCCGCTGCAATATAGATTACAAGCGTCGCGAATGAAAGCGGTATCGGTCCGATCAAAACCGAAAACGGCGCAACCGCGCACAAGACAGCCGCAAAAAGCGCCGTAACCACCATATCCCTAACCGGCATTGATAAATTTTTTGTGTTCATAAAAACCCCCACTTATGATAATTCATAATGCATAATTCATAATGCATAATTGTTGCCTGTCTAACGCGCTTTGCGGAGCGCAATTGATAATTGAGAATGAAGAGCCGTTCCCCGTCCTAATTATGCATTATGCATTATGAATTATGCATTGTAACTTAGCGACCGGCATTATCTTCATTTTTAATTACCGTTCTCGGTCGCTAAGTTACTCAACTAGCCTTGTACTCACCTCTCCTGTACTCAGCACAGCAGTGTCCCCGTTGTCGTAGCGGACAACGAGTCTGCAATCGTCGTCGATTCCGATGGCGCGGGCGGGGCGGCTGCCGTCGTGCGATAATACGTGAATGTCTTTGCCGAGCAAAATGGAGCGCGACCTATATTCATCGAGGAACTTACGTGCAGAGAGGTCTTGATAGAATTCCCAGAAACTCTCAAGCGTTGCGGCTATCAGGCGGCAGCGTTCGCTGTCTTTCCCTGATTCTCTGTCCGTGAGCGCTGTGACGACATCAACGATTCCATCAGGATATCCCTCTTCGGGCATTGTGACATTGACGCCGATACCCAGCACTGCGCTTTCAATCAAGCCGCTTTCCATATCAAACGTTGCCTCAGTCAATATACCGCACACCTTTTTTCCGCCCGAGAACAGGTCGTTTACCCACTTTATCCCAACGCTGACGCCTGTTATTTCCTCGATGGCACGCGCCGTTGCGACTGCGGCAGCGGATGTTATCAGCGCAGAGTCCAAAGACTTGCGGCCGGGACGCAGAAGCAGGCTGAAGTAAACGCCGTGGGCGGGAGGGGAATGGAACGATCTACCCAACCTTCCTTTTCCCGCAGTCTGCTCCTCTGCGGCGACAACATACCCCTCGGGCGCGCCTTTTGCGGCAAGCTCACGAAGCACCGTGTTCGTGGATGTCACCGTTTTGCGGACATCAATGTGAAACACGTTTTCGGTTTTTAGATGCGCTGCGATACCGACATCCGAAAGAATGTCGCCCCGGCTCATGAGGCGATATCCTCTGTTTGTGGATGCCGTTATTCCATACCCCTCTTCGCGCAGGGAGCGCACCGCTTTCCAAACTGCATTGCGACTGACCGACAACCCGCTCGCCAAAGCTTCGCCAGAAACGTAAACTTCCTTGTTTTCATCCAACATCCTAAGCAATTGCATCTTTATGCTCATATACAAAACCCCTCGCAATACTAGGACAATAGCACAAACAAACACTATTGTCAACCAAAAATATTAAGAGGGTGACGCGGAAATTTCATTAAGATAGCTCGATAAAGTGAATAATTGTGCGTTACTAAATTAATGATTCGTGGTATAATGCAAGCATGACAGCGGGAAAGAAAGGAGTGGTGTGGTTGTGAGTTATGAGCTTGAACAAGCAAGGGGGACGCCTTTCGCAGCAGATATTGTAACGTTGTATCATGGTTCTCAAAAAGTAATCAAAAAACCTCAATATGGCGCAGGTAATCCCTTTAATGACTATGGCCTTGGCTTTTACACAACTAAAGACAAGGAATTAGCAGGGGAATGGGCTGTGCTGAACTCCGGGAAAGATGGTCGCATAAATGAGTACAAGCTTGATTATAATGCTCTTTCTGTTCTAAGGCTCGACAGCCAACCATTTGAAGTAGGGGTTGCCGTGCTGATGCTGTGTCGTCGTGGTGAGTATGCCAATGAGGTTCAATCTCGTCTCGATAGATTTATTGAGAAATATGGAATAGATATTTCATCTTATGATGTGATAGAGGGGTGGCGTGCAAATGACTCTTTTTTCTCATATGTACGCGACTTCGCTGCTATGGCACTTTCTTTGGAGAAATTGAAAGAAGCCATGAGACTGGGGGGATTGGGTACTCAAGTTTGTTTAAAAACGCAAATGGCTTTTAATCAGCTCGAATGGCTAACGACCTCGGCAGCACTTGCATCAAGATTCTATTCCTCAGCAAAATCCCGTGATGAAGAGGCCAGAAAAGCATATAGGGATATGAAAGAAAAGACAAAGGGGACGCTAATTTTTGACCTGATTGGGAGGGATTATTAATGCATCCTTATGACGCTGATTTATACTATGAGGATATCATTGCCAGACAGGGGCGTGTGTTTCTTTGGATTCGAGACGAACTGCCGGAAGTTGACGAGAGATGGTTCATAGAAAACTACATGCGTAGCGATATGCGGCGACTTTTGGACAGTGCAAACCCGAAGTATGCGGCAATGTCGTCTCCCGAACTCATATATTGGTTTGTTAATTTTGAGCAAGATGGGCGCTTTAAAGAGTACAAACGCGGTGAGACTTGGGGAGGTTTTTTGCCGCAGTGGGTTGGTCAAATGTACGCACACTACCAATGGCAGTTTAACGTGGCAAGTGAGCGTCTGATTGAAATACTGCCATTGCCGGAAATGGAGCGCATCTTTCCGACACTGCACCAAACCGGCTGGCACGTCGCCGCACAGAAGATTCACGACGAGGTTTTGTGTGGAAGGTGCTGAGCATAAATAGCGGAATTTTCGGAGGTGCTGAGTGTTGTGAAAGAATACTATTTTCGGGAAGACTTTTGCTTATCGGTTGGAATGAAGGACTGAATTGGTGAGTGGCTTTTGCATACAGTGTGGTCAAATTGGAAAAGACAAAAGGGACGCTAATCCGAAATACACGGAAATGTCGTCCCTTGAGGTTATATAGATTTGTAAATCTAAGCTAACGATTCTTTCGTTTG
>Ga0099364_10006760_pt1 | contig 16619 bp, 17 predicted proteins | sample TergutTh196P3_FD_73070 | JGI IMG/M metagenome (GOLD analysis project Ga0099364, IMG submission 73070) | Microcerotermes parvus P3 segment gut microbial communities from Pointe-Noire, Republic of the Congo - Th196 P3 | ecosystem: Host-associated > Arthropoda: Insects > Digestive system > Gut ... | reverse complement strand
TATTGTCGGCAAATCTCTTGACCGGAACCACCTCGATTCCCGCATCAATAATACCAAGATTGTGGAAAATCGTCATCTTTGCACACACATTGTAAACCATGAAAGCGTACTTACCAAACTGGACTTCGACACCCAATCGGTCTTTGACAAAATCCATATCCCGAAAAGCACCTCTGGTTCTGGAAGGTTCATATCCGTCAATATAGAATTCATCAGAGTATTCGCATTTCTCTCTATGATTGATCCATCCTTTCCCAAAAAAGATTTCTTTGAAGGCGGCATTTAGGGCAACGGGGCTGTACAGCATTTTTCCCGGCATAGTTTTCTCGGTACTTTTTTTCGTTTTGTACTTTTCGGAGTCGACAGAGCAAATCGTATTTTCGACTTCACGCAACAAGTGCGCATACTCATTCCGCACTACTTCTTCACCATTATTGAAACTGTATTTTGCTACGATTCTCATTTTTTCTCCCATTCTAAAGGAAACTTGGATACCTTTTCCCTTCCCGTTGGCTGGTGGACGGGTTTGCCTAACGGTCTTAATTTTAATCGTCCATGTTCGAGAAGTTTTAGACGCTCTCTTGTCATGTCGCAATAATCACTATTTTGTTCGATGGACACGGCTCGTCGTTTCCATTTCAGAGCAGCGATCATGCTGGAACCGACTCCGCCAAATGGATCGAGTACCCAATCATTTTCGTTACTCATTGACAAGACGCACCGTTCAATGAGTTCGACGGGAAACTGGCAGGGGTGTGCCGTTTTTTCAGGATGATTCGACTTGACGTTAGGAATGTCAATGATTCCTCTTTCAAATTCGTCTTGCATCAAAGTCCAAAAATCACTCGGATTTTTTCCCAAAGGATTCCCTGATAACTGCCCGATTTTGTCGCCTTTGTAATGTCGTTTTCCCGGATATTTAGACGGTATCCGAATCGGATCGAGATTAAAAACGTAGTCGTCCGATTTTGTAAACCACAGCAATACTTCATATCGTCCCGAAAGGCGTTTTGAAGCATGGAGACCATGATCAAAGTGCCACACGATTCGATTGCGGAGGCGAAGCCCCAGTTTCTTGTAAATGGGGTAAAAATAAATGTCCAATGGAAAAACTTCGCCTTTGTCCACAAAATTACCGACTTGCCAGACCAGACTTCCTCGCGGCGAAAGCAAACGAACCAATTCCGAGGCAACCTGCGCCTGCCAATCAAGATATTGTTCAAGCGTAACCTGTTTTTCGTAGGATTTGCCGATATTATAGGGTGGCGAGGAGACAAACAACTGAAATGACCCTTTTTCCAAGACCTGACAAGCCGAAAGAACATCATCGCACATGACAACAGCGTTAGCGTCTTCACTAAACGAAGAGGCAATTTTGGTCGAAAAATATTCGCCAGTATTGTCATTCAGGTTTGTTAATTTGCTTTTTTCCCAATCAATGTGTGTTTTTGTGATGGCAGTCATTAGCCGTTGCAAAGCAAGCGATTTTTCCTAATGCCCCTATTATAACAGATCTTTCCGAATTGTGGGCAGTAACGCAGATCGTGCGCTTGCATGAGTCGTTGCAATCGGTGAATTTATCCGAAGGGCAAACGATGAATGTATTCCGTTATGCGAATCGAGTGCCGTTGCAATTTCAGCCGGGAGCGTGTTTGATAACGCAGACGGTGATGGGCATGAATTGGCGTTCTTATGGTTTGAATCAATCGCGGGGACAGTTGCCTCGCGGGGCGGTCACGTTGATTGTGCATTTGGCGAGTGTTTGGGTTCCTTTTACGAGTGAGTCGAAGGAGGCGATAGCGTCTTATCCAGAGATTCAGAAGGAGTTGCGCTTGGCATTGCAATCGGTGGGGCGAAAGTTGGGCATGTATATGAAGCGTCGGGAGAAGGTGAAGCATGAGGGTGAGCGGCGCAGTATATTTATGCGCTATCTTGGCGAGGTAGCGACGGCAGTGTCGGGCGTGAATGGTATGAGTCGTCAGGAGTTGTTCGATGCGTTAGTGGCTTCGGCGAAGCGAAAGACGGCAACGGCGGATGTGCTGCTCGGCGAAGATGGTATGCCGATGGAAGAGGAAAACTTTGGAGAGAACGTGATCGTCGTGGCGTGAGGGATATTGAAAATTTCCAAAAACGACCGATAATTCTGGCACTGCTTAATATGACCGTCCCATAATTTTTCTATTTCATTCTTTCCCCCATGCTGTACCATGTTTCCCTACCAGGACATTATCCTCACGGAGGCCGCTTGAATGGACTCGACTATTTCCGCTTCCTCCAACGATTCAAATCCTGCGTTCCCGACCAAAATACTCGGAACGAACTCCGAATCTACACCCATGGTCTGATGTCCAAGTTATGCCTACACGGGAATGACGAAGAGACAAGTTTAAGCGGAATAGTTAATACTGCACGAATCCTTAACGCTGCGTGCCACTCAGCAGATAGACGGCAGCGGAGGCTCCCGCAAGACTTGCAGTTTGCTGGTCGGGCGGAAGGATGGCTCTATTCGGAATCGTTGTTGAATCCGACGTGCTTATTTGGAAATACTCTTCCTTCAATCCCAGTGAAACAAGATGGTTTTTCACATTGATTGCCCGTTGATACGCCAGATAAAAATCCCGACGGAAGATTCCCACCCCTTCGTCTATTTCGGTGGGAGCGGCATGTCCCTTGACCAAAATCTTTTGACTGGAAGCAGAGAGCGTGGGAAGTAATGTTGCTAAAGCCTCTTTACCCTGCGGTGTCAGTTCTTCGTTCCCCTCTGCAAAACGGATCAATCCCCCTCTAACGACAGTGCCTTCCTGCCGGATAGTCTGTATGTTGTCGAATTCCCCGCTTTTTCCGGGCGTATCCCGGCTGCCCGTCAAAGCCGCGGTGCGCCGGCTTTCTTCGGGCGTTGTAGACAAAGATGCAGAGGGCTTATTGTCTTGACTGGGTCTTTGACTCATCCCCGGATACCCCATCCGCCTTTCCAGAGTCTCGATCAGGGCTTCCCATTTAATTTCTGCGATAATACTGATCGCAAAGAGCATGATGAAAAAGCAAAGCAACAGGGACATCAGGTCCCCGAAGGTACACATCCAGAGCGGTGCCCCTTCTTCGGGGGGTGGTTCACGCCTTGCCATAACTGATACCAATGCGGCATGCCGCGGGGGATACAGGAGGCATCAATTATAACACAGCGCAGAAAAAAAAGAGCCGGGGACGGAGGGACTCCGTACCCGCCGGACTGTAGAGGTTCCCCAATGCCTTGACACTGGGGCGATATTTGTGATAATGGCGGGGGCTGGTTTGGCGATTTCTTCCTTACCCACGAAACGGCCATGGCAAAGAAAATAGAATTTGATGCAGAAATTGTCAAAAAGTATCTTTTCTGGTTTGGTATTCCTATCGCCTCCGTTGTGGCCGTGCTGGCAGGCTTGTTGGCGATAAGCTCCGTCGCTACAGAATTGGATCGGCAAAAAACTGCCCTGGATACCCAAAAAACTGCCATCCAGAATCTCCGCGGGACGGCACCCACGCATCCCAACCAAGGAACCATCGACTCCATTCAGGCAGAACGGGATAAGTTAGCAGAAAACGTCCTTGCCGCCTGGGAAATTATGGTACAGGCGCAACAAGAGCAGAACGTTTGGGAGGGGCTGGCCGCAGCAGACATCAATGAAATCAGAGGCAAGAACTTCTTAGATCCCTTGTCCAGCAGTGTCGTGAACAGTTATCTCAACTTTGCCCAGAGTGAAATCAACAAATTGTTAGACAAAACCAACATCCGGCGTGTGGAGAGACGTGATAGGACGGGCAATTCCTTAGAACAGCACAACCTTGTTTCGACGGCGGGGAGCGGGTCGTCGGGGCTGGGGACGCGGCAAACAACCTTGTCGGGAATCGGTGCCGCCGGAAGTGCCGCCGCAGACGCTGTGATGCGGGGGAAAGTTGTCTGGAATACCCCCCAGTTGGATATTACCTTGAGAGATTGGACTCGGCAGCCGCAACCCTACGAAGTCTGGTTGACCCAAGAAGACCTCTGGGTCTATCAGGCATTGCTCTGGGTCGTTGCTGAATCGAACAAAAATGCGCCGGAAAACAGCGTCCCGATTGGAGGAAGGACAACCGGCGGAACTGCCGCCGGCGGAGGACAACTCTTAGACCTCAGCGGTTCCCCCATCAAGGAGATTGTCGAACTTTCCATTGGCCAACAGGCCGCCAACCGGTTAGCCAATCAAGCGAGCCGCCGCATTGGCAGAGGTTCCGGCGGATACGGCAGTTCGTCGATAGGCAGTTCGGACTCGGGTTCGGGGTCCACTTCTGCGGCGTTCGGAAGAGGCGGCGGCTCCTCGGCGGGGGGCGGGGCAGGTCAAACGCAAGAAGCCGCACTGGCGGGACGCTATGTCGATGCCGACGGGACTCCCCTGATGACACCCGTCTTGACGGGGCAACTTCGGCGTATGCCGGTCTATCTCCGCTTCGTCGTTGACCAAAACCGTGTTCCCGAAGTGCTCGTCAACTGTGCGAATTGCCCGATGCCCATCGACGTTTTATGGGTTACGTACAATCCTGAAGCGGGACAATCCTTCGATTTCGTCTCCGCGACCAGAACAGCAACAGCGGGGAGCGGCAGTGGTTCTGACAGCAGTAGCGGTTCGACATCCTTTGCGGCGGCACGTCCTGCCCGTCCAACAGCCGGCGGAACCGGTGCTGCTCGTACCCCCGGAGCCGGCGGTGTGAATTACGGCCCCAACGCAGTAACGATTGAGATATTCGGTTGCATAAACATTTTCGCTCCGCCGGACAAAGCAACACTCGGCGGAGGAACGCGAGATATACTGTAAAACGCCAATGATTGCACTTTTTTCTTTGTGCCCTTTGCGGTTAAAAAAGATCAACCACAAAGTGCACAAGAGACACAAAAGAGAAACGGTAAATTATTGCCGTGTCGCAGTATATTACAGCCTTGGCGTAGAAATTTTACGCGAAAGACAGAGCCCGGAGCGGCAGTTCCGGCAAACGCCGTATCTACCGATACGGGCTCTGTTTGTTCAGCGTTAAAATTTTACCGCCAAGGCAGTATAGTGGTTCCCTTATATGGATACAAGGTCATTTTTTACAGATTTCAATAACATCCTATGAAAACAGCAAAAACTAAGAAGAAAAAGGACAGCAGCGGCGGCGGGGCGAAAGAATTTTTCGTTTGGCATGGCGAAAAGATTGTGGTGTGCGTGGTTGTTGCCGCCGCACTCTGGATTGCCTTGCAGGGGCTGGGCTATTTGGGACAACCATTGGGTTGGCAGCCGGATGAACTTGTACGAACGGCTTCGGAGGCTGAAAATGCCATCAGAGCGAGCACACGCTCGGCAATAGATGAAGGAATCGAAAGAATAGAAGAGACGGGTGCGATAGACTCATGGGGGCATGCAGCACTGGCGAGACAAATCAGAAGTCCCATCCTCGTTGCCCCCTACCGCTACCAGCAACCGTGGAATCCTGATCCAAATATCAGCAATCGGCAACAGCGTTCATCCTCGTCGCTCTAGTAGGCAGCGGCTTAAACGTTCTTGATTATTCTTTGCGTCTTTAATGATTAACAGGGCTTTGCGCCCTTTGGAACTGTATCGTCATAACATATCCAAAGAGCCGCAAGTGTCGCGTAGCGTAACTTGCGGGTGCATACCGAACACGCCCGCTACCCGCAAGTTCCGGTGGAGTACCGCCTACACTTGCGGCTCTTTGTAAATAGGTGAATGTTATTTTGATACACTTCCTTTGCAGTTAAATCCTCATTTTTTAACAGCAAAGGATACGCAATAGACAATTTCATGCCGTTTGTAGTATAATGAATGTTATGAAACTGCCGAAGCGAACCAAGAAGAGGCGATACAGCATCAGCGGCGTGCAGTTGCGGCAGTTCTTCGTGCGGCATGGTTTGCAGCATGGTGAAAAAGCGGTTGCCGGACTCTTGATTCTGGCGGCAATCGGGCTTGCATTGCGTGCTTTCTATTATCAGTCCCTGCCTTGGCAGCCGGAAGAATTGACAACACTGGCAGACAACACGGAAAAAGCCATTAAAGCCAATGAGCACTTCGAGACAGACATACAGGAAACACTCTTCGATTACGCAAGGTATGCCGGGCACATCAGGACGCAAGTTCCCTTTGCGCCCTATCAAAGCGGTGCCGAATGGTATCCGATTCTTCTCCCCAGTCCGCCCCCGCGCAGCGGTTTTGAGGTTTTGGCTGCCGAGTCATTAAGAGGGGAGGCTGTCCGCCGCTCCGGTTTGACCCTACAAGGAACCATGTCCGGCCAAGGGCAGCGTTTGCCGCCCGGAATCCTGCCGTCGGCTAATGCGGCATCATCACTATGGGTCAATCTCTTTGTAACGCTCCCTGTGCACAATCAGTGGGAGATTTACAATCAGATTTTCGATACTCCCCGTGAGTTTAACAGGCCTGAATATGTCTATTACGAGTTAGAACGGACTGCCGTCAAGCCGAATGAAGCCCTTGTGTGGCAGCCGGTCATTGTTCCCCTTGCTGCGGAGATACGGGCGGATTTGCACTATGATTTTTCCCCGGAACGGCTTATCCCCTTTGCCCTTGGATTGCCGCAGGCACAGGATACGGGCTCTCTGCTTCTGTTTTCCGATTTTGATATTGAGCCGGCAACCACCTACATTTACCGTATCCGTTTGTACCTGACCAATCCTAATTACCACATGCAACTGACTTCCGTTTTGGAGGGGGTGGACACGAAGAATGAATTCGTCCGCTCGGATTGGCATCTTTCCGCAATGGTTGCCGTGCCGGATCGGACATCGGTACGGCTGCATTCGGTAACGCCGTCTGACCCGGCGGAGTTCCCGCGTCAGACGGCACCGTTGCGTCCGGTAAGGGGAACGTTGATTTTGGACTACTTTGACGTGGAACTGGGGCAATCGTTACCGGAAGTCGAAAAGCGGGAAGTCCTTCGCGGCATGTTGGCGAATATGCCGAAAGATGAGGCGAACCGGTTTATCAACCGGAACAGGAGTCCGGGTGAGGCGGTCAATGTGAACTATCCTGATTCTGGTTTGCGTTCCGGCATTTGTGTGATGGATTTTCATGGCGGCAGACCTTTGCAGAAGAGACTGACTCGGGAGGCGCAGGCCTCGCCCGACCTGTTTGTAACCGGCAGGGCACTCTTGCTGATGCCCGATGGGACAATGCAAACGCTCTCGACGGCACCGAAGTTTTTCCGATAGGGATACAGAGCCCAGTGTTCACAGAGCCCGGTGCGGTAGCACCGGAGCTTCCGCTCCGGGCTCTGTGAACCTTTTATCCGCCAACCATGTAGATGCCCATAGGGTTGCCGATGGACGGGAAACCAAGTAGAATAGAAGGGCACCAGTAGTCAACACCTTTTCGTTCTCAAATCTGATGAAAGTCATCGCCATTAACGGCAGTCCCCAGGACAACGGTAATACCGCACAAGCCCTGCAAGTTTTGCTCGGCGAAGTGGAAAAGCAGGGTATCGAAACCGAACTCGTTACCATCGGGCACAAAACGATTCACGGCTGTATCGGCTGTGCAAAGTGCCGGGAAGCACAAAACGCTGCTTGCATCGCCTTTCCGAACGATGCCGTGAACGAACTGTTGCCGAAATTGACCGCCGCCGATGCGGTAGTGCTGGGTTCTCCCACCTATTTTGCCGGCATCAATGGAACAATGAAGTCCCTTTTGGACAGGATTTTTTACGTCTCGTTCGTCAACGGCGGATTGTTCCGTTTGAAGTATGGAGCAGCCGTCGTTGTTCTGCGGCGCGGCGGAGGGACGGCAGCCTTTGATGAACTGAACAAGTATTTTCAAATTTCCGAAATGACGATTGCCAGCGGCTGCTATTGGACGGCCGTACATGGACGCGTGCCCGGCGAGTTGATGCAAGACCTCGAAGGGCTGCGGATACTCCGGGTGCAGGGCAGAAATCTGGCGTATCTCTTGAAGTTGGCACAGCACGGCAAGGAACACGTCCCCCCGCCCGAAAGAGAAGAGCCCGTAATGACCAGTTTCGTGAGGTAGGGCAGTTAGACCGCAAATGGTGTCAAATTGGTTGCGTGCGTTGCGCTCTTTGCGTACTTTGCGGTTAAATCTTTTTGTTTAACCGCAAAGAATTCGCAGAGGGCGCAAGGAATTTGTATTATTAGAGGTTGCCATTCGTCAAACGTGTCGACGGACAGGCATATCTACTGGCGGCTGTTGCAGTTTTTATTCGATGGGCTATACTCTCCTTATGCTGGAACTGCCCGCCGTATTGCGTGAAAACCGAGACCTGCCGGACGCGGAATTGAAGGGACTCATCGAGACCGACCAGTTCGATGCCGATCTCACCGCTCTGGCGGATGCCGTCCGCAGAGAATACTACGGCACCGATGTCTATCTGCGAGGATTGATCGAGTTCACCAACCATTGCAAAAACGATTGCCTCTACTGCGGAATTCGTAACGGAAACAAAGCACTTGAACGCTACCGATTATCCGAAAAAGAAATTCTGGAGTGCTGCGAAATCGGATATGATTTAGGTTATCGAACATTCGTACTGCAAGGCGGCGATGATCCGTGGTACGGCGACGAAAAAATACTCAAACTGATTACAAAAATCAGGACCCGTTATGAAGACTGTGCCATTACGTTGTCCTTCGGTGAAAGAACTGCGGAAAGTTATCGTGCCTATTTCGAGGCAGGTGCCAACCGCTACCTGTTGCGGCATGAAACGGCAAATGAATCGCATTACTACCAGTTACATCCGCAAACGATGGACTTGCAAAAACGCAAGGATTGCCTTTGGAGTCTCAAGGAAATCGGTTACGAAGTCGGCTCTGGTTTTCTTGTCGGCTCGCCGTACCAGACGACGGAATGTCTGATTGAGGATTTGCGTTTTCTTCAGCAACTTCGTCCCGGCATGATCGGCATCGGACCTTTTATTGCTCATCATGCGACTCCATTTCGTGATTTTGCGAATGGGCAGTTGCGGTTGACGCTTCGGATGCTTACGATATTAAGATTGATGTTTCCGAATGCGCTGATCCCTTCGACGACGGCATTGGGAACGATTGATCCATCGGGGCGCGAATACGGCTTGCGTTGCGGAGCAAACGTTGTGATGCCGAATCTTTCTCCGGTTGCCGTCCGAAAGAAATATGAATTGTACGACAACAAGATATGTACAGGGGAAGAAGCCGCCGAATGTCGTCAGTGTTTGGAGCAACGTGTCATCAGTGCAGGTTATAGAATTGTAACGGACATCGGAAACGTTAAACCGTTGGTCTTGCCGGAGGGTTAATGTCTGTCCGAAATGGAGCGGGTTTTGCCCATCACGCCGTCTTGCCCGTCGCGGCAAAATCCTTACCGGGCGAATGCGCTCCGCAACTCTCCGGCTCGACCGCTTCAGGATAAAAGCCGAACTGCCGTAACATACTCAACTTCGGCAAAACATTGTTCGCCAAGTCAATGTGATAAAAGCCCGGAAACAAGTCGGCATTGTTCAAAATCAAATCGAAATAGTCCCGATGCTTCACCGGCAACTCCACCTGTCCGCCTCGGCAAATTTCATGTCCCGTAAACACAAACTCCGGCAGAAGATACGAACAAAACTCCAGTTCACCAAATTCGATCAAGACTTCCGGTCGCATGCTTTTCATATTGCGGACAACTTTTCCAGCGTCAGCACTGTCTTGCGTGGAACGTTTGATGACTCCTGCGGCTTCTGTAAACGCTATGGCTGGAATAAAGATTTTTTCTTGATTCGAGTCTAAAGACAAAAAGATATTTTTTGCGTATTCATGAAATTTATTTTCCTTCCTGTAATAGGAAACCCAAACACTTGCGTCAATAACTGCCATAATCGGTTATCTCCTATTGTTAATAACTGCTTCAACGGCACTTTCACTGGTCTTCCATTTTTGGGCAATCTCTTGACTTAATTCTTCTGCTTCCGCCATCGCTATTTGTCTTTGTTTTAGCACTTCTACGGAAACCTTGTCATTCCTTTCTTCAGCCGGTTTAACCGGAACGAACTTAGCAACCTCGACCTCATTTTTAACGAGGGTGTAACTGGTTCCATGACCCTGTATGTCCAGAAGAAGCCGAAGCAAGGCATCGTAATCCGTCAGTTCAGCAATGTTAATCGTATGACTCATTGTAGTAGATTTCCTTCGGTCTTCTATTCTGTCCATTATAACATATGTTAGCAGAGCCGCAATCGTAAGAGTGCGCTTTGATCACCACAGACTGGCAACGTCATAGCGGGGAATGTTTTCATCTGCTGTAATCAGCGACATTCCTTCTGCCATTGCCGAGGCGACGAGGATTCGGTCAAACGGATCACGATGCAAAAGCGGAAGCGTTTCCAATGTTTTGATGTGTTTGCGTTTGATGGGAAGTAATTTGATTCCGTGCCTATTGACTGTACGGAGAAAACCAGATACGCCTCCTTCTAGTTGCAAATTACCCTTACCAATTTTTATGGCAACTTCCCACGCCGATGCAATGCTGACATACTTCACATTTCCCGGATCGGTAATAATACGGAAAGTCGTATCCGAAAACTGTCCTTTACCGTCAAGAATCCATAGAATAACGTGTGTGTCTAAAAGATACTTTATCACATGTACTCCTCAAATTCTTCCATCGGTGCGTCGAAGTCGTCCGACATCCAGATTTTCCCTTTCATACAACCAAACATTAACTCAATGGGAACGGTCTCGGATTGTTCCGCGGATTCCTCCATCGGCGCGGCAACGTCAAACGGCATGTTGCGCTGCTGAATCGTTTGCCGTAAGAAAATGTCAACGGCTTCGTTCATGTCCAGTCCCAGCGACGCAAGTACGTCCTGCGCCTGGGCACCAATTTCGCCGTCAATACTGATGTTCATGGTTGTTTCGTCGGTTGAAAACCTCGTTCATTGTACCTTATCGTCAGCAGAGCCGCCGTGAGCCGCTGCACTTGTGCGGCGTAAAGAGGACTACCATTCCTTCGCTTTGAATCCTTCAGGAGTCTGCACGATTTCCACGGCTTTGCCGGATTGCACGATTACATACATTCCATTTTCATGGGCAAAATCCATTGCTTCTCCTTCGATAACCGCACCGGCAACCGCTCCAATGAAACGGCGGTTGTCCTTTTTGATGTCGGCAAAGCGGCGAAATTTTTCCAAACATTCCATGTGTTTACGGACATCCTTTGTTTCCAGTGTCGTTTTGACTTCGATGAGGATAGCAATATCGCCGTTCTCCAAAAACAGGTCAATTTCGCCTCGCAAGTCTTTGGGAAAAGTGTGCCCAAATTGTTTGTTTCGGGAATGGGATTCGATTTCATAGTCAAGGGCTTTAAACTTTCTGATGATATTATTGCCTGCTACCATGTGTTCGATGATTCTGCCGATGCTGTTGCCGAGGTCGCCGATTTTTTTGTTTAATTCCCTTCTCTCACGGGCATACTCCGCACGATGCTCTACCATCCGTCTGTCGAACTCGGCATCGCGTTCCTTCATCAGTTGCCGGAACTCGGCACTTTGCTCCTTGAGCGAACGGCGAAACTCCTGTGTTTCTCGAATTCCTTCCCGAATCATTGCTAAAACGCCCTCATAAGTCAACGATTGATCTGACATTGCTACGCTCCTATCGTTAGTGCACACTCCATTGTACCACAAAAGCGAAAGAATCATTTAGCCCAAACACAAAACAACGCACAACTTTGCGTTTACGTTGACGGGGACACAGTCCCCGACTCGGTTTGACGTACCGCCATCTTACGATTGCGGCTCTGTGAACATAACTATCGGCGATATTCCAATCCAAAGGAGAAGCGTTGCGGTTCTTCATAGACGCGGGGCGGCTCTTCGGCGGTTTCTTCCGGGGGCTGTTGGTTTTCGTTGAATGTTTCCCAATCGTCGGGCGGGGGCGGAATGCTAGAGGGAAACGTCGGAGGAAAACCAGGGCGGATTCCTTTCGGGCAACCAACGGTAGGCACAATGCCTCCAAGCAGGAGAACCATCGCCGCCGCCGACTTTCCCAGAAAGGTACGTCGGTACATTTCCGGCACATCTGTTTGTTCAACGATTGCCGAAAGGTGTTCCTTCGGAAAGGTTTGCAGCATTGCCGATTCGACAGGTTCCAATTCGAGTTCAATGGACGCAACCGCTCGACTCGGATCATCGAAAAGCAGTTCCCGAAACTTTTTATCGACAGCCGCCTTTTTGAGCAGGACTTCGATTCCGCGTGGAATTTGTCCTACGGGTTGTCCACTGCCGGGGGGGCGACCGCCGACGATGGTCGTCCGCACGGATTCCTGTTCAACTTTCTCCGGCACGTCGGCACGAAATTGTGCTGTTCCGTTGTTGGATTGTTCTGACATGATGCGCCTCCGTGAAATTTCGACGGCGGTGCCATTGTAGCAAATCATGATACGGACGCAAGTCCTATTCGGCGGCATTCAAAAATCCGTCATTACCGGCGCAAGCCGGAATCCAAACGAAAGGCTTGTTTTATTGGATTCCGGTTTGCGCCGAAAATTTGATGTCGATTTTTTCGTTAAGGGAACCTCTAATAATACAAAACTTCTTTGCGTTCCTTTGCAGCCTTTGCGGTTAAGTCTTTTTTTACTGCAAAGTACGCACGGGAGACGCAGGGGATGCAATGTGCGATTTTGTGCCGTTGGCGGTGCACATCCTGTGAATGCATGATGCACCTCTGCCCCTTTTTCACAGCGGTTCACTGTTGTGCGGCATCAATCGCCAAAATCACATGGTATATCCCGACGGGCACCTGTGCCAAACGGTTGTAATCGAGCGTGTCCCAAGTGTCGCTGCTCCTGTGATAATGCCTGTTGCGCAAATCAGCGGTGTCCGTAAAGAGCAAGGCGGGATACCCTTCCCGCCAAAAGGGAGCGTGATCGGAAAAAGTCAAAAACAACTCCAATCCCCGCGACATCGGCATTGCAGCAATTCTCATCGGCACCGCATCCTCAAATGTCTTTTTCACCTGGGTCAACAACTGCGTATCCTCTGACCTGCCGATCATCGCCAAAAAATTCCCCCTTGTCCCATAGAGCGCACTCATCCCTCTGACGGGATACCGTTGCGAATTGTCCGCATCGGAAAAATAGCCGACCATATCCAAACAGAGCATACCGACAACATCTACATCCCCTGTTTTGAGTTTTCTCGCATGATACCAACTGCCGAGCAATCCGTCTTCTTCGAGATCATAGAAAACGAGTTCGATGTCGCAATTCAATTCGGGAGTCTTTGCCAAAAAGTGTGCCAACTCAATGAGAGCGGCCACACCGCTTGCATTATCGTCGGCACCCGGCGAATGGGCGAGAGCATCATAGTGAGCGGCAACGATAATACGCTTGTCCGTCTTCCCCTTTCTAAAGACGTGAATGTTCGTGAACGTATGGCTATTGATCTCGATGGCGATTTCGTCATCACCTAAAATCTGCTTGATGAAAAATTCATGGCGTACGGCTTCGAGTCCCGACTCCGCCGCTGCGTTGACGAGGTAGTCAACCGTCTTTTTCTTGTTACCCGGAGATGTCGAACGGGGAAAGTTTTCCTCACTGAGAAACCGAACTGTTTTGATGATTCGCTCCTTGTCCGCAGAGACTGGTTGCACGTCTGCGGCATGGAGAACAACAGGGGAAACAACAGGATAGAGAAAACAGGAACCAACGAACAGTGCCGTCAGGAGAGCAAACGTCCGTAGAAAGGCGGTCGGGCGGGTGAATTGCATTGGAGGTTTCTGCATTGGAGGTTTCATTGTAGAGAGGCACGGTAGAGGTCGAACGGCACGGTAGAACGGCAAGCCTGTTTTGTTACCCTGTACGAACCATTTTAGCAATCGGTTGCTCTGACGGCAAGGGCTGGTCGAACAGGGAGTGTCCAACTTTAGTGGGTAAACGTTTTTTTTGTTATACTGTAAACGGCATGAAATGGGACTTTGCGCAACCCTTTGCGTACTTTTCGGTTAGATATTTTTTCAACTGCAAAGGGCGCAAAGAAAAGGAAAAATACCCGCTAAATTTTGACACACCCCAATTCCAAGCCTTACAGCGTATTCACCTTGCGTTTTTGCAAATTCCGATTACAATGGAACGGAAATTACCTTAACACAATAACCTTTCTGACGAATATGACACGCCGCCTCTTCATTGCTGGTAACTGGAAAATGAACCTCACGCTCGCCGACTCGCTTAAATTGGCGGAAGGACTCAAAACTGCCGCTTCGGGCATCGCCGACGTGGACATTGCCGTCTGTCCGCCGAGCATTTACGTTCAGCCGGTCGCCGTTGCCCTGAAAGGTTCAAACGTCGGTGTCGGGGCACAGAACATCTATTTTGAGAAAGAGGGTGCTTTCACCGGTGAAATCAGTGCGGCAATGCTCAAAGATGCCGGTTGCCAATATGTCATACTGGGACACAGCGAACGCCGGAACATCATCGGGGAGTCGAGCGAACTCGTGAACTTAAAGACGCACGCAGCACTGGCGGCGGGATTGATCCCGATTGTCTGTGTGGGTGAATTGCTCAAAGAGCGGAAAGCCGGGACAACGGAGCAGGTGGTGCGCCGTCAGTTTGACGGTTCCTTCTCCGGCATTTCGGCAGAGGATATGAAAAAGTGCATCATTGCTTACGAACCGGTTTGGGCGATTGGCACTGGCGAAGTTGCCACCCCGGAACAAGCCGAGGAAGTGCATCTGGCAATTCGGAAGATGATAGAAAAGAATTACAACAAGGAGGTTGCTGAAGCGGTGCGGATTCAATACGGCGGCAGCGTCAATGACAAAAATGCCAAAGAGATTCTTGCCAAGCCGAACGTAGACGGTGCCTTGGTCGGCGGTGCCTCACTGAAAGTGGAACCCTTTATGGGAATCATCAAACCCGCATAACTTACCGCCTGCGTTTTAGCCGCTTTAGGGAATCTCTAAATAATACACAAAAACCTTTGCGTTCCTTGCGCATCCTTTGCGGTCAAAAAAAGATTTAACCGCAAAGTTCGCGAGGGGGTTGCGCAAAGGGCGCAAAGTAATGATTCGTACCATTTCCGCCTAAAACAAAACACAAAACCGATTTTTAGATGTGCCTTCTAGTGTGAAACATTTATGAATGAACCCCTCAACCTTGCCGAATGTTGCCGACGCTTCATCGGTCGATTAGTGAAACAGGAAAGCCTGTCGGAACAGGACATTGAAACACTTTTTCACGCTCTGCTGTCGGGCGGCGGCGATGATTTGTCCGACGAGGAATCCGCCCTGCTGTCGGGACTTTTCGTTGCACTGGCAATGAAGGGGGAATCGGTCAGTGAACTCGTCGGTGCCGCCAGAGGGATGCGCCGCCACGCCAAGCGGATTCAAGTCATCGGGGCTCCCGTCGTGGACATCGTCGGAACCGGCGGCGACTCCTTGAATACCTTCAACATCTCGACGACATCGGCATTCGTCGCCGCCGGGGCGGGACTGGTCATTGCCAAACATGGAAACCGTGCCGCTTCGGGAAAATGTGGAAGTGCCGACGTACTCGAACTTTGCGGAGTCAATTTACAGGTAGCACCCGAACGGGTCGAAGAGTTCGTTGCCGAAATCGGAATCGGTTTTCTTTTCGCACAAAAGTTTCATCCAGCCATGCGGCGGGTGGCTCCCTTGCGAAAACGGCTGGGGATACGTACATTGTTTAACTTGCTTGGTCCGCTGACCAATCCGGCGGGGGCGAGTTGCGTTCTGCTTGGCGTGTATGCACCGCCGCTGACCGAGATGTTTGCCGAAGCACTGCGTGAACTCGGTTGCCGCCGGGCAATGGTGGTTCACGGTTATGACGGAATGGATGAGTTAACCGTAACAACTTGCAGCCGCATTACGGAATTGATCGATGGGCGAACCCGTACTTACGACTTTTTCCCTGAACGCTGCTTCGACGGCGAACTTGCCAGCCTCGAAGAATTGCATGGCGGCGATGCTCTCGAAAATGCGGAAATCCTTCGCGGCATCCTTGAAGGAAAGATAGGCGGCGGCAAGCGAAACATCGTGTTGCTGAATGCTGGTGCCGCCATTTTCGCGTCGGGAACGGCCGCCTCCATCGAAGAGGGCATCCGTCGGGCTGCCGAATCGATTGACTCTGGTGCCGCCGCGGATAAGTTAAACCGCCTGATCACCCTGTCGCAGTAAGGCGGGAGTTCTATACTGTAAACGGGGGCAAAGGGGACGTTTTTTTGCGTCCCTTGCATCCTTTGCGGTTAAAAAACTTAACCGCAAAGGATTCGCCGTGTTCACAGAGCCGCGTTCACAGAGCCCGGAGCGGCAGCTCCGGCGAGATAACGAAAACACCGGAGTTGCCGCTCCGGGCTCTGTAAACAATTCCCGCCGCCTTGACACTCGTCAGCAAAATTACTGACGCTTTATAACAACTGGTATGTTAGACTTCCCAATGAAAATTGAAACTTGGAAGCTGACGAGCACACACGGAGAGCTACCGTGTGAAAGAAACTTTCGACAGCGAATAGTGACAGAAGTGTTAGCGCCGTTTACTCGCTGATCGCCACTTTACCAAAAACGGCGAAGGTTACGGCCCCCTTTCAACTGCCCGACGGTGTCGGTTACG
>Ga0099364_10006759_pt1 | contig 16620 bp, 10 predicted proteins | sample TergutTh196P3_FD_73070 | JGI IMG/M metagenome (GOLD analysis project Ga0099364, IMG submission 73070) | Microcerotermes parvus P3 segment gut microbial communities from Pointe-Noire, Republic of the Congo - Th196 P3 | ecosystem: Host-associated > Arthropoda: Insects > Digestive system > Gut ... | reverse complement strand
TCCTGTATTGAATCTTGAACGAAACAACAATTCATGGTGTACACCAGAAGCCCGTGCTGCGGTATCTCCGTTTGCTGAAACAAAGGCATCAAGGCGTTTTTCAACAGAAGAAAAACGCTCTAAAGCAGCGTCATTCTCATCCAGCCTTGAATAACTTAAACCAAGGCCGTATTCCGCATAAGCCGAAGCATCTTCGTAATCCATGGCTTTAAAATATGATGAAATGGCTTCATTTAAATTCTGGGATGAACTATGATAGTTTCCTTCCATTATAAAAAGTTTTCCCTGTATGGGAGAGCATGACAAAAACAGTGGAAGGACACAGAAAAAAGCTGCCGCGCTGCTCTTTGATTTTTTTCTTTTAAAAACAAGGAGGCGTGAAAGACATAAACATATAATGGCTAAAAAGAGAAAAAGCTGCCAGCGTTCAATTGGTTCACGGCGCAGCTCTCCGGGCAGCTCCGATGCAAGCGTTCTATAGAAATCTGCAAGGGAGGCAGCAGCAGTATTCAAATTCCCGTCAACATAAATCCCAGAGGCTCTTGCGGCTGCATTAATTAATACGTCCTCCTGCCTGTAACTGATCACCGGTATTCCGTTTGGATCAAGGAGAATGCCGTCCGGTGCATCCGGACTTTCTTCAACCGGTACTGGAGAGCCGTTATTCGATCCAAAACCTACTGTGCTTAAAATAATGCCAGCCTCATTTGCCCGGTTTATGGCTGCGTCGAAAACCCCCTGATGAACCTCTCCATCAGAAAAAAGAATAATACCCCTGCGCCTGTTCATGTTATCCCTGAATGCTCCGCTGGCTGAGTCAAGAAGTGACTCAAGATTTGTTCCTCCGCCTGTAAGGAGTGAATCATCCAGGTTATCGAGGAAAGCAAAAACCGCTTCTGTATCATATGTCAGTGGAATAAAAAGAACGCCCTGCCCTTTTCCTGCTGCTGTGGCATAACGTATGTTATCAAGGCGCACACACAATTCACGTGCATGCTCAAGGGCTCTTTCAAGCCTTGTATTGCCGGCGTCGTTTGCATTCATGCTGCGGGAAATATCAAAAGCCAGAACCAGATCAAGGCCACGCCGCATATCCGGTCTTAATCGAAAACCCCAGCTCGGGCCAGAAAGGCTAAAAACAGTAAAAACAAAAAATAGAATAAAAAACAGATCCGAAAGAATTATGCGGATAAGGTATATTCCTTTCATGCTGCTTCTTTCTTCTGCCGGCATGGATGCTGTAAGGAAGCTGATTCCGACCAAGCGTTTTTTCCTTCGCATAAGCATATCAAGTATCAGGGGAAAAATGAGTAAAGCTAAAAAAAGAATCAAAGGACGCTCTAAACTCAAACAAAAGCCCCCATTATATAAATTCTAAAAAAGCGGACAATAAAAATCAAAACAAGACCTGTCATAATAAAGAAAAAATGGAATGGTTCCTTATGAACGACATTCCCCTGGCGGCGAATTATCATTTCAGCCTCGTCAAGCTGCTCAAAAGCCAGGCTGAATGCTTCTGCGGAAACAGCCGGTATCCAGGTTCCGCTTCCGCTTTGTGCAAGACTTATCAGCGATTGAACATCGTAACGCGAGTCAAAGGTTCCTGTACGCCTTACGCGGCTTACAGGGTCAACATAATCAATGGGAACCATGCCGCTGCTTCCCACTCCAATTACCCATAACGACACACCCATATCACCCAGAATGGCAGCGGCTGTTTCCGGGTGAACTGCGCCGGCATTATTTTCGCCGTCAGTAATTAAAACAACAACACGGCGCGGCGCGGATGAGGCTGATATATGAAGGCCAGCAATCCCCAGTCCCATTCCCAAAGCTGTGCTGTCTCCAAGTTCTCCTATCATAATATTGTCAAGACGGTTAAAAAAAGCTTCCCTGTCAGTTGTAAGCGGAACAAGAAGAACCGCTTCCTCACCTACTGCTGCAAGGCCAAGGCTGTCAGAAGGCCGGCGCAGGGCAAACTCGCGGACAAGGTCGCGGGCCTGGGCAATGCGGCTGCGGCCGTTCATGTCAAGGGCAGCCATGCTGGGGCTTACATCAATAACAAAGATAATATCCGCCCCGCGGTTAAGCCAGACAACTTCGTTATATGATAGATGAGGGCCCGCGGCTGCAATAAGCAGAAATAAAATACCGATCATTTCCAGGAAAAAAAACAACCTGATTACAAAGCTTGAATTTTCAGGCGGTTTAAAAGGAATACCGCCAGGCGGCCCAAGCGGCTGGTTAAGTGTAAAAAGAGACTTAAAAAATTTACGCAGAATAAAAAAACAGGGGATAACTAAAAATAAAAGAAAAATAACAAAAGGTCTTTCAAATGCAATACTCATGATTCCCTCTGTGCCTTTAAAAAACCTGAAAAGAAATTTTCAAGCTCATGTGTTATTTGGAGTATATCATCCTGTCTCAAGGATTTGCCGGAAAATCTTAGTATGTCCCAGCGTTTAAAAAGCTCGTGAAAAAAATCAGGTCTTGGAGCACCAGGGACTGCAACAGACAGCGCAGCAAATTCATAAGGAGTTAAAACACAGCAGTCAAATCCTGTAATAAAGCTTAAAAATTCACGGAACTCAGCTGCAAGACAAGAAAATATTTCATCGCGTTTTTGCTGTCCGGTTCCGGTATTATAATCCTTAAGAAGCTGAATCTTCTTTTCAAGAGAAACCAAAAACCTTCGCTGCTTCCATTTTCTTTTTAAGGGATTGATAATATGGGAAAAACGGAATATAAAAACAGAACATAAAATAAGAAACAAAAGCAATGCGCCAAAGCCGCCGTATACCATTAAACCCGTGCCAGGAACAGCAAGAGGAGCAGCCGGCGGAGAAAGCACCATTGAATCCTGAGTTAAAATGGAAGCAATGGCAAATTCAATATTGCCCAGCATCAAGGGTTCTGATGTGCCTGAAGGAATTGCAATTGGAGGCAGAACAAAAACACCAGGTGCAAATGAAACAAAATCTATAAACAGCCGGATATTATTGCCGCGTCTTTCCAGTTCAATTCTTTGTATTACAATGTCATCAATTAATGACATATCCAAAGGCAAATTATCACGGGTTTCCACAACAAAACTTTGAGCATTTATAAAAGCAGAACCCAGGGTTACAACAAGGCGTCCCCTGTCACCAACATAGATTGTCTGAGGCAGGAGATAAACTTCTGCAGGCATTAAATATTCAGAATCTGCAATTATTGGTTCTGCCTGTATAAAGGAAGCAAAAAATAAAAATATAAAAGCCAGAAGGAAACTCAAGCTTCCCTCCTATCACGTGTCCTTTTAAAAAATCCTGCAAGGGCCTGGGCTGTATCATCTGCTGTGGAGAGGTTAAGAAACGCAATAGCTTCCCGGCGCATTATTGTTTCGCAAAGATTCCGGCGTTCTTCGTTCCAGAGCCTCCACCCGGAAAAAAAGCCGGCAAAGGGCGGAGAAAAAACAGTTACTCCGGTTTCAGGGTCTTCGAGCGTAAAAAAACCTTCTTTGGAGAACTCTTTTTCCATAGGGCTGGAAATACGGATTGCAATTACATCGTGCCGCCGGCTTAATTCGCCAATTTCATGTTCAAAGCCTATTGAAAGAAAATCAGAAATAATAACAATAAGGCTGCGGCGTTTTAAAAGTCTTCCTGCTCCTTCAAGCGCAAGACCAAGACCAGTGCCTTTTTCCAAAGGCCGGTTTTCAAGGCCAGCGCTGATAAATGACATAATATGCTGTCTTCCCTTACGGGGCGGAAATACCCTTTGAATTTTCTTGTCAAAATATATAGCAGAGAGCCGCTGACCAGACCTCTCTGCTGAAAAAGCAATAAGGGCAGCAGCCAAGAGTCCCTGTTCGTAAAGAGTTGATGCAGTATTGTTGCTGGAATCATCTGGCCCTGTTGAAAAGGCCGATGTATGCATGGAAGCGGATGTGTCGAGTATAATACACACAGTCATTTCCCGTTCTTCCCTGTACATTTTTATATAAGGAACTCCAAAACGAGCGCTGACATTCCAGTCAATGGAACGTGCGTCATCTTCTGCCTCATAACGCCTTACTTCGTCAAACTCAATTCCCTGGCCCTTGAAAATGGAACGGTAATTGCCAGAAAGCAGATCAGATGCAAGGCCGCGGGCAAGAAGCGGAAAAGGTGCAATTTTACGAAGCAGTTCACTTCGATCCATTTTACAATATCCTTTTATTTTACGGCATGGGAAGCAGCGAGAGTATTCTGGAAATTACCGCATCAGCATCAAGACCATCAGCTTCAGCTTCGTATGAAAGCACAAGCCTGTGGCGCATTACAGGGAATGCTGCTGCTTTTACATCTTCGGGTATCACATAGTTTCTTCCTTCAAATAAAGCCTTTACACGCGAACAGCGGCACAGGGCAAGGGAAGAACGCGGCGAAACACCAAAGGAAATGTATCTGTAAATACCGTCACGCGAAGTATTATCCCGTCTTGGCCGGGTAGCAGTGCTTAAGGAAACAATGTACTGCATGATTTTAGGATCAATAAAAACTGCATCCGCAGCCTGCCGTAATATTTCAAGTTTCGCATTATCCAGTACCTGATTGAGAGTTTTCTGTCCCCGGCTGTTTGCCGAAGAAAACGGAAGGCTAAGGTCTAAAACTTTCAATTCTTCTTCAGGGCTTGGGTAATTAACTTTTAGTTTTAATAAAAAGCGATCGAGCTCTGCTTCTGGCAGGGCATAGGTTCCTTCAAGCTCTATGGGATTCTGTGTAGCAAGAACAAAAAAAGGATTGGGCAGGGGATGGGATTTTTCTCCAATGGTAACCTGGCGTTCTTCCATTGCCTCAAGCAGGGCTGACTGCACCTTTGCAGGAGCACGGTTAATTTCATCAGCTAATACCAGGTTGGCAAAAACAGGGCCCCGTCGCACGGAAAAACTCCCTGTGCCCTGGTCCCAAACAAGGGTCCCTGTTACGTCCCCTGGCAGGAGGTCAGGTGTAAACTGGATCCTCTTGAATTCAAGGCCGCTGATAAGAGCCAGGGCTTTTATTGCCCGGGTTTTTGCAAGTCCCGGCACGCCTTCAAGGAGTATATGGCCTCCTGCAATAAGGACTGTAAGGAGGCCGTCAAGCATTTCCTGCTGCCCGATAATTTCTTTACCCAGCTCGGCCCGGGCATTATTCAATACATCTAAAGCTGCACCGGAATTCGCTGCTGTGATTTCATTTTCATACATAATATTATTGTACACTGCTATCAAAATTTATTATAGACAGTTGACTTGCGCATATTTTTTGATATATAAAAAAACATGAAGCAAGAAAACTTAAACCCATTAGCCGCAGAACTCAATGCCGTCCTTTCAGGAACCATAGCTGAAAGACTTATGTCTCCTTTGGGAAAACGTCTTTATTTTCCCAAGGGCATTATCGCACAATCAGCAGAAGCAAAAAAATCTGCCCATACAGCCAATGCCACAATAGGTATGGCCTACCATAAAGGCAAACCCATGATCCTTTCCGCCATTGCGGAAAGTATGCCGACTCTAAGTGCTGACCAGGCTGTTGCATATGCTCCGACTGCCGGGGTTGAACAGGTGCGCCAGGAATGGAAAAAACTCATTCTTAATAAAAATACATCACTTAATCCTGATAAAATTTCTTTACCAGTTGTAGTATCAGGCCTTACATCGGGTCTGTCTCTGTTGGCTGAAATTTTTCTTGCAAAGGGTGAAACCCTTATAGCGAGTGATCCCTGCTGGGACAATTACAGCCTTATATTTAAGGAAAGAAGAAATGCCAATCTTCTGGAAATTCCTTTTTATACAGGCGCTGACAGTACTGCCGGGGGACTGGACATAGAAAGAATCTCAAGGGAAGCAGAAAAAGAAGCAGAGAAAGGTCAATTACGCGTACTCCTGAATTTCCCGAACAACCCGTCCGGCTACTCGCCGACAAAAGCAGAGGCAGAAGCTTTGGCTGCCCTTTTTCTAAAAATTGCGGAAAAAGGCACTGATGTTTTGGTATTATGCGATGATGCTTACTTTGGTCTGTTTTACGAAGATAGTATTTTTGAACAATCCATATTCAGCCTTTTGGCAGACCTTCATCCGAATATACTTGCAGTAAAAATAGACGGACCCATAAAGGAAGATTTTGTATGGGGCCTTAGAACCGGATTTGTTACATTTGGTTCAAAAGGACTTGAAGAAAAGCACTATACAGCTCTTGTTACAAAGTTTATGGGTGCAATACGTTCTTCGATTTCATGCGCCAATACTCCGGCACAGCATATAATTATCAAGGCCCTTGAAGACAAAAGATCCCAGGATGAAAAAAATAATTTCCAGGATATTCTTAAAAAGCGTTATATCAAGGTAAAGCAATTCCTTGCAGAAAACCCAAACCACCCCAGGCTAAAAGCCTTCCCGTTCAATTCCGGGTATTTTATGAGCTTTCGCTGCGAAGGCGTATCTGCAGAAAAACTCCGCCAGGCTTTACTGAACGAACACGGCATAGGTGTTATCTCGTTAGGCGATGCGTGTCTTAGGGTAGCGTTCTCAAGCCTTGACGAGGAAAATATTAACCATGTTTACAAAACAATTTTTGATACAGCCTTAAAGATCTAACCTGCATTCTCTATAAGGTTTTTCATTATATATTCCCGGCGTTCAGGTGTATTTTTACCCATGTAAAAATTAAGAACCTGGGGTATTGTCTTTAGAGTGCTTACAGATACAGGTACAAGGCGTATATCTTCTCCGATAAATTGCCCGAACTCCTTGGGGCTTATCTCGCCAAGGCCCTTGAAGCGTGTTATCTCACTGCTAGAGCCCAGTGCTTCCAACGCTTCGTTACGCTCTTTTTCATTATAACAGTAACGTGTTTCCTTTTTTGTTCTTACGCGGAAAAGAGGGGTTTCAAGTATATAAATTCGTCCTGCTGTAACAAGTTCTTCAAAATAAGAAAGAAAAAAGGTCAAAAGCAGATTGCGTATATGAAAGCCGTCAAAGTCAGCGTCAGTCGCAATTACGATCTTTGCGTAACGAAGCCCAGACACATCGGTTTCTATGCCCAGGGCCATCATCATATTGTACAGCTCTTCGTTTTTGTAAATAGCAGCTCTTTTTTTACCGTAAACATTTTCAACCTTGCCGCGAAGCGCAAAAAGCGCCTGTGTCATTACATCCCTGCTTGAAACCATTGACCCTGCCGCAGAATCCCCTTCTGTAATGAATATCATGGTGTTTTTCCCGGCATCGCCGTCTTCAAGATGATATTTGCAGTCTTTAAGCTTGGGAATTTTTAATGCTATTTTTTTTGCTGCTTCGCGCGCTTCTTTTTTAACAGCATTAAGTTCTGTCCTTAGTCTTTCGTTGGCAAGTATTTTCTGTTCAAGCAGTTTCCCGGCTTCAATATTTTTATGAAGCCAGTCTTCAACAGCATCCCTTGTTTCCTGAACTATCCATGAGCGTATATCTGTGTTTCCAAGCTTGTTTTTTGTCTGGCTCTCAAAAACCGGATTTTTGATTTTAATTGCTATAGAGGCAATTGTGCCTTCCCTTATGTCTTCGCTGCGGAAATCCTTTTTATAGTAGGCCCCAATCCCCTTTAGAAAGCCTTCTTTAAAAGCAGACAGATGGCTTCCGCCGTCAGAGGTATACTGGCCGTTAACAAAAGAAAAGTATTCCTCGCCGTAATTATTTGTATGGGTAAATGAAAACTCAAGCTGCCCCTTGCCTGAATGTTCGCCCTTGTAATATCCCAAAGGATAAAGATATGCGTCTCCGCACTCTTCGCTTAACAGATCCAGGAGCCCGCGTTTGGACATATAGGACTGACCGTTAAACATGACTGTAAGGCCTGTATTGAGATAAGTATAATTAAGAACACGGCGCTCGATAAATTCCGGATTGAACTCATAGTCTCCAAAGACTTCTTTATCCGGGGTAAATTCCACATATGTTCCGTTCTTTTGATTTTCGCCGCCCTTTACCTGGGAGAGTTTCCCCTGTCGATCTGTCTTGAGGCTGCCTCTTTCAAAAATAGCTTCTGCAAATTTTCCATCCCTCACTGCTATAACCCGGAAATGAGAGGATAGGGCATTTACAGCCTTTGTCCCAACCCCGTTAAGGCCAACAGAAAACTGAAACACATCGTCATTAAACTTGCCGCCTGTATTGATAATCGACACACACTCTACAAGTTTGCCCAGCGGAATGCCGCGTCCGTAATCGCGCACCCTTACAGTGCCGTTCTTGACAATAACATCGATCTGTTTGCCGTTCCCCATGATAAATTCATCAATGCCATTGTCAATCACTTCTTTAAGAAGCACATAAATTCCATCATCGGGATTAGAGCCATCACCCTGACGTCCTATATACATACCTGTCCTAAGACGTATGTGTTCCAGCGAGGACAGGGTCTTTATTTTTGATTCATCATAGACCATGTCATTGTTAAAAGACAGTTCTGTTGTTTGAGCCGCGGTTTTAACAGCAACTTTAGTTGCGGTTTTAACCGCAGCCTTCGTCTTTGCAGATTTATTTGGCTTTGCTGTTTTTGCCATTTTTGCTCTTTTCAGTGGTTTTAGTATTATTGTTTTTACCGGATAATTCTATTATTCGGCCTTCTGCATCTGCAATCTGTTCTTCCATTTTAATAATGGCATCTTGCGCATCAGTAATACGCTGCTGCTTGTCTTTAACCATTATTTTAAGTTTTGCAATTTCCGCTTTTTCAATATCAATAGCAATTTCGATTTTGGTTGTTGAAATTTGACTGTCAGTAATATTGATTGATTCTTCAAGAGCTGCTATTTTATCTGCCAGATCATGTTCCGTCTCTGTAAAATACTTTAAAAAATAATCTTGCCACTCGCTTTTGCAGATACTGGAACCAAAGCGGCGGTGAACCCTGTTTATTTCTTCACGGGCTTTTTTAATCAGAATCTCAAATTCAGAAATACGGCGTGCGGGATTTCCTTTTCTGTCAATTGCTTCTGCAGTGTCCCTGCGTTCTGTTTTAAGTTTGGCATGCTCTTCATTAAGAACATTCTGTTTTTCCCTAAGTTCCTTTCCTCTCTCTCTTAAATCTGCAATTTCATCATTATCGATCAAACCTGCATCATGTAAAAGAAATCGTTCTCCAACAGACCGGCAAAATTTATCAAGAGCAGCTTCACTTTTTGTCAACTGAGCCTTTGTAACAATGCTTTTTACACTATTTGTCAGGCGGGTAAAAAAACTTCCCTCAGAATTATCCAATTCTTCGATTTTCTTTTGCTGAAAGTCAATTTTAAGTGAAAGTTCATTCATTTCCTGCTCAAAATCTGATGTAAAGTTTTCAAATCCGGGATTTGAAAGTATAAGCCGTCCAAGATCCAGGCATAAATGAGAAATTTCCCTGTTTTTTTCATTTTTTTCCTGTTCTTTTCGGCTAATTATTGCTTCGATCTCTCCCAAATGATGCAGATCAGCTTCAATCTCCCTGATACTTTCTTCAGAATCAGTAATTTCATTAACAAGCCTTGTTTTTTCTTCGTACAGGGAAGAAGGACTATCATCTTTCTCCGAAGAAAGGCCGGTTATAGCACTTGCCTCTTCCTTTGCTTCAAGGCTTGAAAATAAAGAGGCCCCCAGTCTTTCATGTAGGCTGTCTAGCATTTCAAGGGTATTATTTTTTCTGGCCTCAAGTTCTCTTAGATATTTTTTTTTGTCTTCCATGAAATGTATTATAAACTATTTTTTGCTTTTTGAAAATAGTAAAACTGCAATTTTAGCAGGCTTGAGATTTAATTATCTCATCTGCTTTTAAAGAGACTTCATCATAATCTCCGTTTAAAAGATACTCAGCCATTGATCCGAGCTGTTCATTAATTTTATGGGGCCAGGCCTTTTCTCTTAACTCGATTATTGTATTTTTGGCAATTTTTTGATCGAAATTTCCTAAAGCTTGTTTAATAATAATCAGTTTTTCACAAAGGTATGAAAAATCCACATCCACAATATCTGCAACAGGAACATCCTGTGGTTTAAGCTTTTCTATCACATCGCGCAGTTCGTTTAGAAACACAGTAGTTTTTGATGATAATAACAATGTGTCATTGTCCTGGCCCGCGCGTTCCAGTTTTCCTGCAAGTGCGGAAAGACCTGGTTCATTGATATTAGCCAAAGGGATTTTTATTCCGTGCATTTGGCTTATATATTTTTTATTATCTTCGTCGGTGAAAGCATGGTCTTGAGTGCTGTATTTTTTTATAATTGAATCAAGTGCATGTAAAGTTACAGACGCTTCCCGCACAAAAATTTCAGCAAGACGCGGATCAATAAGTGAGGTTTGTCTGCTAATTATTGTTTTTTCTTTTTTGGTCTGTGCCTTTAGTCTTGCAGCTTCAAGGACTTCCGCTGACTGCTTGTCGCGTATGAATTTATTCAACACAGCATTTAACTGGCGAACATCAATGGGCTTTGCAATAAAGTCATCAAAACCTTTTTCCAAAAACATATCTGCCTGGCCTGTTGCAGCATTTGCAGTCAAAGCCACAATTACACCTTCATACCCAAGATCCCTTAAGATTTTTGTTGTTTCAATTCCGTCCATCCCGGGCATCATATGATCCATGAATATAATATCGTAAATATTGCCTCCGTCAATTTTTTCAATAGCCGCATTCCCTGAGTAAACTGAATCTATCTTAAGTTCGTATGATGTCAAAAGTCCCCGTGCTACATATATATTGGCTTCTACATCATCCACAATCAGTACACTGCCGTAAGGCATTGGCTCGCGTGATATCTGCGTGCGCTTCATGTTTGCCTTGGAGCTTAAACGGTACTTCATCAAATTATCAGCTAATGTTTTGCCAAGCAGCTCCTGGCCTGACCTGAGCTGCGGCAGCCTTATGGTAAATGTTGAACCTTCGCCGTACTTACTGTCTATATAAATTTCGCCGTTCATCAAGTGCAGCAGTTTTTTTACAATACTCATGCCAAGGCCTGTACCTTCGGTTACGCGGTTGGCTCCCATGTCAAACCTGGCATATTCTTCATATAATTGTTCAAGCTGCTCCGGCGTCATGCCCTGGCCAGTATCACTTACCCTGAATACAATTATTACATTACTGTCAGTGTCATTGCTTGCAGTTGTGCCGGCGGCAGTAATGCTGGGTTCTGCATGAGCAGATAATTTTACAGTCCCTTCCTCAGTATATTTAAATGCATTTGAAAGAAGATTATTTAAAATTTGCTTTATGCGCAGTTCATCACCTGACAAAGCCAGAGGTAGATTTTCGTCTGCATACAATTCAAATTCTATGGGCTTTGTACCAATTCTCATCAGATTAAGCTGAACAGCATCGTTTATCAGGCTTGCGATTTCGTATTTTTCATTATACAGTTCCATTTTACCTGCTTCGATTTTGGACAGATCAAGTATGTCGTTTATAATTCCAAGCAGGATATCTCCGGAAACATAAATCTTTTCAAATGCTTCCCTTATATCCTCATCAAGCGCTTCATTCTGAAGCTGTATTTCTGTTATACCCAGGATTGCGTTCATGGGAGTGCGGATTTCATGGCTCATCATGCTAAGGAAATCACTTTTTGCCTTGCTGCCAAGCTTAGCCTGGTCAAGCGCTTCGTTCAATGCTTCTGTCATCCGCTTTGCTTCGCTTATGTCCATTAACGCACCGGCAACACGCAGAGCATTCCCGTTTTCATCGCGTATTGTTTCGCCGGAAGCACGGAAATATGAATATTCGTCATTTTTTTTCCGCATGCGGTATTCTACATCATAAGGGGTAGAGCCTGAGGTATCCATAAGATGCCTTTTAAAAACATCAATAACATTATCTATTTCATTTGGATGAAGCCGGCTGCTCCAGCTGGAAAGCACATTTGGAAAATCATTTTCGTCAGAGAATCCCAGCATATGTCTTAGTTCATCAGACCAGTTAAATATATTATCCGGGTTTACAGGATCGCTTTGTACAATTTCCATATCCCACAAGCCAATTTTAGCACCCTTGACAACAAGGCCCAGTTTTGTTAGCTGTAATTCATTATTGATGATGGTATTTTTTGTTTCCGTTATATCCATCAATGCACCTGTGATACGTGTGGCATTGCCCTGCTCGTCCCTGAAAGATCCGCCGTAAGCGCGAAAATAACCATACTCGCCGTTCTTCTTCATAAGCCGGTATTCTTTTTCATAAGGTGTTTTGCCAGTTTTATCCTGTAAATGACTAACAGCATGGGCGAGTGTTTCGTATCTGTCTTCTGGGTGAAGCAGCATGCTCCAGCTGCCAAGTACATTTGGAAAATCACTCTCATCATTAAAACCCAGCATATGCCTTAATTCATCTGACCAGATAAACTCATTGGCAGGGTTTGTAAAATCATCGTTTACAACCTCCATTTCCCATAAACCGATTTTTGTTGCCTGTACAACCATGCGCATCTTGGCAAGCTGAAGTTCCAGATGATCTGATGTTTCATAAAGTTTAACAACCATGTCATTGTGAATCATGGCATTGGCAAACAATAATCCGCATGACCGCAGTATATTAATTTCATCTTCTGAAAAACCCCGATACTTGCTGTAATCATCAATGCAGCATATGCCCCAAAGCCGGTTTTCAACAAAAATCGGTATAACAAGTACAGACTTGCATCCGTAAGAACTTAAAAAATCCCTGTCTTTGGGAGGAAGGTTTAATAATGTCCCCTGAATGTACTCTCCCTGTGAGAGTCTTTCTTCCCAGTTCTGTGTTGCGCTGTAAGGAAAGCTCGTAGCAGAGGCAGCAGGAGTTGTTATATTCTCTTCTGTCCAGTAATGCTTACAGACAGCTATAAGCTCTCCGTCGACCATTTCATTTTTCCAAATCTCTACACAGTCAACATCCACGCTGCGCCCGATAATTTCCATGCTTTTTTGAAGTGAGGCAAGAAATGTTTCACTGCCTTCTTCCATTAGAAGCATGCTTGCCACACTGTTTACTGCATGCAAAAGGATGTCACGGCGTTCTATCTCCTTCATCATTATTTCACGTTCGTCAGATTCTTTATGTTTATCATGTAACATAATTATAATTTAACTGCCTTGAACTGTTCGTTTTCCTGGAAAAAAACATCTGCTATGGCTGGATCAAACTGAACCTCGGATAAATCCATAATGATTTTTAATGCTTCCTCGTGCGGAAAGGCCTTTTTGTATGGTCTTTCTGTTGTTAGTGCGTCATAAACATCGATGATTGCCATGATCCGTCCCTGCAAAGAGATCTGTGTGTTTGCAAGTCCATGCGGATAGCCTTTACCATCCCAGCGTTCATGGTGATGCCCGGCAAATAATTTGGCATTGTTTAAAAACTCCGCATCCCCTGATCTTTCTATCATTTGATCTATAAGGCGCTCGCCTTCCTGGCTGTGTGTTTTCATTATCTCAAATTCATCGTGGGTAAGAGGTCCGGGTTTGTTCAAAATATTATCTGGTATTGCAATCTTCCCAAGATCATGCAGCCGGGCTGAGGACACAACAGATTCAATATTCCATTCCTGAATAATATCAGAATAAATATTGTGTTTAAGCAAGGCTTCCGTTAAAATTTTAACATAAACAGTTGTGCGGGCAACATGGCCGCCTGTATTTGCATCTCGGCTCTCAACAACATCTGCTAAAGTATATACAATGCTGTTTTTAAGGCGCTCAAGCTGCTTTGTGCGCTCCCTTATAAGCTCGTCAATCTGCATATGATATTTTATACGGTTAAGCAATACAGGCTCGGAAAATGGCTTTGTAATAAAATCAACTGCTCCAAGCTCTATGCCATGAGCTTCGTCTTTGGCTTCTGTAAGGCCTGTAAGAAAAATAACAGGAATATTCGAGTAGGATTTGCTGATTTTTAGCTGCTTCATTGCCTCAAAACCATTCATTTCCGGCATATCAATATCAAGCAAAATCAGATCAGGAGTAACTTTTTCCAGCATCTTGAACATTTTCTCCGCTGACGAGAGTGTTATAACCCGGTATTGGTTCTCCATTGCTTTTTCTGCCATTGAAAGGTTTGTGCTTTTATCATCAACAACAAATACTGTTTTCTGCATGTTTTTCCCCTGTTTAATTCTTTTTTTAAGATGGCTAAATTTTAACTGTAAATGATCGCCTTGACAATACTCCTTTTGCAATTCATCATGTAAAATTACATAAGTATTACATAGGAGATATTAATGAGTTATTCAACAGACATGATTAAAAACATTGCAATAGCCGGACACGGAAGCACTGGTAAAACAAGCCTTTTTGAACATTTGCTTTTTGCAGGGGGTGCTATCTCAAAGACAGAGACTGTTGACTCCGGTAAAACTGTAAGTGATTCTTCTCCTGAAGAAATCGAAAGAAAAATATCAATCCATCCCAGCATGGCCCATGTTGTAAGGGCCGGCAAAAAGATAAATATCTTTGATACCCCGGGTTCTTCTGATTTTACTGGAAGTGTTATCACAGCGTTCAGGGCTGCTGAATTTGCCCTTTTAACTGTTGACGCTTATGTGGGAACCCAGATTGAGACAATAAAGCTGTGGCGTAACCTGGAAGCCAACAAAAAGCCTAAAGGCATATTTATTGTAAAAATGGACAATGATCGCGCGGACTTTAATAAAGCTCTTGAAGACATAAAAGAAAAATTAAAGGCAGAGCCCGTACCTGTTACAATGCCCATGGGAAACGGATCATCGTATAAAGGTGTAATTGATTTATTGAAAGAAAAAGCATTTTTAGTTCAGGGAGACGGGTCTGCCATTGAGCTTGAAGGAGCAATCCCTGATGAATTTAAGGATGAAGTCGCGTCATGGAAAGAAAAGATTATAGAAGCTGCAGCTGACGGCAGTGATGATCTTATGGAAAAATACCTTGAAAACGGAACCCTTGGCCCTGAAGAAACCAAAAAAGGGTTTGCAGAAGCTCTAAGCCAGGGTAAGATACTCCCTGTTTTCTGCGGCAGTGCTTACAAAAACTCAGGCCTTCTTCCGCTTCTGGATTTTATTGCGGATGTTGCTCCTGGCCCAAAAGACGCAAAAGATATTATCCTTGACGCAGAAGGCAAAGAACAGGAAATTGCCCTTGATGCAGCCAAACCATTGGCAGCCCTTGTTATAAGAACCAATTACGATCAATTTTCTGGCAGACTTTCCTGGATTAAAGTGATCTGCGGGAAACTAAGTGCTGATTCAGAAATTTATAATGCTTCAGAAGGCAAAAAAGAAAGGGTGGGCAAGCTGTATACCTGTCAGGGAAAGAAACTTGAAGAAGTAAGGGAGCTCAATGCAGGAGATGCAGGGATCATCACAAAGTCCGCGACCTTAAAAACAAATGATACAATTACAGCCGGGGATGCAAAAACAAAATTCATGCCCTTAAAACTCCCGGAACCTGTTCACTCAATAGCAGTAAATGCTTCTACAAAAAAAGATGATGACAAACTTGGCGAGTTCCTTGTGCGTGCTGCAGAAGAGGACAAGACATTCCGCTATCTTTTTAATGAAGAAACAAAGGAAAGGGTTATTTCCGGCATGGGCGAGCTTCACATTAACATAGTGCTTGATAAGATCAAATCAAACCAGAAGGTCGAAGTAGAAACCCGTGTGCCGCGTGTTGCTTACAGGGAAACCATAACAAAAAAATCAAGCGCCGAGTATACCCACAAAAAACAGACCGGAGGCCACGGCCAGTACGGCAAGGTTGTGCTGGAAATATCCCCGCTTGGACGTGCAGAAGGCTATAAGTTTGAAAATAAAATCTTTGGCGGAGCAGTTCCCAGAAACTATATACCCGGCGTAGAAAAAGGCATTGCAGAAGGCATGGCGCATGGAACCATAGCCCAATACCCAACAGTTGACGTGGAAGTAGCCATAGTTGACGGTAAATACCACCCTGTAGATTCATCGGAACTGTCATTCAAGCTGGCTTCAAGGAATGCTTTCAGGGAAGCCATGCGCCAGGCAGCCCCTACCCTTCTTGAACCGATCATGAACCTTACAGTCTTTGTCGAGGACAAGTACCTTGGAGACGTAATGAGCGATCTCTCAAGCAAACGCGGCCGCATTTTGGGACAGGATTCTGTGGGCGGCATTGCGGAAATAAGGGCAGAGGTTCCGCAGTCAGAGCTATTGCGCTATTCCATTGACCTGCGCTCTATTACATCCGGCACAGGCTCTTTCAGTGTTGCCTTTGATCATTATGCGCCTATATCCGGCCGCATTGCAGATGATGTTATCAAGGCAGCTGAAGCCTTCAAGGTCCAGGAAGAGGACGAATGAGATTTATCAAAACCTAAGTTTTGATAAATCTCTTGGAGAAAATTGCATGCAATTTTCTCCATAACTTTTTTTCGGAATTTTTCACGCAAAGACGCGAAGGAGGGAGAGAAAGTAATAAGTATCAGGTAATAGGTAATACTTGTTACCTGATACTTGATACCTGATCTCTGCGTGGGTTCCTTATTAATCTATTTTAATCTTCGACACTTCTTTCATTAGGTTTGTTGCGGTCTCACGGTTTTTATTGGTCAGATCATTTATGCTGTTTATAGCCTTGTTCACCTGTTCCACTCCAGTAGCCATTTCATTCATGCCATCTGTTATCTCATGAG
>Ga0099364_10006758_pt1 | contig 16620 bp, 13 predicted proteins | sample TergutTh196P3_FD_73070 | JGI IMG/M metagenome (GOLD analysis project Ga0099364, IMG submission 73070) | Microcerotermes parvus P3 segment gut microbial communities from Pointe-Noire, Republic of the Congo - Th196 P3 | ecosystem: Host-associated > Arthropoda: Insects > Digestive system > Gut ... | reverse complement strand
TTGTTCTGTTTGAATATTATTTGTTGTTCTCATTGCATTAACCTCCATTTATTTTTTTCTTATGGAGATTATTGACATTTACACGGGTGGTTATACAGACTCACTCCAAGTGTCAGCGTACGGTGAACGTCTTGCGTGTCAACTTCTGCGACCGACACATTGAACCGCCGCCGCGTTTTGTCAACAAGGCTACGACAAACCTGCCGCTTGTCCTTAAGGGAAGCGGCGTGCGAAATATGAAAAGTTAGCTTGGCTGATAAAGTGTGCATGATTTTTTCTCTCCCGTCCGCGCAAGCGGACTCAATAATTGTCAATTGTCAATTGTACATTGTCAATTGTTCGTCAACTGTCAACTCTCAATTGTCAACTGTCAACTGTCGTCAACTGTCATCAATCTCTCAGTTTTCATATCCTGCGCCCCTGTGAGTGAGCATCCTTTTTCGCGGGCGTAGGTTATATAGTCGGTTATTTCCCTCGTGATGAGTTCTCCCGGAGCTAAAATTGGGATTCCGGGGGGGTAACACATTACAAATTCACCTGAAATTTTTCCTGTCGCTTCTTTTAGCGGCAGTGACTTTTTCGCGGAGTAAAACGCTTTTTGAGGGGTGGTAATTACTTTTGGGTCTATATATTCGTGGCTGAACATGCCGATTGTGCTTTTTTTGAAACGCCTTCTTATTTCAGACAAAGCTCCGACTAAACGCTCTAAGTCTTGCAAGCGGTCGCCGACTGAAATATATGCTAAGATATTGCCGAAATCGCCGAACTCAAGCTGAATGTCGTAGTCATCACGCAAGAGTTCATAAACCTCGATGCCTGCCAATCCCACAGCCATTGTGTGAACCGCTAATTTCGTAATGTCAAAATCATAAATCGTCTCACCGTTTATTATTTCATCAGAATAGGCGTAATAGTCGCCAATTTGATTAATTTCGCCGCGCGCATAAGTGGCAAGCTCTATTATTTTTTTGAAAATTTCACTGCCTTCAAGTGCTAATTTTTTACGGGCTAAGTCTAAAGAAGAAAGCAAAAGATAGTTGCCAGATGTGGTTTGAGTTAGGTTTATTATTTGACGAACGTAGTTTTCATTCACGGCGTTGCCGACCAATAAAAATGAGCTTTGGGTAAGCGAACCGCCAGATTTATGCATACTGACCGCCGCCATGTCCGCCCCTGCCGCCATCGCGCTTGTCGGAAGTGAGTCGCTGAAATAAAAATGCGTTCCGTGTGCCTCGTCCGCTAAAACTTTCATGCCGTGTTTGTGGGCGATTTTTGTTATGTTTTTAATGTCGGGGCAAATTCCGTAATATGTGGGATTGTTCAACAGCACGGCTTTAGCGTCGGAATTTTCAACAATCGCCTTTTCAAAATCAGTGAGTGAAGGGCATAACGAAATGCCTAATCGGCTGTCTACCGATGGGTTGACATATACGGGGACGGCACCGTTTAGCACAAGGGAGTTTATAACACTTCTGTGAACGTTGCGCGGCAGAATGAGCTTATCCCCTCGCTTGGTGGCGGACATAATCATTGCTTGAACTGACGAAGTGGTTCCTCCAACCATGAAAAATGCCGCCGCCGCCCCGAAAGCATCAGCGGCTAAACATTCGGCTTCGGCAATAATCGAAACGGGGTGACATAAATTATCAAGCGGTTTCATCGAGTTAACATCACGTTCCATGCAACGTTTACCCAAAAACTCGGTAAGCTCTGAATTTGAACGTCCACGCTTATGCCCCGGAACATCGAACGGGACAATCCTTCGTAACAAAAATTCCTCAAGCCCCTCTTTTATGGGGGCTTTTTCCTGATTTAATTTAAAACCCATAATCAATAAATGTTATTCCCTGAATAAATTTCAATCATTTCTTGTCTGAGACTGTTGGTTATGTCTAATCTTGTTTTGGGGGGTAGTTCATAGACATCGGTGTTGAAGAGGTAATTTTGAAGCTCAATTTCTTTGATGAGCATTTTTGTGTGGAAGATGTTGGCTTGATATATATTCATATCAACGGCATCATAACGTTTCATGGTTGCAGAATCAAGGTAATCTTGAATACTGGTCATTTTATGGTCGCTGAAGAGTTTCGCACCCCGTATGTCGCGAGTGAACCCTCTTATTCGATAGTCCATTGTTATTATGTCGGAATCAAAACTGCCGATAAGATAGTCTAACGTTGAAAGCGGAGTAATCGCGCCGCAGGTGGCAACATCAATATCCACGCGGAAGGTGGCAATGCAGTTTTCGGGGTGATATTCGGGATAGGTGTGAACTGTTACATGGCTCTTGTCAAGATGGGCGACAATTGTTTCGTCAGACAATTTTTCAACCATCGACTCCTCGGCGATAAGAACAGTGACACTCGCGCCACGTGGTTCGTAGTCAGCCCGTGAAATATTAAGCACCTTTGCCCCAATCATATCGGTAAGGTTAGTAAGTATACCCGTCAAACGTTCGGAGTTATATTGCGCATCAATATACGCGATATAATCACGTTGTTCTCTTTGTGTCTTAGCATAACACACATCGTATATATTAAAGCTTAACGCTTTAGTAAGGTTGTTAAACCCATAAAGGCTGAGCTTATTCTCCATAGCGGCATATTCCTCTCACTATTCAATCTATTCAATAATTAAACTCTGAATATTTATTATATTATATTTCAGATGAAAAAGCAACAGTTATTTAAAATTTAGTCAAAATTCTTATGTCTCTACCAAAAAACAGCAGAACTTTTGAGGTCATAAGCCTTGACATTATGCGGTCGTTGTATCTTGTTTTGAGGGTTTTAAAGTCTAAGTTAGTGTTTATTATGGTTGGTGTTCCACGATTCATTCTACTGTTGACTAAGTTATACAGCGTGGCGGTGTAAAAACCGCTATCAAATTCTGCCCCCAAATCGTCAAGAACAAGCAAATCCGCTTCTTCTAAAAGCTCAAGTGTGTCGGTCTCGTTCTCGCCGTAAAAATGCTCTTTTTCGATTTTTCGCAACAAATCGGGGGTAGAGCCGTAAATCACGCCATAGCCCTTGTCTAACACAACTCCCGCAATGGCGAGGGATAGATGGGTTTTCCCTAAACCCGTGCCGCCGCACATTAATATTCCGTTATGCGGCAGATGAAAGTCATCAGCGTATTGCTTACAGAAATTAAAGTTATGGCTCATGGATTGTCTCATGTTTTGCCCCGTGTTGTCATCGTTTTTGTCAGGATATAGCTCTAAGTCAAATGCCTCAAAAGAAGACAGTCTTAACGGTGAGCTTTTGTTAAGCTCGTTAGCAGCGAGGTTCTTAACAATTTCATAAAAACAGTCGCAATACCTGTCACCGTATACACCGTTATCTAAGCACTTAGGGCAGGTGTTGACATCTCTGAGATAGTTTTGGGGAAATCTTCCTTCGGTAAGTATTTCTTCGATTCTCACTCTAATCGCCGCATTCTTTTCTTCAATCGCTTTGACTTTTTGAGTTACATCGGCTTTTCCCGCGAAAATAACGTCCATCAGTTCTTTGATTGTCCCTGCAAGCTCAGGCAACAGCGCGCCGAACTCGGGATATTTTTCCGTTATCTCTTGGTTTCTTTTTGCCAACAGGTTTTCTGCCGCTGTTTTTCGCGCTTTGATTTGCTCTCGCGCTTGTATATAAAAAGTTTTTCTGAATCCCATTCTCACAGCACCTCTTTACTTCTTGTATTTTTGAAGCTCTGCCATATATATTTCGTCAACGTCAAATGAAGATGTTTTTTCATCAAGTTTCGGTTTCTTTATTTTTTGTAAATCTTCAAGGCAGGTGTATCCTTTTTCGCGCCAGTCTGACAAAATCTTGTCCATATAAGGAAAAGCCGCCTTGCCTGTGTTGTCGAGTGTTCGCTGATATGCCGCATCAATCATTTCGAGTGAAAAATCAAAAGTGCCTGTCCATTTTGTGATATAGCCTTTTTGGGTTTTGGATAACGCGCTGTTGATTTCAAAAAGCCGTTTCAGCTCGTTTTCAACGCTTAAATAAGCCTTCATAGCTTTAATTTCGTACTCTGCCGCCGTGACGTTGTTAATTTCTTTCTCAACCCAACTAAGGGCGACTTTCTTGATATAGGCAGGAGTGCCTTTTCCAATCGAGCAACAGTGTTCCACCAACATAAGGGTACATTCAACCGCCAACCCTGCATCTTCAATAATCACCATTAACATCTGCCGTTCAATTGGTTTGAGCGGTCTGCCGAATAAGCGTTCACACTCTTTAAACAGATAGTCGATTTTTGCATCGCTCATAATGGCTGCGACAATCTCTTTGGGCATGAATTGAGGCTCACGGGTTAAATCAAGCTCAACTTTTTTCAGCGACGAGTTTGGCGAGTTGTACGAGGTGGGCGTTGTGGGGGAAGTGTCGGCTCTGTTCAAATCGCTGACCTGCGGCTGTGAGTTCGGGGTGAGTCGCCCGTCGTTGTTGCTGAGAAGCCCTGCGCGGGCCCAAAAATTAAGAGCATCTTCAACATCGCTCTCAGACATTCCAATCTTATTTGAAACTTCAGATAAAGACAAAGTTTCGCCGCCGTGGCGCAAAAAACAAAGCAACACCTTAACAGCATTACCGCTTGCAAGTTTTATGTAGTTATCCACCACCGACAATGGCACAGCGAAAACGCCGTTCCAGGCACCTATATCAAGTTTAAAATTCATAATAAAGATAGTATAACATATCTGTCGAGAACTGTCAATATAAAAAGTCCATTTATCACGGCAAAAGCATTTACTTATTAAGAACAATTTTTTCAAGGACAGAAGTATCAAGAGCCACCATAAACATTTTACGCTTTATGCTCTGCTTTTTACCGACATCAGCGTTTTTCAAAAGCGGCAAAGCCGTTTTGCGCAGAACATTCCAATTCAACTAAGTGGAAAAAGTAAATGCTTTTGCCGTGTTAGTTCTAAATTTATTTCTTGACTTTTGATTGTAAATGTGCTAAAATAGTATTTGGCACAATAAGAAGCCAACCATGATTGCTGAAAAAAACCACAATTTCACCCGAACATTGTTTATTCAAATTTTATAAAAGGAGAACTATTTAAAATGTCAAACAATTCTAAGAAGAAAAATAATAAAATTAAAATCTTAGCTTTAACAATTGCCGTTGCCATTATAGCGGGGACAATTTTTGTTGCTGCCACCGCTGATAATGGAGAGCCGACCGTGGGCGAAGTTGAGGAAGTGAACAGAGCTGTTTCTGTTGAAACCATGACAAGTCATGTCGGTGACATTGTCGTTGTAAGTGAATACATAGGAGTCGTTGAACCTAATCACGAAGTTATAGTCTATCCTAAAGTTTCGGGAGAGATTGTCTCGATTAATTTTAGTGTGGGCGACATGGTTGAAGCTGGTGATGTCTTGTTTGAAATAGACTCCGAGGCTGTGCGAAGCGCGTTAGCGCAAACTCGCGCGGCAGTAACGTCAGCGCAAGCGAAAGCAGAGCAAAACCTTGCCATTGCCGAAACAAATCTTGACTCTTTTGTCTACAACATTGAACACGGGCACGACATTAACGTCAAGAGCGCATCAAGTTCAATTGACAATGCGCAAGCCGCGTTAGATGCCGCTATGTTGACGAAAAATAACGCCGATGTGGGCGTTGAAGCAGCTGTCATTGCAAGTTCTAATGCCCAAATAGCACAAGAAAATGCCATAATATCGGGCAGTAACGCCAACATCGCGCTTGACGGCGCGCTAATATCCGAAAAGAATGCCGACATCGCCGCCGAGAACGCACAAACCACGCTTAACAATGCAAAAGAAACAGCGAATATTATGGTTGAAAACGCTTTAAAAGCACAAGACAATGCCGAGAAAATCCTTGAGAATGCGCAAATGGCATTACAAATGGCAACTATAGATTTACGCTCAACACAAGTTCAATGGGATAACCTTCTTGCGTTCGGTGCCCCTGTTGGAGCATCGTTCGGACAGCTTCAAGACTCGTTGACTAACGCTTTGAAATTGGCTGAGTTTAATGTGCAAGCGGCTGAGCGAGGGATTGAGCAAGCTCAAAACGGTCTTGAAGCGGCTAAGCTCGGGGTTGAACAGGCGAGAATTTCCGCTTCTTTATCAGATGCGGGGGTTAAAACCGCTCAAAATGCCGTAGAAGCGGCTGAATTAGGGATTGAACAGGCAAAAAACGCGGCGGCACTTTCAGAGTTAGGGGAACGTCAAGCGCAGAACGCCTCAGCCCAATCTGAATTAAACATTGAACAGGCAAAAATCGCCGTACAATCATCGGAATTGGGGATTGAAAACGCTAAAAATAACCTCGATAAAGCAAAAGACGGTTATGACACAGCCGTAATAATGACAAACCAACAACGTGTGAGCATTGAGGCGCAGGTAGAGATGGCAAGGCTCAACACAAACTTTGAAGACCAGCAAATCGCCATTCAAAAATTGGCTGATGACCTTGAAAAGTTCTCTGTTTCATCGCCTATAAGAGGATTGGTAGAAGCGCGTAATATCGAGTTGTTCAACATGGTGTCACCACAAGTTGCGGCGTTTACAATCTCTGATAAAGACAGCATGACAGTGGCGTTTAAAATCCCAAAAAGTGCTTATACTCACACAGTGTTAGGGGATAAAGTAACTGTACACAGTGACGGGGTTGACAGCGAGGGTGTAATAACCGAAATAGCAACCAAGGTTGACTCAAACGGGCTGTTTGTAATAAAAGCAACTGTTTCAAATCCACCTGCAGGGCTGTATAACGGCGCGACAGTGAGGGTTTTTGCCAACGCACAAAGGGCATTGAACACCACGGTTGTTCCTTTAAGCGTGATTAAATATGACAATGGCGTTCCGTTTTTATTCATAGCCGAAGGCAACGTTGCCAAAAAAGTTTTAGTCGAAACCGGCATATTTGACCGCGAAAACATTCAAATCTTATCAGGCATCGAACCAACCGACAAAATAATCAAAACCTGGAGCGCGCGGCTTGAAGACGGAGTGGAGATAATTGACAGTTGACAATTGACAATTGACAATTGACAGTTATAAAAAGGGGGGATTGTTTTTGATTGAGTTTTTGGATATGCTTTTTGATTGGGACGAAAAAAAGTCTAAAATAAATGAAAAAAAGCATGGAATAACATTTTGGGAAGCAACAACGGCGTTTGGAGATGAACGTGCACAAATTTATGATGATGAAGAACATTCAAATGAGGAAGAACGCTTCGTTCTTTTGGGTTATAGCGAAAGTTCAAAATTGCTCATGGTTTGCCATTGTTACAGAGAAAGCGATGCGGTTACCCGTATAATTTCCGCAAGAAAAGCAACGGCTCATGAACGCAAAAAATACGAGAATTAAAGGTAATGGTTTGAAAATAAATTCCCTAAAGCACGCTTATATAGAAAGGAATATCTGAAAATATGAAAGAAAATTATGAATTAAAAGGTGTTGCGCGCAGAAACCCTTATGCTAAAAAAATGAAAAATGGCTATTCTGTTGCTATTCATTACGATACAAGGGAAGATATGGAAGAAAATACAGCAATAGATACTATAAGAAGCCTTTTAAAGCAACCCAAACTCAATTCGATACATTTATATATCAAAAATAATGCTAATAAATCGAAGGTAACAATGAGTGAATAAGAAAAAATAAAAACGCGAACATGGAGAGAAAATGAGTAAATTAACAGAAATTATCGTTAAACGCCCGGTGTCGGCGGTTATATTTATTGCCGCGATTATAATTTTCGGGGCAACGGCATTGAATGATATGCCGCAAGAGCTGACACCGGAATTAGAATATCCTATGGTTATTGTATATACCGTTTACCCAAACGCAGGGCCCGAAGACGTTGAGAAATTAGTGACGAGAGAAATTGAGTCTGCCGTTGGGGCAATAAGCGGCGTTAGAAGAATAACGTCAAATTCGATGGAAAACTTTTCGTTAGTTATTGTCTTATGCCAGTATGATGTTAATATTGACATCGTACATTCTGACGTTAAAACGGCTCTTGACGGGTTGGTTAACACCCTCCCGAGTGAGGCGCGAACGCCTGTGGTAATGCAACTTGACATCAACTCTATGCCCACTATGCGGTTATCGGTAACGTCTGAAACAAGAGACGACCTTTTGCTTTATGTTGAGGATGAGGTAGTGCCTCATATAAGAAAGTTATCATCTGTTTCAAACGTGAGTATTTCAGGTGGGGTTGAAGACTATATCCGCGTTGAGGTAAAAGAAGATATGCTGTCACAGCACGGGCTTTCTATGCAAAATATCGTGGCGGCAGTGACGAACGTGGATTATTCCGCGCCGTTGGGGACAGCAGGTTACGGCGACTCAGACCTTGCGGTGAGAACCGAGGTGGTGTATGAAGATTTAAACGAGATGAGAAATATTCCCATAACGCTAAGAGGTGGGGAAACTATTCGCCTGTCAGATGTGGCAGAGGTCTATATTTCTTCTAAAAATGCCGATTCAATCAGCCGTTATAACGGCGCGGACAATATAAGTTTAGGGCTTCAAAAAAGGCAAACCGCCAGTGCGGACAGAGTGTCGTCGGACATGGAAAAGGTTTTGGAAACGCTCAAAGCAGACAATCCGGACTTAAATATAGAAGTCGTCTATGATGCGAGCAATAGAATTTCTTCTGCCTTATCGTCTGTTACGCAGACCATGCTTTTGGCAATCGCTTTGTCTATGCTTGTCTTGTTTTTGTTTTTCGGCGACTTTCGTGCATCGTTTATTGTGGGCAGTTCTATGCCCGTGTCGCTGTTAATCACCTTCATTTTTATGAATTTTATGGGCTTTAGCCTTAACATCGTGTCAATGAGCGGGCTTGTTTTGGGCGTGGGCATGGTGGTGGACAATGCCGTGGTAGTTATTGACAGCTGTTTTCGCTCACAAAAGAGCGAGAAATTCAGCGATGTTATAACAGCATTTGACCAGTCCGCCGTGAAGGGGACAAAGTTTGTAATACTCTCACTCGTGGCATCAACCCTTACTACAGCGGCGGCGTTTCTCCCCTTGTCTGTTATGAGTGGAATGTCCGGGCAGTTGTTCAGACCGTTGGGATTCGCTATAATCTTTGCTATAGTAGCCTCCCTTTTCTCGGCGATTACGTTGGTTCCACTTTTCTTCGCGCGCTTCAAGCCAATCGAAAAAACCAAAACGCCATTTGCAAAGCTCTTTAGAAAGTTAGAGTTGGGTTATGCGTTTACTATAAAGAAGATGTTACCGAAGAAAAAAACTGTTGTGGGAATTGTCGCTGCCTTTCTCACGCTGTCAGTTTTTCTTGCCGGCTTTTTGAACTTTGAGATGATGCCTTCTTCTGACACCGGGATTATTGATTTGTCAATTGAAACAAAACCAGGCTTGAAAATAGAAAACCAGGATAAAATTTTAAGCGTTCTTGAAGAAATGGTTGCCACACACCCGGACGTAGACAGATATGTGCTGTCAACCGGGGGCGCAGCAATGTTTTCTATAGGCCCTACGGGAACGTCACTGACAGCATACTTAAAAAAAGAAAGAGTTATGAATACTGATGACATAATTGAGGAGTGGCGAAATGAAACACGTTACATAACCGACTGTGATATAAATATAGCAATCGGTTCGGATATGGGAATGGGTGGTGCCGCTTCTTCCGACACGTTCGACATTTTATTGTTGGGCGATGACTTTGAGCGAGTGAAAGAAGCCGCCGATATGGTAGTCGCACTTATGGAGGAGCATCCCGACATTATCCGCGCTTCTTCAAACATAGACCGCGCTGACCCGCAAGCCGAAATAGTAGTCGACCCATTGTTGGCGGCATCGAAAAATCTAACCCCTCAGTTGGTTACGGCAAGCGTTTATATGGCGTTAAACGGTAACGAAGCGGCGAAAAACGTTAGGGTTAAATCGCCGGCTTCCGATGGCTCGCCGGATGCCATTGGCGGCTCGTCGGCTGCCACCGGCGGCTCGCCGGATGAGAGAAAGTATTCGATATGGGTTCAATATCCGAAAGGCAAATATGAAACCATAAGCGACATTGAAAACATGAATGTTGTTTCGTCTGTTGGTGGGATTGTTCCGCTTAACGAGGTTGCCACTATACGTTTTACCGATTCACCGCAATCTATTATGAGAGAAGAAGGTGAATATGCTGTGACTGTTACCGGAACACCAAGAAAGGAAGCAATCTATACGGCTCCCGCCGAAATAAGCCTGCAAGTCGAGCAGTTGACATTCCCCCAAGGAGTATCAACAGGTCAAGGAATGGAAGAAGAAATGGAGACAGAAGAGTTAGCGGCTATGGGAATGGCTGTTTTAACCACCGTGTTGTTGGTATTTATGATAATGGCGGTTCAATTTGAGTCTATTCGCTATTCTCTCATGGTTATGTTGTGTATTCCGTTTGCGGCGATTGGCTCGTTTACATTTATGTTTCTTTCGGGAACGTCAGTCAGCATGGTGTCGATGCTCGGATTTCTCATTCTCGTCGGTGTGGTTGTTAACAACGGGATTTTATTTGTTGACACCGCAAACCAATATCGAAAGAGCATGAACTTAAAATCAGCGTTGGTAAAAACCGGCAAAACAAGGCTAAGACCCATACTCATGACCACGATTACGACTATATTGTCAATGGTTCCACTCTCTTTGGGCATAGGGGAAGGCGCGGATATGATGCAAGGATTGGGGATTACCGTTATAGGCGGCTTGACGGCATCGGTATTGTTGGCACTGTTCGCCCTGCCAACCTTCTATCTGATTTTAGACGGCAACGCTGAAAAGAGAGAAGAACGTAAAAGACGAAGAATAGAGAAGAGAGTTGCGGTTGTGGAGAGACAGAGTCGGGACAGTTGACAGTTGACAATTGAGAGTTGATAGTTGATATATATATTTATCCTCTTGACTTGTCGGCAATCAAAAAAACTTAACAAAAACAAAAAAATTTACGAATAAATTCGCTTGCGCTTTGCGCATATTTATGTTATAATGGAAAAGTTAGCTTTTTAAAGTATGGATAAGGAGGATATTGTATGGCTTTAAAAACAAGCGCGGTTCCTTTTAAGGGGACTGCCGCGCAGGAAAAAAAGCTCTTAGAAACCATAAGCGCGCTCAAAGGAGAGGACGGCTCTCTGATGAGGATTTTGCAAGAGGCACAGGGTTTGTATGGCTATTTGCCCATCGAAGTTCAGAGGATTATATCAGAAGAATTAGACATTCCCCTTGAAAAAATTTATGGCGTGGTCACTTTTTATTCCCAATTTTCGCTTAATCCCAAAGGCAAGTATAAAATAGCGGTCTGCATGGGTACGGCTTGCTATGTTAAAGGTGCAGGGGATATTTTAGACAAAATCAAGTCAAAATTGGGGCTTAACACAGGCGGCGTAACGTCCGATGGGCTGTTTTCGATTGAAGATTGCCGCTGTATCGGGGCTTGCGGCTTGGCTCCCGTTATGATGATAAACGATGATGTCTACGGAAAGCTTGAAGGCACCGATAAGGAGATTGACGATATTTTAGCAAAATATTCGCTATGACAGAAATATCGCTTAACGTGCTTGACATCGCGCAAAACAGCGTGAAAGCAAAGGCATCACTAATCGAAATTGAAGTGGAAATCAACACACTTCAAGACTTTTTGACGGTCATCATAAAAGATAACGGCACCGGTATGGGTGAGCGAGAGCTTATGCGCGTTACCGACCCCTTTTTCACCACTCGCACCACCCGTGAGGTGGGATTGGGTGTATCCCTTTTCAAAATGTCTGCCGAAATGACCGGCGGCTCCTTTGAAATTACATCGAAGCAGGGGGAGGGGACATGCGTTAAGGCGAAATACATACTCTCAAGCATAGACCGAATGCCTTTAGGTGACATCTGCGCCACGATTGAAACCTTGATGGTTTATAATACGCACATAGACTTTATTTATAACTATCAAATAGACGGTGAGGGGTTTAGTCTTTCAACGCTTGAAATGAAAGAAATTCTTGACGGGGTTCCGTTAGACACCCCCGATGTCGCACAGTATATACGCGATTATTTGGGGGAAAATACAAATGCGGTTAACAAAGGGCAAATTTTATAAAGAAAGGGCAGATTTAAGAATATGAAGAGTTTAGCAGAGCTTAAAGCGATTAAAGAAAAGATGAAGGGTCAGGTTGACATGAGAGCCGAGAACGAGGGGAATATTCGTGTGGTTGTCGGAATGGCAACCTGCGGAATTGCAGCAGGGGCGCGCCCTGTTCTCCAAAAAATGGCGGCACTTGTTAATGAGAAAAACCTCACCGGTGTCACCGTAACGCAAACGGGCTGTATCGGGCTTTGTCGATATGAACCCATTGTCGAGGTACATGAACCGGGAAAAGAAAAAGTCACCTATATTAATATGGATGAAAATAAAGCCGCCGAGGTTGTTGAAAAACACCTTGCCGGAGGAAACCCGATAACCGAATATACCATTAATGAGTCGGATTTGGTTAAATAACGATATATAGCAATAAGGAGAATTAATATATGTTTCGTTCACATGTTTTGGTCTGCGCCGGAACGGGTTGCGTTTCTTCCGGTTGTAATGCCGTTGCTGATGCTGTAAAAGAACAGCTCAAGAAAAACGGCTTAGAAAAAGAGGTTGGCGTTACTCTTACCGGGTGTTTCGGGCTTTGCGCGTTAGGGCCGATAATCGTAATCTATCCCGAGGGTAGTTTTTATTCTGAGGTTAAAGAGTCTGATGTTGCTGAAATAGTCAGTGAACACCTTCTTAAAGGAAGAGTGGTAGAACGCCTTTTATATCACGAAACAGTCAGCGATGAAGGCGTAAAGTCGCTTAATGACACAGGTTTCTATAAAAAACAGTTGCGTGTTGCGTTGCGTAACTGCGGTGTAATCAACCCCGAGGAAATTGATGAGTACATAGCCGTTGACGGCTATCAGGCTTTGGGGCAGGTGGTGACAGAAATGAAGCCCGAAGAAGTCATAAAAGTTATTATTGATTCGGGGCTGCGTGGGCGCGGCGGCGGCGGATTCCCCACAGGGCGTAAATGGGATTTGGCGAGAAGGTTAGTGCCTGACGCGAAACAAAAATACGTCTGCTGTAACGCCGATGAGGGAGACCCGGGGGCGTTTATGGACCGTTCTGTGCTTGAAGGAGACCCACACGCTTTAGTTGAAGCAATGGCAATAGCCGGGTATGCAGTCGGGGCTGACCGCGGTTTTGTCTATGTGCGCGCGGAATATCCGATAGCGGTGAAAAGATTGCAGATTGCTATTGAACAAGCGCGTGATTACGGGCTTTTGGGAAAAAATATATTCGACTCGGGCTTTAACTTCGACCTTGAAATAAGGTTGGGGGCAGGCGCGTTTGTTTGCGGCGAGGAAACCGCCCTCATGGCATCAATTGAAGGAGAGAGGGGCGAGCCGCGACCACGACCGCCATTTCCTGCTGAAAAAGGGCTTTGGGGTATGCCGACTGTGCTCAACAACGTTGAAACCTATGCGAATATACCTCAAATCATCTTAAGGGGAGCCGAATGGTTTTCTTCAATGGGTACCGAAAACTCAAAAGGCACAAAAGTTTTCGCGTTGGGCGGAAAAATCAAGAACACGGGATTAGTTGAAGTTCCGATGGGGACAACCTTGCGCGAGGTAGTATTTGAAATCGGCGGCGGTATTCCGGGCGGAAAGAAATTCAAAGCGGCTCAAACAGGGGGGCCATCGGGCGGTTGTATACCGGTGGAACACCTTGACATTGAAATTGATTATGACAATCTTATTAAAATAGGCTCTATGATGGGTTCGGGCGGTCTGATTGTCATGGACGAAGATAACTGCATGGTGGATATTGCAAAGTTCTTTCTTGAGTTCACTGTTGACGAGTCTTGCGGAAAGTGTGTCCCTTGTCGTGTCGGGACTAAGCGGCTTTATGAAATGTTGGACAACATTACAAAAGGAAAAGGAAGCCCTTCTGATATCGATGAAATGGAAAAGCTTTGCCATTACATCAAAGACAATTCTCTTTGCGGATTAGGGCAAACCGCTCCAAACCCGGTATTATCAAATCTCAACTTCTTCCGCCAAGAATTTATTGAACACGTCACCGAAAAGAAATGCTCCGCTAAAATCTGCAAGGAGCTGTTGCAATACGTGATTATCCCCGAAAAGTGCATAGGTTGCACCCTTTGCGCAAGAGTTTGCCCGACCAACGCGATTGAGGGTAAACTCAAAGAAAAGCACGTAATCAACCAAGAAAAGTGCATAAAATGCGGCGCGTGCGTAGATAAATGCAAACCGGGCGCAATAGTTCAAATATAGCCGGCAATGGCAGATTTATGATAGAAAGGGCATTAAAAACATGGTAAACATTAAAATTAACGGCATGGAATGTGCTGTTGCCGAGGGAACAACAGTTCTTGAAGCGGCGAGAGCAAAGGGAATTAGAATCCCGACTCTGTGTTGGCTTAAAGGGACAAATGAAATAGGGGCATGTCGCATATGCGTGGTAGAGTCAAAAGGCACGGGCAAACTTTTGGCATCTTGCGTGTATCCTGTTTCAAAAGCCGATGAGGGGCGAGAGTTTTTAACCCATTCGCCCAACGTTCTTGAAAGCAGAAAGACGACTTTAGAGCTTCTCTTGTCAGACCACGACAAAAAATGTCTGTCTTGCGACAGAAGCGGCAAGTGCGATTTTCAAGATTTGTGTCGCAGTTTAGGGGTTGACGACGATGAAAGATTTGAGGGCGCACGTAACCAATACGAAATAGATGACAGCGCGCTTCACATGTACCGCGACAATAACAAGTGCATTAATTGTCGCCGTTGTGTTGCCGAGTGCGGCGTTACTCAAGGGGTTGGGGTGATTGGCGCGAACGACCGCGGTTTTCGCACTAACATCGGCTGTGCGTTTGACATGGACCTCGCCGAGAGTGCTTGTGTCAGTTGCGGTCAGTGCATTAACGTCTGCCCGACAGGGGCGTTGTCTGAAAAAGACAATACCAAAGAAGTCTGGGCGGCTTTGGGCGACCCGGAAAAAGTCGTAGTAGTTCAAACCGCGCCGGCAGTGCGCGCTTCAATAGGAGAGGCATTCGGTTTTCCCATGGGAACGCCTGTGCAGGGAAAATTAGCGGCGGCTCTCCGCCAACTTGGCTTTAAAGCGGTATTTGACACAAATTTCGGGGCAGACCTTACTGTTATGGAAGAGGCAACCGAGCTTCTACAGCGCGTGCAGAATAAAGGCGTGCTGCCGATGATTACGTCTTGTTCGCCCGGGTGGGTGAGATATTGCGAGGCATATTATCCCGAATTAATTCCAAATTTGTCAAGTTGCAAATCACCGCAACAAATGACGGGCGCAACCATAAAAACCTATTGGGCGAAAAAAATGAACGTTGAGCCGTCCAAAATAGTCAGTGTTTCGGTTATGCCTTGTGTCGCAAAGAAGTTTGAGATTTCGAGACTTGACCAAAAAGGGCAAGGGGAATACCCCGACATGGACATTTCGATTACTACCCGTGAGTTAGCGAAGATGCTCGACAAAGCCGGGATTCGTTTTGCAGAGTTAGAGGAATGTGTTTTCGATTCCCCGATAGGGAGCGGGACGGGTGCCGCAGTAATTTTCGGGGCAACCGGCGGCGTTATGGAAGCCGCACTGAGAACCGCCGTCTGGAAGTTAACAGGAGAAAGCAAAGACAGTCCCGTTGAATTTAAAGAAGTCAGGGGTACTAAAGGCATAAAGTATGCCGAATATGATGTTGGTGGAACAAAAGTTAAAGTTGCCGTTGCAAGTGGGTTGGCAAACGCAAAGAAAATATGCGATGAAATCAAGAAAGGGGAGTCGGACTTACACTTTGTTGAGGTAATGGCTTGCCCGGGCGGTTGTGTCAATGGCGGCGGACAAATTTTCGTCCCGTCAGACACTCGCAATTTCACCGACATAAAAGCCGAACGCGCAAAAGCACTCTACACGTTAGACGAAGGCAACAAAGTCAGCCGAAAATCCCACGAAAGCCCTGAAATCAAACAGCTATACGATGAGTTCTTGGGAGAGCCGGGAAGTCATAAAGCCCACGAAATTCTTCACACGTCTTATAGAAAATCAAGGGGAATTAAATAAATTAAAATAAAATAAACAGAAGCTAATTTAATAAATTTTTCAAAACTATATTGACATTAGGGAAATACTGTGCTATAATGCTGTATGGGGGCATTAGCGCAGTTGGGAGCGCGTTTGACTGGCAGTCAAGAGGTCAGGGGTTCGAACCCCCTATGCTCCACCATTTGTCCCATAGGCGAACCTTTTTGTGGTTTGCCTATGGGTACTTTTATGCCCTTTTCGCTGGCGTGGCAAAATATTTCGAGCCGCGCGTCATCGCCGTCGTACAAATAAATCCTGCTGACGAAGGTATCAATCAATGTCATGCGGTAGGTCATACTGTTTAGGTCGCCGTGCTTGAACTTCTCGAAAAAGAATTTTACTTCATCGAACGTGAGAACCGGGTTAATCAACTTCTCTTTGGCAATCTGCGTTTCAAGGTCAGTCTTTTCAAACTGCCGTTTTTCAATTTGTGACGACAAAACATCTACTGCCTTACCTTGTTCAATGGCTTTTACAAGGTTCGCCGTGGCTTCCTCATTTTCTTTGAG
>Ga0099364_10006757_pt1 | contig 16621 bp, 8 predicted proteins | sample TergutTh196P3_FD_73070 | JGI IMG/M metagenome (GOLD analysis project Ga0099364, IMG submission 73070) | Microcerotermes parvus P3 segment gut microbial communities from Pointe-Noire, Republic of the Congo - Th196 P3 | ecosystem: Host-associated > Arthropoda: Insects > Digestive system > Gut ... | reverse complement strand
CTATGTATACCTCGCCGCTGTAGGCGTAAAATTTTTTCTGCAGACTGCTGTCTATAAATGCAGCCATTTCTGGGCAATTTGCATAAATTCTAAAAAGCTTTTCTGTTGCTTGCGGTGACAGGTTTTTTCCGGCAAGCATAAAGTTATTCTCAGAGCCGTTATCTGTGATATAACGTATCGACTCTTCGGCGCTGTCTCCCTCAACAAGAAGAACCGGTTCCACAAGACTGTACTTGTCGTAAGCTCTCTTGTAATTACCGCTTTTTTTAAAAACCTGAAAAAACCTGAACGGAGAGGCTGCCTTGAAACTGTTAAATATATTCATTCTTGAAATTATTTCATTCATGTAATTCTCAGTTATGCTGATGAGTTGCCGCTCATCAATAAGCCGTTCAGAGTAAAAAATAAAAGTATACAAAACATTGGCCGGAAGCCGTTCAATAAATGAACCCAAAGAGGCAAGCGGCGTTTTTTCACCAAGCGTTATGTGAAAATCAAAACAGGAAGATTCAATATAATCAAGGTATTTTTCAACTGCCCAAGATGAAGAGTTTTTGCCGTCAAAATAAATGCTTTTTGTAAGCGCTCCTTTTTCGTCCAAGCTGAAATCAGGCAGCGAGTTTATTTGTTGTCCAAAACCCGAATTTATCTCAAGGTCAACGGCAAGTTTTCTTATATCCTCCGAATTCATTCCCCAGCCGTCTAAATAATAATAAGGCGCTTTTTTTTGATATGATACTCCACGGTATCCGGCCTCCTCCCTGATGACCGTCCCCGGCAGAATCATCAACGGGTACAGTTCAATATTTTGTGCGAAACCGAGTTCCGTAAGACGGTCTATGTTTTTTTGAAAACTTTCTGCCGATTCACCGGGCAGTCCGGGAATCAATCCTATTTTTAAATCAATTCCCGCATCACGCATGAAGCCCATTCCGCGAAGTTCCAATTCAGGGTCAGAGCCTCTACGAACGCCCACAAGGATACTTCGATTCAAGGTTTGAAGCCCAATCTCGGCGCTGTTAAATCCGGCTTGTCTTAAAATTTTCGCACTCTTTGCGTCAATTCTGTCAGAGCGCATCTCGGTATGAAGCGAAATCCCATTATTGACAGATCTTATCTTTTCAATTTTTTGCAAAAAATCAACCGAGCGATCAAATGTCGGAGAAAGTATATATATTTCAGAAAGACGTTCATGTTCTTTTAAAGCTGAAAGAAGATTCTCAAAAGGCATTTCCCTTACAGACAGACAATTTTTTGAATAATAACAATAAGAACACCGGTAGGGACAGCCCCGAGTCATCTCAAGAAAAATCGAAGAATCGGCCATCGGTTCTATAAAGCCTGCCGTAAATGGCTCGATAATTTTCTCAGCCGGCACAAGCTCGTTCTCGCTTTGGGTAATTAGCAGGTTACCGTTTACCCTTTCGGCAAACGGCCTGAAGTCGCCACCCGAAAGATAAAGAGAAAAAAACCATTCACCCTCGCCTGAAACAAAAAAATCAACATAGCTGTGGGTATCCAAAAAAGCCGCAGAGCCTTCCGATATTTCTGGACCGCCCATGATTATTATCGATTGAGCTATTTCTCGCTTTATAGCGGCAGCCAGTTTAAGGTTTCTTTCAAGATTCCACAAGTATGTCGTAAAAGCGACAATCTCAGGTTTTTTATCTTTGATATAACGCAATATAACGCCATCTGACGCAAAATTGGCAAACATGTATGGCAGAATTTCCATTGCCGTATCGCGACAAATATGCCTGCGTATGTAACCCATCATGGCAGCGCCGGCACAGGGAAAGTTGCCCTGAATATATGAATAAGAATGATCCAAAAGAGGCAATTGAATAAACAAAATGCTCTTAGAATTCACTGGTAAAGCCTTTTGAGCAGCTCCTCAACCTCGCCCTTTTTCAAGGCGTTTATTATTTCGTCCATTTCACCTTCAAGAAAGTTCTCCAAAGAATAAAGAGTAAGACCTATTCGGTGATCGGTGACCCTTGACTGCGGGTAATTATATGTCCGTATGCGGTCGCTCCTGTCTCCGGAACCTATTTGTGATTTGCGCAGCTCCGATTCTTCTCTACGGCGTTCTTCCTGTTCTTTTTCGTACAAGCGGGCACGGAGTACCCTCATGGCCTTGGACTTGTTTTTTAACTGTGACTTCTCATCCTGACATGTAACCACCATACCTGTTGGCAGATGTGTAATCCTGACCGCAGAATCCGTTGTGTTTACAGACTGCCCGCCATGCCCGGCAGAGCGGTAAACATCAATCCGTATATCGTTAGGGTCTATTTCAATATCAGTTTCTTCGGCTTCGGGCATAACCGCAACAGTAACTGCCGATGTATGTATGCGTCCGCCCGATTCCGTAGTCGGGACACGTTGCACCCTGTGTCCGCCCGACTCAAATTTCATATTTTCATAGGCTTCCGGGCTGCGTACCGAAAATAGTACTTCTTTGTACCCGCCAATTTCGGTCTCGCTTCCGTCTATGTACTCCATCTTCCAGCCTTTTTTATCAATATACCTCGCGTACATACGGAAAAGGTTACCGGCAAACAGAGCAGCCTCTTCGCCGCCGGTTCCGGCGCGTATTTCCATAATTATATCTTTGCCATTATTTGAATCTTTAGGCAAAAGCTGAATTATAAGTTCCTGTTTTAAATTTTCGGTTTTATCTTGCAGGGTATCAATTTCATTGGAGAGCATATTTCGCATTTCATCGTCGGTTTCGTTTTCAAGAAGCTCCTGTGAATCAGACAGTTCTTTTAAAAAAGACTGATATTTCAGATAGTTTTGGACAACCGGTAAAAGTTGGGAGTGCTCCCTGTTGAGTTCCCTGAACCTGTTTTGATTTGCAACCACAGAGGGGTCGCTCATTTCTTTTTCAAGCATTTCAAAACGCTGGTAAAGAAGATCTAATTTTTCTTTCATGGTTTTAAAATGCTCTTGAATTGTAATTTCATTTTATACTCTTTATAAAGATATTTTTTCTTTTGACGCAAAGTTTAAAACAAAAGTCCGTATAATTGCCGTGCCGTTTTTCAGCGCAAAGACTTTTTATAGAGTTATTAGCCGTACAATTTGAAAAATATCACTGCGCTTGTCAAGCAATGAATCTTCCTCGTACGCTGCTAACGCAGCGGACGTTTTAATTTGCGAAGTTGAAACATCACCGTTCAAGCAATAACACAGGAAACAGGCTATATAAACGAGCGCACTTCCACGCCGTTTTGAATTAAATACTCTTTCAATTCGTGCACCGAAAAATTCCGCGCCGCTCTCGGTGAATACAGCATACTGCTGATAATGGCCGCTTGCGCTTCCGTTTGCATAAACAAGTCCTTAAGATGCTGCGGCGTTCCTGCCCCTCCTGAAGCAATCAACGGAACGGATACGACAGCGCCGACAAGTTTCATAAGTTCAAGGTCATAGCCTGCCATTGTTCCGTCGTTATCGATACTATTTACGCAAATTTCGCCGGCTCCCAAATCCTGACCGCGCTTAATCCATTCGATTGCGTCTAAACCCGTAGCCTGCCTTGCGCCGTCGATGTAAACTTCGTAACCGCTCGGCATATTTCCTGTTTTTTTTACCTGAACAGATAATACAACGCATTGCGAACCGAAGGCTTTTGCGCCTTCTGTGATAATGTCAGGATTTCTGACCGCCATGGAATCTACGCTGATCTTTTCCGCGCCCGCTTTTAAGGTTTCGTACATACCGTTTAAGTTTTTTATTCCGCCGCCGACGGTAAAGGGGATAAACACGCAGCGCGCCACTTTTTTTACGGTTTCGATGTCAATTCCGCGGTTTTCCGCGCTTGCCATAATATCATAAAAGATGAGTTCGTCAATTTGAGAATTATACATGGCCTCGGCGAGTTCTTCAGCGGGCGCGACCGGAATATTGTCCTGAAATTGCACGGCTTTCGTAACCGTTCCGTTTACGATATCAAAACAGGCAATCAATCGTTTTGTCAGCATTTTACGTTCTCCTTGTCGCTGCAAAGAAATTCTTTCAATAATTTGAGTCCGGACTCTCCGCTTTTTTCGATATGAAACTGAGCTGCATAAATATTATCTTTATGAGCTGCCGCCGCAAAGGGGCCGCCATATTCCGCCGTACCCCAAATATCGGATTTGTTTTCGGGCGCCACATAATAAGAATTAACAAAATAAAAGAAATCCTCGCGCTCCTGATTAATCGGACTTTTTTTAAGACTGACCCTGTTCCAGCCCATTTGCGGAACCCTGACTTTGGATGCGTCGAATTTTACAACTCGGCCTTTAAGCCATCCGAGACATTCAGCGTCGCCCTCCTCGCTGTGTTCAAAGAGAATCTGCATGCCAACGCAAATCCCCAGAAACAAAATCTTTTGATGTAAAACCGCATCCCTTAGCGCGTCAATCAAATTCATCTCGTGCAAAGAATTCATAGTAGCCAATGCGCTGCCAACGCCCGGCAAAATAATATGCGCAGCGCCTTCAAGTTCTTCCGGGCCTCTTATAAACGCGGCTTCGTAGCCAAGACGGTTGATTGCATGCAGCACGCTCGGCGCGTTTCCCGCTTTGTAGTCTATAATCTTAATCATTACTCCCACTCAATCGTTGCCGGAGGTTTCGGCGTTACGTCGTACACAACACGGTTAATTCCTTTCACTTCGCTTGTTATCCGCGCGGCGGCGGCATCGAGCAACTCATACGGCAATCTGGCAGAGCCCGCCGCTACAAAATCTTTGGTAGTGATTGCGCGCAATACGATTGTTTGCTCGTAACTGCGCTCGCCATTGCGCACGCCCACGCTTTGAACACCGGGCAAAACGGCAAAATATTGCTGTATCTCTTTATGTAAGCCAGCCTTTTCGATTTCATCACAAAAAATTGCGTCCGCCTCTCGTAAAATACCTAATTTAGCTTTTGTCAATTCTCCCAAACAGCGCACAGCTAATCCGGGGCCCGGGAACGGCTGGCGGGCGGCAAAACTTTCCGGCAGGCCTAATGCTTTGGCGCAATCGCGGACTTCTTCTTTATACAAGAGTTTGATCGGTTCGATTACGGCGTCAAATTCAATATTCAACGGCATGCCGCCTACATTGTGATGAGCCTTTACTTGTTTGTGCCCATCCCCGCCGCTCTCTATAATATCAGGATAGATGGTTCCTTGCACAAGACAACCTACCCTGCCAAGTTTTTTTGCTTCTTCTTCGAAAATACGGATGAATTCCTCCCCGATTATTTTGCGCTTGCGTTCGGGTTCCGTAACTCCTTTGAGTTTATCCAAAAAACGTTCCTGTGCATCAACACGAATCAAATTGATAGAATAGGTATCACGGAATAACACCGTTACCTGATCTCCTTCGTTTTTGCGCATAAAGCCGGTATCGACAAACAAGCAAGTAAGTTGGCCGCCTGCGGCGCGGTGCGCCAATACGGCGCATACGGCAGAATCTACGCCGCCGGAAAGAGCGCACAATATGGGGCGACCAGCGGCTTCTTTTTTAATTTCGTCACAGGCATCTTCAATGAATGCATCAATTGTTGTTTTCAAATTTGACTTACTCATTTTTTGTCTCCTGCGCTGATTTGTGATATTCCTGCAGCGAAGAAATTTCCGCCATCGGTTTACTCTTCTTTTCCGAGATTCCTTCTGCGGCGGCGAGCGCAGCCGTTAACGTTGTAATATACGGGATGTTGTATTTAATCGCCGCCTTCCTGATATAAGAATCATCATAGCTGCTTTGCTTGTTTTTGCCCGGCGTATTTATAATTACATCTAACAGCCTATTTTTAACCGCGTCTTCGATATGCGGCCGTCCTTCGTATATTTTATTTATCCTCTCAACTTTGACGCCTCTCTCGGCGAGATGTGTTTGCGTGCCTCTTGTCGCTACGATTTTAAATCCGAGACTTTCGAATCTTTTGGCAACCTCGACTGTTTCGGCCCTGTCTTTTTCAGCAACTGAAATCAGCACCGACCCCGAAAGAGGTAAAATGCTCTTAGCGGCTTCAAAAGCCTTATACAGCGCAAGGCCGAACGAATCCGCCAACCCCAAAACCTCGCCGGTCGAGCGCATTTCCGGCCCTAAAACCGGATCAACCTCCGGGAACATATTAAAAGGAAACACCGCCTCCTTGACGCCGAAATACGGAAATACAGGTTTGCGCATCGTCGACAAATCGACCTGCTGCCCCGTATGTTCCGCCATAATCAGTTTTACTGCAAACTGCGCCATATTAAAATTGCATACCTTGGAAACAAGCGGTACTGTTCTTGATGCCCGCGGATTAGCTTCCAAAACATACACTTTCCCTTGATGAATGGCGTACTGAACATTAATAAGCCCCGCAACGTCCAATTCACTTGCTATTTTACAAGTATAATCGCGGATAGTTTCGATTTGTTCTTCAGTTATATTTACGGCAGGAATTACGCACGCAGAATCGCCCGAGTGAATGCCTGCGTATTCGATATGCTCAATAACCGCAGGCATAAATGCATCCCCGCCATACGCCAGCGCATCAGCCTCGCACTCCAGCGCGTTATCCAAAAAGCGGTCGATCAGAATTGGCGCGTCTTTAGAAATATATTGTGCATTGGCCTCTATATAGTTTTTGAGTTGAACATCGTCAAACACGACTTCCATCGCACGCCCGCCCAAAACATACGACGGCCTTACCATAACGGGGTACCCGATTTTGCCGGCAACCGAAACCGCTTCCCCGTAATTAGACGCCATTCCTGATTCCGGCATAGGAATGTCCATTTCCTCCATCATCTTGCGGAACAAATCCCTGTCCTCGGCAAGCGCGATTACTTCGGGAGTTGTACCCAAAATCGGCACGCCGGCTTTTTTCAACTCCATCGCAATATTAAGAGGCGTCTGTCCGCCAAATTGCACGATTACGCCAAGCGGTTTTTCGTATTCACAGATCGATAACACATCCTCAACGCAAAGCGGCTCAAAATACAACTTATCCGATGTATCATAGTCGGTAGAAACCGTTTCAGGATTACAGTTGACCATAACGGTTTCAAACCCCGCTTCACGGAGCGCAAACGCTGTATGCACGCAGCAATAATCAAATTCAATGCCTTGTCCTATGCGGTTCGGCCCGCCGCCCAAGATGACTATTTTTTTGCGCTTGTCCTCAGACTTAGCTTTGGTTCCGCGCTTTTCTCTCGACGCTTTTAATTCGCCGCTTAGTTTTCCGAGTCCGTTATAAGTCGAGTAATAATACTCGGCATCCGCGCCGCTGACCGGCACTACGTCCCATTCTTCAAAAATTCCGGCAACCTTTCTGTGCAGTCTTATATACTCTTCCGGCACATCGAGCAGCTTTGAGAGATATTTATCGCCAAAACCGTCCTTTTTCGCTTTAATCAGCAAATCATCCGGCAGTACCCTTTTTTTATATGTCAAAATTACGTTTTCGAGATCAACTAACTCTTTCATTTGCTCCAGAAAATATTTCTTTATTTTCGTAATCCCATAAATTTCGTCTACGCTGACGCCCTTGCGCAGTAATTCATATATCATAAAATAGCGTTCGCTGTTGGGCACAGCTATTTTCCTGAGCAGTTCTTGCGCTCCAAGCTCGTGAAAGTTTTTTGCAAACCCAAGGCCGCTTCTTCCGATCTCAAGCGAGCGAACCGCCTTTTGAAACGCCTCCTTAAAATTTCGGCCGATACTCATAACTTCGCCGACAGCGCGCATCTGCGTGCCGAGTTTGTCCTCAATTCCCGGAAATTTTTCAAATGCCCATCGCGCGAATTTCAATACAACGTAATCCCCGTACGGCGTATACTTTTCCATTGTGCCTTCTTTCCAGTACGGTATCTCATCGAGCGTAAGCCCCGCAGCTAAAAGCGCAGACACATATGCAATCGGAAAACCGGTCGCTTTGGACGCAAGCGCCGAAGATCTGGATGTTCGCGGATTAATTTCTATAATTACGATTCTGTCCGATACGGGATCATGCGCGAATTGTACGTTTGTCCCGCCAATGACCCCGATTTCAGACACGATATCAAAGGCAATTTTCTTTAAGCGTTCCTGCAGATCTTCTTCGATAGTAAGCATTGGCGCCGCGCAAAACGAGTCGCCCGTATGCACTCCCATCGGATCTATGTTTTCGATCATACATATCGCAATCATTTGGTTTTTTGAATCTCTGACAACTTCAACTTCGAGTTCTTCCCATCCGAGTACGCTCTCTTCAATTAAAACTTGTCCTATAATCGATGCCTGTATGCCTCTTGACGCGACAATTTGTAATTCCTCCTGATTGTAAACGATGCCGCCGCCCGTCCCGCCCATCGTAAAAGCAGGGCGAATGACTACGGGGTACCCGAGCTGCCCGGCAACCTCTTCCGCTTCCTCAACCGACAACGCCGGAAAACTTTTGGGCATCTCCACTCCAAGTTTCGCCATCATTTTTTTGAACTCAATGCGATCCTCTCCGCGCTCAATAGCATCCAACTGTACGCCTATTACTTTGACATTGTACTGATCGATTACGCCTGCCTTTTGAAGTTCAATACTTAAATTCAACCCGGATTGGCCGCCCAAATTAGGAAGCAGCGCATCGGGACGTTCTTTGGCGATAATCTCTGTAAGCCGCGTGATATTCAAGGGCTCGATATAAGTAACGTCGGCGACAACAGGATCCGTCATAATGGTCGCGGGATTTGAGTTGGCTAATATAATCTTATACCCCAGGCTTCTGAGCGCTTTACAGGCTTGCGTTCCTGAATAATCGAACTCGCAAGCCTGTCCAATTACAATGGGGCCCGATCCTATAATCATAATCGTGTTAATATCCGTTCTTTTAGGCACTTTGAAAACCCTCCTTAGGCGGTTCTTTTAAATGTTTTCTTATTCCTCGCCGGTCCAGCAATAAGTGCATAACCTGCGCTTTTCTATTCCAATAGAATTTATCAAACCATTGAGAGAATGATATTCCAGCGTGGTCAAATTTAATTTTTTACAGATAGCATTTACCATGTTTTTATATTTTTTTGACCCGTATTCCGTATATTCTGCAACACGTTTATCATCGTCTGTACCTTCAAGCTCTTGTATAACTTTCCGCGAAATAAGATCCTCCTCGGACGCATTCCGCGTGAAATTCAAGTACCTGCAACCGTAAAGTATCGGCGGACAAGCCGAGCGCACATGCAATTCTTTCGCGCCGCAGGAATATAAAAAGCTGGCCGTTTCGCTCATCTGTGTGCCTCGAACGACAGAATCATCAACAAAAAGCAGTTTTTTATTTTCGATAAGCGAGTTAATCGGCACAAGTTTCATGCGGGCGACCATGTTGCGCAGATTTTGCTCGCGCAGAAGAAAACTGCGCGACCAGGTCGGTGTGTATTTTATCAACGGACGCGCGAACGGAATGCCTGATTGATTTGCATACCCAATCGAGTGGGCTGTCCCTGAATCCGGAATACCTGCCACATAGTCTGCATCAATAGCCGTTTTTTCGGCTTCATCCTGAACGGAGAGGCTGCGTCCGCATCTATAACGCATTTCTTCAACGTTTATACCCTCGTAATCGGACGTTGGGTAGCCGTAATACGTCCACAAAAACGAACACACGCGCATATCGCTGCGCGGCTTTACAAGTGGCGCCGTTTCATCCGCCGTAACAAAGATAACCTCGCCCGGACCAAGCTCGTAACACATTTTATAACCGAGAGTTACATAGGCAAAGGACTCAAAACTTACGCAGCGACCGTCCTCTTTTTTCCCGATGGATAAAGGCGTACGTCCCAGCTTGTCCCGCGCAGCGTATATTCCGCCGTCGGTACATACTAACATCGTCATTGAGCCTTCGATTTCGTTTTGCGCATATACAATTCCATCGACAATATTGTCGCGCCGGCATATAAGCGAGGCCACCAACTCCGTATCATTGATATGTCCGCCGCTAAGCTCTAAAAAATGCGCATTCCCGTCTGATAACAACCGGCTGACAAGCTGTTCTTTATTATTAATCCGGCCCGCCGTAACAATGGCAAACGTACCGATTTTCGAATATGAGACAATCGGCTGCGGATACTTATCGCTGATGCACCCAATACCGGTAAAACCTTTCATGTCAGGAATATCGGCTTCAAATTTTGTCCTGAACGGTACGTTTTCAATATTATGTATAGCCCGATTGAAATGCTTGCCGTCAAATACCGCCATGCCGCCCCGCCGTGTACCAAGATGAGAATGATAATCAGTCCCGAAAAATAAATCCGTTGCACACTCGTTTTTTGAACATACTCCGAATAAACCGCCCATTTTATATCTTCACTCCTTGTTTTACATACATTTTGCTTTGCTGCGCTTTTTCACGAATTTTCATAAGTTTTTATAATCTCCTCGGCAATCGCCTTTTTGGCAGAACGCAAATCCATCGCCCGCTTTTCGATATGCCTGTGCGCTTCCTGTTCGGTCATATTCATACAGGATATTAAAATAGACTTCGCTCTGTCAACAATGCGTATATTTTCGATTCTCTGTTTCAACTGCTTGTTTTCAGAATGCAAGCGTTTATACCGGCTTTGCGCAGATTTCGCCAATGTAAGCGCGCTCCAAAACATGGGTTTAGCGATTGGTTTTTCAATCGTTAAAACGCCGTCGTTTTCACAAGCGGCCGCTACAGCATCAAAGTATTCGCTCTCTACGGCCAAAATTACCTGCGATATGCCTTTGGAAGCAATGTGCCGCGAAAGGCTCTCGCCGGTTTCGTCCATAAGCGGAGCGTTGATAATCACCAAATCGAAATCGTATTCCAAAAGAAGCCGGCGCGCCTCCGCACACGAGCGTAAGACGCTGATTTTATGAACAAATGCCTCGTTCAGCATTTCTGTAAAAAAAGCGACGCTTTTTTCCGAATGCGAAATTATTAATGCGTTTTCTAACGTACTGCAACCCCTTTTAAAATATATTAAAATATCTTTTCTTGTAAAATGCCGCCTTATCTGCAGCGGCATTATAATCTTCAGCTTCGGCTTTTTTAACGGTAATATATTTTGAGAGCAATGCTTCGCCAACCGTATTTTTAACAAAATCACTTTTTTCGGCCAGCGCAAGCGCTTTATTCAAAGTGTCCGGAAGCGGCGTAAGCGTTTTTATGAGATTTTCATCTGCAATATATAAATCAGCGTTTACCGCAGGCGGCAGAACTGCTTTGTTCTCAATTCCTTCCAAGCCTGCGGCAATAATTAATGCCCATGCGAGATAAGGATTCAGCGCTGGATCAGGCGACCTGAGTTCCATTCTGACATCCTCTGCAATTGCAGCAGGAATCCGTACAAGCTGCGAGCGGTTTTGATGCGACCACGATACGAATTTAGGCGCCGCAAACTTTCCAAGCCGTTCATACGAATTTGCAAGCGGATTCAAAAACAATGTGATTTCGGGAGTTCTCGCCAAAATGCCCGCTATAAAACTTTCGGCAACGTTTGAATGGCCATCCTGTACGTTTTTAAAAACATTAAATCCGTTTTGAGTAAGCGAAAGATTGATATGCAGTCCGCTTCCGGCGGCATCCAAAACAGGTTTGGGCATGAATGATGCGAATAAGCCGTTTCGTGCGGCAATAGCTTTAACAACCGATTTAAAGGTTTGCAAATTATCCGCAGACGACAAAGCATCGCCGAATTTAAAACAAATTTCGTTTTGTCCCGGCCCCTGCTCATGGTGAGAGGTCAGCGGTTTTACGCCCATTTCTTCAAGCGTTAAACATATTTCGCGGCGTATGTTCTCGCCGCGGTCAAGCGGAGATATATCCAAATAGCCGCCATTATCTAACGGCACATCCGTGGGCTCGCCGTTTTCTCCGGTCTTTAAAAGATAAAATTCGCATTCCGTTCCTATTTTACAGACATAGCCCATTTTTTCGCAGCGTTCAACGATCCGCTTTAATAAGTACCTGCCGTCATCCAAATACGCCGCACCGTCCGGAGTTTTAATGTCGCAATAAAATCGCGCAACTCTGCCCGGACCAGGCCGCCACGGCAGCACCGTCAATGTCGCCGGATCAGGGAACAAAAACAAATCGGACTCCGTAACCTCCCTGAAACCTTTAATTGCGTGCGCGTCAAAAGAAACGCCTTTTTCAAACGCCGGTTCCAATTCATCCGCCATAATCGCAATATTCTTATGCGTTCCGAATATATCGCAAAAACTGAGCCGGATAAATTTTACGTCGTTTTCTTTTACAAACTCTAAGACTTCTCTTACCGTATCGTTCATGAAAACCTCGGTTTCATTTTTTGTCTTTACATACTATACCGTTAAGCGTCCGCATTCTGTCTCTTTAATCACACAAAAAAGACGCTCATCACACAATGCGTTTTTAAGACAACCGATGGCAGCCGCCCCTTGCACCATATAATGAACGCCTTTGTTCAATTATCAATTACATATTAATTACGGTATTATTTTACAGTGCGTGAAAAAACATCGTTTATGTCAACAAGAATGACCAGGATTTTCAAGATTTTCAGGATTAATTTTTAATTGAACTGTACCCCATAAAATTGAATGCCTCGCCAAATATTAAATTTGAAATGATTGACAAAACGCTCAACAAATCCGGCAATTTATTAAATACAAAACAGTTGTGTAATATTGCACAGCGGCTACTATAACGTGGCAGAAAGCAGCCCTGCACGTCAAAAACGAGAGTATCCGGATAAAACTTTGACAAAATCTTAGAAGCGTACAAATTTAGAGGTTATGACAAGGGCGGCAGAGGGATTCACTTTAGTTACTAAAGTTACTCAATCTCGACCGGAGCGCTTTTCCGGTGAAAATCTTTGCTGATTTTGTTATTTATTTTACTTGACGGCATGTAATTTTCTGTTATACTGGGATGAACTATACAAAATACTTAATATTTTAAGAAAATTTTAAATTGATGTTGATAAAAATATATTCGGAAGACATAAAAATCCGGCTAAAACGAAGGCAACGCTTATGAAAATTATCCGTTCTCTTTTCCAAAAAATACGGACAAGGAACGCCTTGTACCTGCAATTGCTGCTTGTTGTCATAGCATTCGTATTGATGATTGTATCAAGCGGCTTATATGTAAAAAATATGCTGCAAGATGATTTACGCAATGATACGGCAGATATACTCGCCCAAACAAAGCTCAAAATAGAGACCAAGCTTACAGAGTCTCAGACTGCACTATCCATTGTACAGATTGAACATATTGGAAACTTTGTCGCAAATATGAGCCTGACCCAAGGCAGTTACGGTATTTTAATAGATGAGAAATTGGATATACTTTATCACCCTGAATCACAAATAACAGGGAGAAATATTCGGGAATTTGACGGCGGGTTTTTACTATTAGCGAATGAGGCTGAAAAAGGGAACAACCTTTTCGAGCAGGAAGTAAAAAACTATAAAAACATTATTTCAGCAGGCTTCTCAACAAGGCTTGCAAACAATTGGGTTTTATGCGCCATAATACCCAAAGCCGAATATTACCGGAATTTGAATAATTTGATGCTGATTCTCGGCATCATGGGAACTATTCTGGCAGCATTGCTTTGTCTCGTCTTAATAAACATTAACAAAACAAAGGATAAAGCGGTCGAAGAAAATCATCAAAAGGGCATGCAACTCGCGTTAATTGAAAAAATGCGCGAGACAGATGAGCGCGCTCAGCTTATGCTTGATACAGCGCCTCTTTGCGTCGATTTCTGGGATAATAACTATAACCTTATAGCCTGCAATGAAGAAGCGGTAAGATTGTTTGGACTGAACGGCAAACAGGAATACTTGGACAGATTTTATGAACTTTCGCCGGAATACCAACCTTGCGGAAAATCATCAAAAGAGAAAATCTTAGAAGCTGTCAAGAAAACATTCGAAGAAGGTTATTTCCGTTTTGAATGGATACAGCAAAAACCGGACGGCGAACAAATACCGTGCGAAATGATACTCATGCGCGTACGGTTTAAAGGCGAAGATACTGTTTTGGGCTATACACGCGACTTGCGTGAACTAAAGGCCGCGTTAGCAGCGGCGCAGGAAACCGACAGGCGCATACAACTTATGCTTGATGCAATGCCTCTTGTCACCACATTCTGGGATTTCAGCAGTTTCTGGGATAAAGACCCAACAAACAGAACCTGCAATGAGGAAACGATACGGCTGTTTGAACTGAAAGACAGGCAGGAATATTTTGACCGATTTAATGAACTTTCTCCTGAATATCAGCCATGCGGCAGACTGTCTGAAGAACTGGCTACTGAATATATAATTCAGACATACAAAGAAGGGTACCACCGCTTTGAATGGGTACACCAAAAGCCGAACGGCGAGCCTGTCCCCTGTGAAGTGACCTTAGTGCGCATAAAATACAAAGAAGATTTTGCTATAGCCGGTTATATACGGGATCTGCGCGAATATAAGCAAATGATAAATAAGATTGAACAGCGGGACAATTTGCTCAATACGATGAATCAAACTGCGGTTATGCTGCTTGCAGCAGAAAACGAGGGAAACATGACTGCTTCCATACTCAAAGGTATGGAGCTTTTGGGACGCGCTGTAGACGTTGACCGCGTTCGGATATGGCAAAATGAAATTATAGACGACACCCTTAACTTTGTCCACAAATATGAATGGCTCAGTGAAATCGGTCAACAGAAAAAACTCATTCCAATTGACGCAAAAATACCATACAGCAGCACCCCGCAATGGGCAGACAGATTTCTGCGCGGCGAGCATATAAACAGTACGTTCTCGAAATTGCCGCAGAGCGATCGTGATTTTTTGCATCCTCATGGCATACAGTCCATCGTGATAATTCCATTATTTTTGCAGGATAATTTTTGGGGCTTTTTCAGTCTTGATGATTGTCGAAAAGAACGAATATTTCCGGAAGAAGATATCGACATCCTGCGTTCCGGCGGTCTCTTGATAACCAATGCTTTTCTGCACAATGACATGACTCAGAATATCCGCAACTCCGCCGTCCAATTAGAAGCCGCATTAAACGATGCTCTGGAAGCCAACGCGGCAAAGAGCAGATTCTTAACCACCATGAGCCATGAAATACGCACCCCCATGAACGTAATTTTAGGCATTACCGAAAATCAACTCCTTGATGAATCACATTCGGAGGATATGAGGGAGGCATTTGAAAAAATTTACAACTCAGGCGACTTGTTGATGCACATTATTAACGATATACTTGACCTGTCTAAAATTGAAGCCGGCAAGTTGGAATTACTTCCCGCAAAATACGAAATGGTAAGCCTGATCAGCGATATTGTAAATACAAATATTACGCAATTCGGATATAAACGGCTTGAATTTAGGCTTCTGGCAGATGAAAATATTCCGCTTTATTTATACGGCGATGAGCTTCGCATCAAGCAAATTTTAAACAATATACTCTCCAACGCATTCAAATATACAAATATCGGCGAGGTAGTACTGTCATTTGCCATTGAAGAAGCTAAAGAAATTGAAGAAACTGAAAATTTGGAAGAGAATAAAACTGTTCTTGCAATCAGCGTCAGCGACACCGGGCAAGGCATGACCCCAGAACAGATAGACAAGATGTTTGACGAATATACCCGTTTTAACCTTGAAGCCAACCGCGCAACCGCAGGTACAGGTCTGGGTATGACCATCACCCACAATCTGATAAAAATGATGGGGGGCCAATTCTGGGTAGACAGTACGCCGGGCATGGGCACTATGTTTACCGTTCATATTCCTCAGGAAACGATCGGCTCTGAGGTGTTAGGTTTAGAGACGGCAAAAAAACTGCAATCGTTTCACTTTACTAATCAGATGCGCGGCAAGCAGTCAAAGATTACTCGTGAGCCGATGCCTTATGGGAAAGTGCTTGTTGTGGACGATATGCCATCCAATATGGATGTTGCCAAATTGCTTTTGAAACCGTATGGATTGCAAATAGACACGGCAGAGAGCGGTTTTGAAGCTATTGACCTGATAAAAGACGATAACGAGTACGATATCATATTCATGGATCATATGATGCCAGGAATGGACGGTATGGAGACGGCACAAAGGCTGCGCGAACTTGGCTACAAGCATCCGGTAATCGCACTGACGGCAAACGTCGATGTCGGACAAAAAGACATCTTTTTGGCAAACGGATTTGACGGTTATATTTCCAAGCCCATAGACATACGGCAATTAAACGATTCATTGAACAAGTTTATACGCAATAAGGAACGTACCCGGCAGCTTGATCCCGGCCAATCTGCTTTCCATGCTTACACAGATGGAGAGGCGTCTGTGTTTCAGGGTATCAATATACCCGGCGTGGATGCGGAAAGAGGACTTGCCCTTTACGGCGATGACGAGGACATTTATCTTTCGGTTCTGCGTTCCTTTCTTCCCAATATATTGGCAGTTATAGAGAAGCTGCGTAATGTTTCAGAAGAATCATTAGCTGATTATACTATCAATGTGCATGGTTTAAAGGGGATCAGCGCAAACATCGGCGCAGAAAAATTAAGTAAAGCGGCCTATGATTCGGAAACGAAAGGCAAATCCGGTAACCTGCCCGGAGTTTTAGCCGGAAACGACTCTCTTTTGAAAGATGCAGAAACTCTT
>Ga0099364_10006756_pt1 | contig 16621 bp, 9 predicted proteins | sample TergutTh196P3_FD_73070 | JGI IMG/M metagenome (GOLD analysis project Ga0099364, IMG submission 73070) | Microcerotermes parvus P3 segment gut microbial communities from Pointe-Noire, Republic of the Congo - Th196 P3 | ecosystem: Host-associated > Arthropoda: Insects > Digestive system > Gut ... | reverse complement strand
AAGGGGAGAGGGGACGAAGGTTTGGACCCTACTCAAAAAAGGACAATTTCACCCCGTTCATGGTATAACATCCTTACCTCTAGGTCCCCGCCTGCGCGGGGGTGACGGTTTTCATAGAAGTCTATCATATCATCGAAAATGTCACTGAAGTATATCCGAGTAACGGCGGCGATCTTGCTTTTTACCGCCCTGACATTGTTCTTTTTCGATTATCTCGAACGTCTGCCGCTCAGGATGCACGGGCTGGCACATGCCCAAATCGTTCCTGCCTTGTTCGGAGGATCTTTCGGCATCGCCATTCTTTGGGGCACATTGACGTTGCTCTTTGGCCGCGTTTACTGTTCCGTCATCTGTCCGCTCGGCGTGTTGCAGGATGTCGTTGCCAGGTTCGCCGCGCTGTTCAAGCGGAAACACCACTATTCGTTCCGCAAACCGTGGCACCTTTTGCGCTACGGTTTATTGACCACTTGCATTGCCGGATTCCTGTTGAATATCCATCTGATTTTGACTCTGCTTGATCCTTACGGGATTTATGGTCGCATGGCGGCGAGCCTGTTTCGGCCCATCGTTCTTTGGGGACATAATGCAGCGGCGTTGATCGACAACGCATGGGGCTATTATTTCGGCTTCCATTACGTATCGAATATCATCAGTTGGCCGACTGCTGCAGTCTCTGCCATCATGTTACTACTCATCGGATATTTCGCCTGGCATTACGGTCGTCTCTACTGCAACACGATTTGTCCGGTCGGAGCACTGCTCGGATTTTTGTCCCGATATTCACTGTTTCGCGTTCGTCTCCACAAAGACTGTATTTCCTGTGGTCTCTGCGAACAGCGATGCAAGGCGGAGTGCATCGACAGCAAGGCAAAAACAGTCGACGGCAGCCGCTGTGTCGCGTGTTTCAACTGTCTCGGTGTTTGCAAACGCGGGTCGTTGCTCTACGGAATTAACGCCGCGAAATCCACTCCGGTGGGCATCGGAGTACCGGCTCAATCGGAACGCCGCTCGTTTCTCGGCATCCTGCTGGCATCCATTGGCGCAAGTCTCGGAGCCGCAGTCCCAACCTCGTTGATCGGCAAGAGCAAAACATCCTACACGAAGGAACATCCGGTTACACCACCGGGCTCCGGTAATCGGCAACGATTCCAAAAACGCTGTACAGCGTGTCATCTTTGTGTAGCAAAATGTCCGACGCACGTCATTCGACCGGCGGTCGCCGATTACGGCTTGAGCGGATTCCTGCAACCAGTGATGTCGTTCGAACACGGCTACTGCAATTTCAATTGCGTGATTTGCTCTCGAGTTTGTCCGAATCACGCTTTGCTGCCGATCAGCATGGAGGAAAAACACCGCTTGCAGATCGGCAAGGTTGTTTTCATTCTGGAAAACTGCGTCGTCGATTCTCAGCAGACGAGCTGTGGAGCCTGCGAAGAACACTGCCCGACCGGAGCCGTGAAGATGGTCCCCATCGATAATTCGGAAGACTCGCTGATGATCCCGAAAATTGACGTTGATCTTTGTATCGGTTGCGGTGCCTGTGAGTACGGTTGTCCTGTTCGACCTTATCGTGCGATTTATGTTGACGGCAATCCGACGCATCTCGAAGCGAAACCGGCCTTCGATTCCTCGCTCACACAAGAAGAAATCATACTCGACGACTTCCCGTTTTAAGTCCATCAAGGTTTGGACCAAAAGAGCCGTCATCTCGCTGTGCTTCATTCCGGCTGTTGCTTGATGCCATCGACGGAACACGGTCCAATCGGAAGGGTTTGAAACCGCCCAACATTCCATTCGATCTTCATGTTTTGATTCGACGTATAAAAAGCCGCTTGAATGTTTCTTTGCCGTTCAGGAACGACCCTTTTCCGTACACTCCATTAGGATCTTGATCGATCCCCCTGTTGGAACCCAAAATTTCAAACTGTTTCGGATTGTATTTGTCAAGAAATGAAATGGGCACCCCCATCACACCTTCGTAATCCACGGGAATATCTACAACTTTGGAAACCTCAATGGCATCATAGTTGTCGTATGTCGGATACTGTTCGGCATTGTAGGTTCTGTAGAGTTTTAATTCTTCATGGCGTTTTTTTATGTTCAAATTAGTGAACCAAACCGCTTGAGAACGACCTTTAACAACACCATCAACAATTTTGTAACCACTACCTTCTTTCTTGTTTGCTAAAAGTTCTTCGGCAAAATCTTCTGGGATATTAAACAACATATCCGTTCCCATGGGCGTCATTCCGATCCACATTTTATTTTCCTTGATCAGTTTGAATATTTCTTTGTAGGTTATGGCGTTTTTGTTACCAATGATGATGAATTTTTTACCAAGTTCATCAAGTTGCGCAACAAACTCCCGGAAAAGCGAGAAAGGCGGATTGGTAACCACGACATCGGATTGTTTCATCAATTCGACGCATTCCGGCGAGCGGAAGTCGCCGTCTCCGTTCAGCCGTGTCAAGACATTTTTCTTGCTCTTGAGTAAGTTTGCGACGTCCGCCATGCCATACCCTCTTTCGGGATTTTCCGATACTTCCGATATTTCGATTTTATGCGAATTTCTCACTGTCTTGTTTTCGGAACTTTCGTCGACAAACAGGGACAACAACGTGCTGGCAATCGGCGAACCGGCATAACTGGTTACGATCAGTTTTTTCAAGCCCTGTGTGTTAAAATTTAACACAAAATATTTAAAAAAGCCGCTTTCGCCGGGATCGTCGCAGTTACAAAAAACGATTTTATTGTGGAAATGCTCCTGATAGTAAAGCAATTCCTTTTCAATATCCGAAAGCTGCGTATAGAATTCGTCATTCTTTGCGTGCTTTGCGGAGTGGAGCGAAAAATTAGAACTGTCGTTGCGTTGTGCCACCGGACCTATAAAGTGTTCAGGGTGAATGACCACGGACAGCCATTGAGCAGACCGCGGACGAAAAAGAAAGAGAGTTCAACACGAGAATTGTGGTTCGGTTTGTTTGCGAATCAAAATACGGTGATACAAATTTTTACCGGCGATCATTGCCGTTGGATTACTCCCAATGAGATAATCCCGTCCCGAATCCCTGTTGTTTGTTTTGCCAAGTATCTCAAATTGTTTTGGATTATATTTATCGAGAAATGAGATCGGCACTCCCATAACGCCTTCGAAATCCACCGGTATGTCGGCCACTTTGGACACTTCAATCGCATCATAGTTGTCGTATGTCGGATACTGCGCCGCATCGTAGGTTTTGTAGAGCTTTAATTCCTCATGGCGTTTTGTCGTGTCAAGATTTGTAAACCAATGAACATTACGAAATTTAACCATACCCGTTTCGGGGTTATAAACACCGGCAACGTAGTCTGTATTGTCTGGAGATACTTTGAAGTAAGCGTTCCCGCCTCTAAATCCGTACCCTAACCACAATTTGTTTTCTTTGATGATCTTGAAAATTTCCTTGTAAGTTATTGCGTTCATACTTCCGACAATCAAAAATTTCTTTTCGTATGCCATCAGTTGCGCAACGAATTCCCTGAAAAGCGAGAAGGGGGGATTGGTAACGACGACATCGCACTGTTTCATCAATTCAACACATTCCGGCGAACGGAAGTCGCCGTTCCCTTTGAGTTGTGTCAAAACGTTTTTTTTGTTTCGGAGCAAATACGTCACGTCAGCCAAGTCGAATCCTTTCTCTGCGTTCTTCGGCACTTCCGATATTTCAATTTTGTACGGATTTCTTGTCGTCTTTTTTTGGGGACTTTCATGGTCGGATAACGACAATTCCGTTCTGGCAACATCTGAACCGGCATAACAGGTAGCAATCAGTTTTTTCAAGCCAAAAAAGTTAAAGTTCAGCGCAAAATACTTGAAAAAGTTGCTCTCGTAGGGATCGTCGCAGTTACAAAAAATAATTTTGTCGTGGAAATGCTTCCGGTAGTGGCGCAATTCTGCTGCGATATCCGAAAATTGCGTGTAAAATTCGTCATTCTTTGCACGCTTTGCGGAATGGAGCGAAAAATTGGAACTGTCGCTACGTTTTGCCATCGATGCCTGAGGTTATTCAAGAGGACCAATCCCCTTGTCAGGGTGAAAGATCGCGGACAACGGTTTAGCCGTTTGCAGGTGAAAAGCAAGAATGCTCAACACGAGGATTGCGGCCTGGTTCGTTTGCGAATCAAAATACGGTGATACAATTTTTTACCGGCGATCATTGCCGTCGGATTGTCCCCGACGAGATAGTCCCGCCCTGAATCCTTGTTGTTTGTTTTGCCAAGTATTTCAAACTGTTTCGGATTATATTTATCGAGAAACGTAATCGGTACTCCCATAACTCCGTTATAATCCATCGGTATGTCTACAACTTTGGACACCTCAATAGCGTCATAATTGTCGTACTTCGGATATTCTTTTGCGTTATATTTTTGGTAAAGCGTTAACTCTTCGCAACGTTTGGATGTCCTGGTTTGTATATTTGTGAACCATCTTACACCTTTTACCCGGATAAATCTGTGCCCGTTTTCGTCTATGCCGCAACCGGCGGCCTCCAACGGATAATGGTCGGGAACCCTGAACTTTCTATCGCCACTGCTAATACTTTCACCGAGCCATATCTTATTTTCTTTGATAAGTTTGAAAATTTCCTTGTAAGTAATGGCATTGACATTTCCGATAATCAAAAACTTTTTTTTGTACTCGTCAAGTTGCGAAACGTATTCCCGAAAAAGTGAAAACGGGGGATTGGTAATCACCATATCGGACTGTTTCATCAATTCGACACATTCCGGCGAACGAAAATCACCGTCCCCTTTTAGCCGCGTCAAGACATTTTTCCTATTTCGGAGCAAATATTCCACGTTTGCCAGATTAAATCCCTTCTCTGCGTTCTTTGGCACTTCCGAAATTTCGATTTTGTGCGGATTTTTCGTCTGGTTATCAGGACATCTCTCGTCAAATGGAGACAACGCCGTGTTGGCGATAGGCGAACCGACATAGCAGGTTGCGATCAGTTTTTTCAAGCCGAAAAAGTTAAAATTGATCGCAAAATACTTGAAAAAGTTGCTTTCATACGGGTCGTCGCAGTTGCAAAAAACGGTTTGTCCTTTGAGTTGGTTTCTGTAATGATAGACTTCTTTCTCGATGTCCGTCATTTGAGTATGGAATTCGTCATTCTTTGCTCTTCTTGCGGAACTGAGTGAAGTGCTGGTATTGCCGCTGCGTTGTGCCATTGTACAGAAAGTGTTCCGAGCGATGCGGACGAGAAGTCCGAGAGGTATGATTTTTCGTCAACTAATTTTATTCGCTACTTGGTGGATTCGATAGAAAATCTCTGGATCGGGCAGAATAAAACGTACCGGGACCAATCTACGGCATATTTGTGGCGGATGCAAGGGTCTGGGACAAGTTTGGCAATCCGGCAATCCGGGGGGGGTGTGTCCACATTTTGTGGGCAAGATGTCTGGTAGGCGATTTTCTCCGACAATCGCGTCCGGTACTCCAGACGTGAGGTAGGTCAGTTTCTCCGAAACTGATGCAATTTTCGGAGAAAATTGCCTACCAATGGTTTCTTGTGCGAAGTACCGCACGCGACTTTTGAAAAAAGTCGCCTACCTTGCCGTATCGACCTAAACTCGCAACTAAATTTGGACGCACCCCAATCCGGGCCCGTCCGTCATCAAGTGGAGCCTCACCATCTGCCCATGTTGACTTATACCGGGGATAATGCGAAAATGTATGCTGTAGGGTCTGTTTTCCGACCACCAACCAACACTCTCATGCAGCAACTCGCATACAATATCGATTGGGTCGGCTATGTCGATTGGAGCGTCCGCGATTTTCACAGTTACGACACGCTCCGTGGGGCGACGTACAACGCCTATTTGGTCCGCGACGAAAAAACGGCACTGATCGACACGGTCAAAGCACCGTTTGCCGGAAATCTACTGCGAAACGTCGCCGAAAAGATTGATCCAGCGAAGGTCGATTACGTCGTGTGCAACCACGCGGAACTCGATCACGCCGGTTCGCTCCCCGTCGTGATGCAAGCATTGCCCAATGCCACGCTGCTCTGCAACGCCAAGTGTCGGGAGACACTGGCCGCTTATTTCGACCTCTCCAACTGGAAAATACAGATTATATCGCCGGACGAAAGCATTTCTCTCGGCAATCGGACGCTGGCGTTCCTCAATACGCCGATGGTCCATTGGCCGGAGTCGATGGCGACATACGTTCCCGAAGAGAAACTGCTCTTTTCGATGGACGCCTTCGGTCAACACCTTGCGACGAGCGCCCGATTCGACGACCAATGGGAGTTGCCGCAACTCCTTATGGAGGCGAAAACCTATTATGCCAATATCGTCACGCCTTACGGAAAACAAGTACAAAAAACGCTCGAAGCCGCTGCCGGCCTGCCGATCTCGATGATCGCTCCGTCGCACGGTCTGATTTGGCGCAAGCATATTCCGGCAATTCTCGCCGCCTATCAGGATTGGTCGTCGGGAAAGTACGCTCCGAAGGCCTTGATTCTTTACGACACGATGTGGGAGAGCACCGCTCAAATGGCCGAGGCAATTCTCCAAGGCGCAACGGACGAAAGCGATGCCGTCGATGTGCAGTTGATGTCTGTCAGGAAGACAACGCTGACTCGCATTGCGACCGAAATGCTGGACGCCGCTGCCGTGGCACTGGGCAGTCCGACGCTCAATATGATGATGATGCCCCAAATGGCCGCTGTCCTGAATTACGTTCGCGGCTTGAAATTCTCACCGAAGTCGGCGTTCGCCTTCGGTTCCTGCGGTTGGGCGCACGCTGGAACAGAGCAACTTGTCCGATCCATTGAGGAACTGCAATGGACGCCGATTCACGAACCGATCAAAACGAAGTACAGGCCGACGTGTGCCGTGCTGGAAACCTGCCGCGCCGCCGGACGACTGTTGACACAAACTGCCGCAAAACGAATCTGAGCCGTCTTCGTACAAGATTGCGCTCGTCATTTCCACGAAAGGAGGCTGCTATGTCGATTTCCCGAATTCTCTGTCTGGCGTTATTGTTTGCAGCGATGACGTCGAATCTTCCGGCGCAGGGCGTGCTGGTCAATGAAACAGACGTTGCCGTCCAACTTCCGCGAACCCGGATTTGGCCGCCGCGTCCGCCAATGCCGAGACCCGAACCCGCTCCGACATCCTACGCCATCAAAGCACTCACGGTCGATGCCGCTGTCGACGGCCAAATCGCTCAGGTCAACGTTTCGCAGACCTTCCAGAACACCGGCAGAGTCCAAATGGAAGTCTCGTTCGTCTTTCCTCTGCCCTACGACGGTGCCATCGACTCGATGACCTTCCTCGTCGACGGTAAGGAATATCCCGCCAAACTGCTCGATGCCAAGGAAGCCCGGCGAACCTACGAAGGTTACGTCCGACGCAACGAAGACCCCGCCCTACTGGAATGGATCGGAACCGGTATGTTCAAAACCAGCGTCTTTCCCGTTCCCGCCGGAGCAAGCCGAACCGTGCAACTCCGATACACGCAACTGCTCCGCGTCGACGGCGGATTGACCGACTTCCTGTTTCCAATGAGTACCGCAAAGTACACGTCGCAGCCCATCGAAAAACTCGAAATCCATTTAGCGATCAAAGCGACGGAGGAAATCAAGAACGTGTACAGTCCGACGCACGGTGTAGCAATCAAACGGCCCACACCGGACAAAGCGAACGTTGCTTTCGAGGCGAAAAACACGATTCCTGCCAACGACTTCCGGCTGCTGTTCGATTCCGGCAAGGACGAAGTCGCCACGCGGATTCTCAGTTTCCGGCCCACCGGCGACAAAGACGACGACGACGGCTTTTTTATGCTCCTTGCGTCGCCGAAGATCGAACGGGACGAAAAAGACATCCTGCCCAAAACGGTAATCTTCGCCTTGGACCATTCCGGTAGTATGTCGGGCGAAAAGATGGTCCAAGCCCGTGATGCGCTCAAATTCGTGCTGAACAACCTCCGGGAAGGCGATACGTTCAACATTGTGCCGTACAGCGGCAACGTTACGAAGTTCAAGGAGGAAATCCAGCCGTACAATGCCGAGACTCGAACGGAAGCGATTGCGTACACCGAGTCGATTCGGGCTTCCGGCAGTACGAACATCGACGAGGCGCTGAAAACGTCGCTGTCGATGGTCCAAGACCGCAAAACGCCGAGTTACGTGCTTTTCCTGACCGACGGAATGCCGACGGTCGGCGAACGCAACGAGATGAAGTTGGCCGAAATTGCTCGGACGGCAAACCAATACGGTGCGAGGGTCTTTGCGTTTGGCGTCGGTTACGATGTCAACAGTCGGCTTCTCGACCGTTTGGCAAGGGACAGCCGCGGCCAGTCGGAGTATGTGAAGCCGGACGAAGACATTGAGGAGCGGGTCTCACGGCTGTACAATCGGATCAGTTCGCCGGTCTTGACCGACGTTCGCTTCGCAATCAACGAGCTGCGACCTGCGGTCGCAGATCAGCGACCACAGGTCGCAGTTCATTACACCACGAACCGGGTTTATCCGAGCGATGCTTTCGATCTTTTCGCCGGAGAGCAATTGGTGATTGTCGGTCGGTATTCCAAGCCGGGCGATGTCGTTGTTTCGGTCAAAGGCAAGATCGGCGAGACCGAAAAGGAGTACCGCTTCGACGCCTCGCTGGTGGAACGGAGCGGCGATCAGAGTTTGTCGTTCATTGCACGGCTTTGGGCGATGCGTCGGATCGGCGAGATTTTGGACCAACTCGACCTCAAGGGTCAGAACGACGAGTTGGTCAAGGAACTCGTCGAACTTTCGACTCGCTACGGCATTTTGACGCCATACACATCGTTCCTCGCCGACGAAAACACAGTGCTGACGGATACGAGAAGCAATGTGTCAATGGGACGGCAACTGACAGAGAATCTTGACATTTCGGGCGGTGAACTCGGTGTCCGGCAACGTGCCGCCAAGTCTGCGTTTCAATTGGCCGACAGGGATGATGAACGCGCACCCACCTTGGCATTCCGTGCCCCGGCAGAGGCACCGCTTCGCGCTGATACAGCGCAACCTGCCCCACGAGGATTTGGTGGTATGGGAGGCGGTCGACCTGGCCCCCCCACTACCGCTCGTCCGAGCACCGCTTCCGTTGCCGAATCCGTGCCAGCCCCTGAGTCGAACGTTCAGCAGGTCGGTGATCGTGCGTTTTTCCAGAAGGGCGGCGTGTGGATCGACTCGACGCTCACGGAGGAGCAACAGAAGCCGGAGAACGTTGTAACGATCAAACAATTTAGCGACGAGTATTTCAAGTTGATCGAAAAGTACGACAAGCGGGTAACGCCGTACCTTGCTCTCGGCGGCGCGCAGTTGATTAACATCGACGGCCAAGCGTACCGCGTCGAACCGTAAAAACACCCGAACCGGCCTCTGGGGGCTGGCTGGGGTGTCATTCGATCCCGTGTTCGAACTGTCCGAGGAGATAGCAAACGAGCGGAGCCGGTATTTTGAGGATGGTCGAATCGTTTACGGCAATCGTGCCGATGTCCTCCGACTCCCGTGTAACAACGTAAGCGTGTTTGGGACGGCGTTCCTTGCAAAACTCTATAAGTCCTCGCAGATTTTTGCCTGCCGTATGTTCCTTCGACCGATATTTGACTTCAAAGGGAATCAGCCGGTCGCCGGACTCGGCGACGATATCAACTTCTTGGTTCCGCGTCCCCTTCCAGTACGAAAAGTTCATTCGGCTGGATCGAAGCGTTTCGGTGCCAAGATGCTTGAACACCGTGGACTCGACGATCTTTCCGAGCATCGTTGTATCTTCAAGAGGCTTCATTCCACGAAGGAACACCGCCGTTGCAATCGATGGATCGGCCAAATAAAATTTAGAACGTCCGCGCAACACCTCTTTGCCATAGCCGAATGGACGCAATTGCGTCAAAAGGTGAGTCGCCTCAAAAAATTTCAAATACCGTTCCACGGTTTGGCGCTGGACGCCGAGCAACTGACAGATGGTCGGAAAATCAATGACTGAACCATCATGCAGACAGAGATAGAGGAAAAGCCGTTCCAACTGTGAGACTTGTCGGACGCCAAACTGGACGGTCATGTCGCGTTTCAAAATCTTGTCAACGATGTCTTCACGGAGCAGTTTTTGGAGTCTCGGAATGTTGTCGATCAAGGCGCATTCGGGAAAACCGCCGCGAATCAAATAGTGATGAAAATACGGCGTCAGTTTCCGTGCTCGGTCGGACCAATCATTCCGCTCTTGCTCCGAAATGTGTTGAAAAGTCGCCAAAGAGACTCGACCATCCATCTCGCCGATCGGATTTTCGTTGCGGATAAGCAAGTATTCATAGAACGACAACGTCGGTAGGCGGCTCGTCATCCAACGTCCGACTCCCGATTCCGCTCCCTTATCGAGTAGCGACACTGAAGAACCGGTTACGGCAATGCGGCGATGCTTTTGGAAGTCGGTCTGATGTTTTAACCAGACCGCCCAATCGTTCACAAACTGAAGTTCATCGAGAAACAGGTAATCGCCGACAATTCCCGCTTTTTGTCTTGGTGGGATGATTTCACGCCAGATTTGGAGAACTGCTTCTTGACCGATCAATTTCAACAACGGGTGGTCGAAGGTCGCATACAAGATGTTCTCAGACGGAGTCCCAGTCTGAATCAACTCTTGGATCACCTGTCGGAAGAGTGTCGTTTTCCCGACCTGTCTCGCTCCGGCCAAGATAAGAGAACGCTCGGCACTCGACGACTTTGCCCAAGCAACGATGTCTCGGAATGTGGGGCGGTGCCAACCGGGGAGATCACTGATCGGCTCGTTCGCCCACCAAGGGTTGAACTGACGCAGAACGGCAATGATTTCATCTTTTCGAATGCCAAAAGTCATGATAGTTTTCTTAAAAAACGCTAAAAATCAAATTTAGTGATAATATACTGCCATTAAATAGAGACTTCAAGATGTTTTGCGAGAGAAACTGAGAAAAACAAGCAAAAAAATGAAGATTTACCATCAGAGAGCGACTCGATTCAAGTTGTGCCAATAATTTTACTGTGTAGAGTCTCAAAATATGGCAAATAATCGTGATAAATTATTGAAATAACCTTAAAACCTGCATTTAATGTTAGCATACAACCATTAAATGCGAATTTTAATGTTATTTTATGAATTTATTGATATTCGGCGACTATTTACCGATTCAATTTTCCGTTGGCCGATTTAGGAAGAAAAGCCTAAAAACTGAAAATTTTGATAAACATTTCGTTGAAAAAACTCGAAATCCCGCCAAGAAGAAAGCGTCCGAAAAAGACAACCATAAAGCCAAGACACCACATATTGCTTAGCACAAGAAATAGCATCAGCAATGTAACGACGATCTGCCGCCACGGTGGAAACAAAGATTTGTTTTGCAAGACGAACAGTGCGGCGGCGTACAATCCAAGACATGGGAGAGCAACCAACACTACCGAACAAATGGCCCACACGAAAGTTGTTCCTTTTCCCGTCCACAGGAGGTTACATCCAGTACTGGAATATCAAGGCAAACAGGACCAGCGTCAACAGCGAAACGCCCCAGATCCAATGAGATCGAATTTTCGGATCGTTTTCCATAAAACAGTATCAGGGGGCTTACGCTGCCCGGCTCTTGATGGGTTAACCGACATCGCCCAAATCGAGCACCGCACCGTAGCGGCCGAGCATCTGTTTGCGGAGTTTGGCGTGCTCCGGCTTCGCCAAGCCCGGATCGGCACGGACCATTTCGGTTGCGTCCTTTCGGGCTTCGTACAACACGTCGCGGTCTCGAACCAAGTCGGCAACCCGTAGCGGCGGCATTCCGTGCTGTTGCGTACCAAAAAGGTCGCCAGCTCCACGAATCTCAAAATCCTTCTCCGCCAACTTGAAACCGTCCGACATTTTGGCGAACGCCTTGAGCCGCTCCCGCGATTCCTCCGTAACAGGATTGGAAAATACCGTACAGTAACCGGGATTCTTGCCGCGACCAATTCGACCACGAAGTTGGTGCAGTTGCGACAATCCAAAGCGTTCGCCGCTCTCAATTGTCAGCAGGTTCGCATTCGGAACGTCGACGCCGACTTCGATCACCGTCGTCGCAATCAGGATTTGCGTTTCGCCGGTTCGGAAATCGTACATAATTTTTTCTTTTTCCTCCGTCGTCATTCGACCGTGAATCATCGCCAATCGGAACCCAGCGAGCGGTCCTTTCGATAACGTGTCATAAACCTCTTGAAGACTGCGAACGTCGAAGTTTTCGGACTCTTCGACCATTGGAACGACGACGAAACCTTGCCAGTGGTCTTCACGGACTTTTCGCGCAACGAAGTCCCACCACTCGGCACGGTGTTCAGGATCGGCAACGTAAGTCTTGACCTTTTGTCGGCCCGGCGGCATTTCGTTCAAGAGGGAAACGTCGAGGTCGCCGAAGAGCGTCATCGTGATACTGCGCGGAATCGGCGTTGCGGTCATCACGAGATAATGCGGATCGAACTTGCCGGTCTTGAGTGCCGCCCGCTGCCGAACGCCGAATTTGTGCTGCTCGTCGATCACCACAAGACCGAGTTTCTGAAACGGTATTTCGTTCTGAATAATCGCCTGCGTTCCGACAATGATCTGAGCGGCTCCCGTCGAAATTTCCTGCAAAATCGTTGCGCGTTCCGCCGGTTTCTGTCCGCCGAAAACCGGTGCGATTTTTACCTGACTGCCGTAAAGCATTTTTTCCAGCGTCCGAAGATGTTGCCGGGCAAGAACTTCCGTCGGCGACATAAACACCGCTTGGTGTCCGTTCGCAACGGCAAGGAGCATCGCGTACACCGCAACGACGGTCTTGCCGCTGCCGACATCGCCCTGGAGCAGCCGATTCATCGGAACCGGACGGCCCATATCGTCCGATATTTCACGGATGACCTTTTCCTGCGCTTTCGTCAATTCGAAGGGAAAACGCTGCCGAATTTTTGAATCGATATTCCGGTCGACAGGCAGCGGCGAGGCTTTGAGATGCGTTTGGTGTTGCAATCGCCGCATCGCCAGGGCAAGTTGCAGGACGAAGAGTTCCTGATACACAAATCGCCGTTGCGCCCAAACGAGCGTTGCCCGATCCGGCGGGAAATGAATGTGCCGCACCGCGTCGCCGATCGGCAACAATTTATGTTCCGTTAAATAATCGTGCGGAAACACTTCATCGACTAATGGGCAGAGTTCCGGCAACAGGTCCCGCATGATCCGCCGTAGATGAAACTGCTTCAATCCTTCGGTCAGCGGATAGACCGGCAGGTACGGTTCGATTTCGATCTCGTCGTCTTCGGCGTCGGTCAGATACGTAATCTGCGGATGCATCATCACCCAATAGGGATGATCGTATCGCGGTCGTCCGGTGAGTAGGACACGTCGTCCTTGGGCGAAATCCTTGGCGATGAACGGCATCTTGAACCAGAGGCATTTGACGAACCCGGTTCCGCAGTCGACGGCCAGTGAGGTCATTGGCCCGCGGCGGCTCGGCTTGGCGGACCACTCTTCGATTTTTCCGGCGACGGTCTGGACTTCTTTTTCGACGAGTTTGTTGCACTCTTTCCGTTCCGTCATATCCTGATAATCGCGAGGAAAATTGAACAGCAGATCGACGGCCCGCCAAAGTCCCTGTCGATGCAACAATTCAGCGCGTTGCGGTCCGACTCCTTTGAGGTATATCACCGGCGTTCGCAACGGATCGGGATTTTCCGGGAGCGGCATCGTTACTGAGAAAGAGAACTCCGTCATTGCTAATTCGCCGTTCAGCGTTTTTTCTTGTCTTTGCCTTTCTTTCCCGCTTTTTCGAGTTTTCGTTGCTCGGCGGCTTTTTCGGAGACTTCACGGAAGAGTTTGGCGAAGAATCCCTCTTCTTTCGGCGGCGGTTCGGGCTCGCGGCGTCTTGGGGACTTCCGATCGGTTTCTTTCGTCGGCGTTACGTCGTATGTTTCGTTCTGTGCCTTCGGCACCGGCTTCGGAATAAACTGCCTCTCCGCAAGTCCCCAAAGCGTCGAAACGATGAAATAAACGCAAAGACCGCTCGGAATCTTGAAGAACAGGAAACTCATAAAGATCATCATATACTTCATCATGGTCCGTTGCATTCGGGTCTGTTCGTCGGTCGGCGGCGGCATCATGACTTCCTGCTGGACGAGGAACAGGATAATCGTAAAGAGCGGCAGCAAGTTGAAATACGGTCCCAAGCTGAACATCCCCTGACCGGTATTGAAACTCGTCCAGCCCATTGAGTTCCAGAAGCCGCTCCAATCGAAGAGCATATCGGGAGCCGAGAGGTCGTTACACCAACGAACGCCGGAAATCAACGATGCTCCGTAAAGTTCTACGTCGATGGAAAGCGACTTGTACAGCCCGATGAAGATAGGCAATTGGATAAAAATCGGCAAACAGCCGCTGGCCGGATGGTAATTGTGCTTCTTCCACAGTTCGTTTGTCGCTCGCATCTTGGCCTGAGGATCGTCCTTGAACTTTTCATTGATTTCCTTTAGCTCCGGTTGGATCGACTGCATCTTGATTGCGCCGAGCGCCATTTTCCGACTCAACGGAAAAAGAAGAAGTCGAACGCAGATCGTCAACGCGATGATCGCCATTGCGTAGTTCAAGCCGAGCGAATGGAAAAAATGCAAAACGGCGAGCATCGGCTTGGCAACGAACCAAAACCAACCGTAGGAGATGGTGCCCTCCAAGCCGTGCTCCGCTAAAACGACCGGATTCTTCGGCCCGGCAAAGATCGTGTATTCATGCGTCAAACAGCTGTCCGGTCCGTTGCCGGGTTGCAAGGTAAATTCCTTGCTCAACAAACGGAATGAAACGTCGGTTAGGGTTCCCCAATCGTAATTTCGTTCGCCGACGCGGATCGGAAACGACTTGGCGTGCCAGGATTCCGTGTCTGCAGACTTGTTCGGCTTGAGCGTACACTGGAAGTACCGCGAGTCGACGCCCATGTAATCAAGTGGTGCATCTACCCACGGCATCTTGATACGGTCAAATCGAATCGTACCGTTATCGATTGTCCGTTCCGGCGAGTTCGTGAAACGAACGACAACGTCTCGGATTCCGTAACCGGACCAACCGGGACCGGACTTGAAAGCGTACCATCCTCCCTCCAACGGCAGCCCGGTCGGACCGTCAAGCTGGTAAGCAACCGTATGCTCCTGCGTGTCGAGATTGCGGATTTCGATTTTCAGCGTCAACTGGTATCCGTCGCCGCTCCGCTTGCCGGGTTGCTCCGCTTTCCGGGTTAATCGGTAGGTCTTGATGATTTCGAGCTTCGAATCGGGAACCGTTTTGCTGAAAACCGCTTCGGTTTCATTCGACGAAACAAGTTGCCACGGACTGCGCCGCAGTTCGACGCCGACGTCCTGGAGTTCGGCGTCCATCGTTTCGTCCCGGGGGAAAATGCCGCGAAGAGAGCCGTTGTCGGTTCCAAGGCTTGCCGGAAGGTCAAGCTGGCGGTCATCGATCTGTTGGAACGTCGTCAGGAAAGAAAGTTGATCGCTGGACCGTTTACCGTCAAAGCGAACGCCGCGCAGTCCGCCAAGTTTGGTGTATTCCTCGTAAGATCGCGGTCCCGACTCCGGACGCACCACGTCGATCGGATGACGAGCCAGAATGATCTCCGGCAACAACTGTTCCCGACCTTCACGAACGACGGTCAATTCAACGTGGTCCCCCGGTTTCGTTTTGGCGAGAACGTTCCGAAGATCGTCCGGTTTTTTAACCTGTGTCGTCTCGAATGAGCTTCCTGGTCCTTTCCCGGCAACTTTTCGGTCGATCCGAATAACACGGTCGCCGACGCTGATTCCTGACTTTTCAGCGGGAGTTCCTTTTCCGACAACCTGTACGGTCACACCGTCATTCGAAGCCTCGGCCAAAGCTTCGTCGACGATGATTTGGCCGAGATAACCGGAAAATTCCTGTACGTCACGGTACTTCGGATCGTTTAGTTCGATCCGTGCGACGGCGGCTCCTTGGTTCGTGAGGGTGACGAGGATCCGATACGGACTTTTCGGGTCCATGGAGCCGAGCGTCAACCAGGTCGGTTCCGCCTTGATTGCTGGAACGGCGACATCGACGGTTTCCGTTTCGGTCGACGTTGTTTCTTTTTCCTTTTTTTCCTTGTCGCCCTTTGGGGCGAGCGGCTGGTCGAGGATGTTCCGTTTATCGGCTTCGGCTTGTTTTCTATCGTTTGGTCGCGGCATCGACCACATTTGGATCAACAGGACGCCGAGGAGCATCATCATGATCAGCGTGAAGCGGTCCTGAGACGAACGTCGATGATCGGGAAGCAGCGATTGCATGAAACTCTGAGGACGAATGGTGGGTGGCGGCGGGATTCTTCAATGCGGAGTCCGCATTTTACAGACTCCAACGCCAAAGTAAAGGATAGGGAGCGGTCGGCAAGAGGATTGCAAAGTCGTTGCGCAGTATACCTGCCAAGGTAAAAACGAACATCGTTTTCAATCTGGCGCCATAATCGAAATTACTCCTTTTTCCACGGGGCGCCGACGCGGTTGGCAAGTCGGTAGGCGTTCGGCGAAAGACCGACGACGCGACGGAACGCCTTGGTGAAATAGCATGGATCGAAACCGACCCGTTC